>Ga0315282_10013557_pt1 | contig 12268 bp, 13 predicted proteins | sample YL17G07_20_MG_FD_203693 | JGI IMG/M metagenome (GOLD analysis project Ga0315282, IMG submission 203693) | Sediment microbial communities from Yellowstone Lake, YNP, Wyoming, USA - YL17G07_20 | ecosystem: Environmental > Aquatic > Freshwater > Lake > Sediment | place: USA: Wyoming | collected... | reverse complement strand
CCGCCGATTTTAGGCCAGCCGGCGACTGCCTTGCTCTCCCCCCAGCAAGGCAGTCATCTCTCGTCTCCTCTTCTCACTCACGCACTTCAACCCCACAGGGGGGATACGATGTACCAGGGCAATTCCAGCGGCGGATGAAAGTGGGCAAACGGAAGAGTTTTTGATAGAATGAATGTTTGTCCCTTGATGATTTTCTTGTTGGATGAGGTACCGGAATGGCACAAGCCTGCGAGATTTGCGGAAAAGGTCCCCAATACGGCAACAACATCAGCCACGCTCACAACGTCACGAGGCGGCGCTGGAACCCCAACCTGCGTCGCGTGCGCGCCATCGTGAAGGGTGCTCACAAGACCTTGCGCGTCTGCACTGCCTGTATTCGAGCCGGCAAGGTTCTGAAAGCAGCGTAGGAGTCGCCCAGCTATGGCGACTGTTCGAAACCCGGACCGGCAGCACGGTCAATCGCCGGCGCGGTACTGCCAAACTTCCAGGGCGCGATGGACGCGCCGCTACACTTCTGCAATCAGGTCAATCTCCACACTCACATCTCGGGGCAGGCGCGCGACCTGGACGGTGGCGCGAGCCGGCGGGTTCTCTCCCAGAAACCTGGCGTAAACCACGTTCATCCCTCCAAAGTCTCCCAAGTCTCGAAGATAAACCGTCGTCTTCAGAACTCGCCTGAGGTCGGAGCCTGCCGCTTCCAGGATGGCGGCAAGGTTCTTCAGGACACGCTCGGTCTGAACAGAAATGTCGCCCTGGACGGTCTGCCCGGTGGCGGGGTCAAGAGGGATCTGGCCGGAAACAAAGAGCAAGTTTCCGCAGCGAATCGCCTGGGAATATGGGCCGATGGCGGCCGGCGCGTGAGAGGTTGAGATGGATTGCTTGCTCACCGTTTGTCCTCCAATAGGTATGCGTTCAACGGGATGGCGTGGGAATCGTCAGAGTGCGGTGATGGTGCGAATCCAGCCGGATTCAGGAATGCATCACCCGCTCGACCTGAAAGACGCCTTCAATCTTCTTCAGGGAGGAAACAATCTTATCCAGGTGCTGCACGTCCACGATATCCACCGTCACGTCGATGAAGGCCTGGTTGTCGCCGGTGCGGGCTTCGATATTCTGGATGTTGGAATGCACCCTGCTGATGGCCGAGGTGACATCCGCCAGCATGCCCGTGCGGTCCTCCGTAAAGATCGTGAGCTTGACGGGGTAAACGCTGTACTTCGGCCCCGCCCATTCCACCTCAATGCGGCGGTCCGCATCGTACAGAAGGTTTTGAACATTCGGGCAGCTCTTGGAGTGGACTGCGATCCCCTTGCCGCGCGTGATGTAGCCTAGGATCTCCTCGCCGCGAACGGGGTTACAGCACTTGGCGCGGTAGACCATCAGGTCGTCGTGGCCGTGCACCTGAATGGCGATGTCGCGGGAGAGGCCGAGGGCCTGCTTCATCGTGCTGGAAAGCCGGGAGGGCTGCGCGGGTTCAAGATGGGCGGCGGGGACGAGCTTGGCCAGGACTTGCCGCGCCGCAAACTTCCCGTAGCCGAGGCCGGCGTAAAGGTCGTCCACCTGGGTGCACCCGTGATCTCGTGAGACCCGCTGGTAGTCTTCCTCCGCGATCTTCTTCAAGGTGACGGCGTATTTCCGCGCCTCCTTTTCCAGCAGCCTCTTGCCAATCTCAATCGCCTGGCGGCGTTGCGCGACGTTGATCCAGTACTTGATCTTGTTGCGGGCCCGCGAAGTCTTCACCAGCGCCAGCCAGTCGCGGCTGGGCATGTGGTTGGCTTGCGTGATGATCTCCACGATGTCGCCGTTGCGGAGGCGATTCTTCAGGGGAACGATCCGGCCGTTGACCTTCGCGCCCACGCAGCGGTGCCCGACCTCGGTATGGATGGCGTAGGCGAAATCGATGGGGGTGGCGTCACGCGGCAACACGATCACCTTGCCCTTGGGCGTGAAGGTGTAGACCTCTTCGGGGTAGAGATCGATCTTGAGGGTGGAGAGGAACTCTCCCGGATCCCGCATCTCCTGCTGCCATTCCACCATCTGGCGCAGCCACGCGAAGCGCTCCTCGTCCTGCTGCGCCGGGGGACGCCCGTCCTTATACTTCCAGTGTGAGGCGATGCCCTCTTCCGCCACATGGTGCATCTCCTCCGTGCGTATTTGGACCTCGAAGGGCTGGCCATGGGGACCGATGACGGAAGTGTGCAGGGACTGGTAGAAGTTGGGACGGGGGATGGCGATGAAATCCTTGATGCGGCCGGGAACGGGTCGCCAGGTGTTGTGAATGACCCCCAGCGCCGCATAGCAGTTTTTCACATTGTCCGTGATGATGCGCAATGCGAGCAGGTCATACACCTGATCGATGGTGATGTGCTGCCGCTTCAGTTTTTGCCAGATGCTGTAGAGACGCTTGATGCGTCCCTCGACGCGCGCCGGAATGCCCAGGGTTTTCATCTTCACATCCACCAGGGCACGCACCTCCGCCAGGAATTCCTCGCTGAGCTTGCGGCGGCTCTCGACGGCGCGTTTGACCTCCTCGCAGGCCTCCGGCTCGAGATGTCGGAACGCTAGGTCCTCCAGTTCTCCCCGGACCTTTCCCATGCCCAGGCGGTGAGCGATGGGGGCATAAATCTCCAGGGTTTCGCGCGCAACGCGCTGGCGCTTTTCGGCCGGGAGATAGTCAAGGGTGCGCATGTTGTGCAGGCGATCCGCGAGTTTCACCAGCACCACCCGCACGTCGTCCACGATGGCGAGGACCATCTTGCGGAAGTTTTCCGCCTGCTGTTCCTCCCGACTCAGGAAGTGCATCCGGCCGATCTTGGTCACCCCCTCGACAATGCGCGCCACGTCCGGGCCGAATTCTTTTCGGATCCGCTCCACGGTGATGGGAGTGTTCTCGACAACGTCGTGGAGCACGCCACTCGCCAGGCACACCATATCCAGCTTCATGTCCGCCAGGACATTGGTAACTTCCAGCAGATGGGAGATGTAAGGCTCGCCCGAGAGGCGCTTCTGGTCGCGGTGCTGGGTGAGGCAGAACTCGTAGGCCTTGCGCAACAGGCCCACATCTTCGCCGGGGCGATACGCCTGAACCTTCTGCACGATGTCTTCGAACAGCACCATATCCTTACCTGCATTCTAGGGCAGCGGCGGAGTGCGGTTCAAGGCCCTTACGTACGGCCCCGCCAGCGGGCGCTTCCCACCTGTCTGCGAGCGACGCGTTTGGATGGCTTGGCGTGACGGCCAAGCGCACGTTGGAGGGTGGATTCGCACCCATGTGTGCCGGGCACAGTGGTTCCGGCGCCCGGTGAGCTGGCAGTTTGGGAGAGCGGCGTCTAGGGCATGTAAGCCGAATACACGTAGTCAGTGCGCTTCTGTTTAGCGTGGCAGTTAAAGCACTGCTTCATGTCCTGCAACGAGCCTTTCTCTTCGTACCCCTTAAAGACTTCCCATCCCCAGCCCCCCGTTTCAGAATAGGCTTTTGCGCTCTTCTTCATGACGTAGATGGATTTCAGCCCGCGGGTCTCGATGGCTCCCTGAACGGTGCTGATGTCATGAAGGTCAAGAACGAGAATAGATCCGTCGGGGTAAGCTTTACCTCGCACCAGCGAGGTACTGCCCGTGTCATTTACATACACGTCGTGAAGCCCGCCAAAGCGGTTGAAGAGGGGATGCTGGTTACTGTAAATCACCATGGTCTTGACATGCATCCAGTGACGATAATCCTTGGGAAAAGGAATGGCGGCCTTCTTCTGGGCCTGGCCGAAAAGAGCTGCCATGCCCGCCGCCATGGAGAAAAGCGCAAAGAATAAAACCTTGGAACGAGTCGTCATGGGGTTTCACCTCCGTCGGATTTCGTAGCAAGAGCAGCGATCCGCTGAGTCACAGGGACTGGACCCCTTTGACCCGGTATTCTAACGCAGATGCCAGGGACTTTTCACAAGAGAGTTCGCCGGAGGCAAGGTCTGACTCCTCGGAGAAGCCGGCCGATCGCAGGGGATTTGTCCGGCTCAGGTTCGCTTCATGCGCGGCTCGATCGATCCCCGGGCAAGGGTTGACACGGATGTCCCGCGGCCAGGTTTTGTGATAGTCTTCGCTGGTCAAGAGGGGAGGTTGGGAACTCGTTTCTCTTCGAAAGCGAGAGCGCGTGCAAGAACCAAAACGCTGAAGAAGGAAGGAGCTTATGGGACAGCTTTCACTGAGACTTTTCTGTCTGGCGATTCTTCTGGCGACCCCCTTCCTGGGATCGTGCCGAAAGCCATTTCACGAAGAAAACGAACGTTATGTGTTGATCGCGGCAAACATTTCTCTGCCCTACTGGCAGGAAGCGCAGGCGGGTTTCAAGGATGCGGCACGAGCGATAGGCGTCAAGGCAGACTTCAAAGGCCCCGATACCTACGCTCCGGACTTGGAACTGGAGGCTTTCCAGAAGGAAGTGGAGAAAAGGCCCGCGGGGATTCTGGTTTCGGCAGCGCGTCCGGAATTGTTCAAGCGCGCCATTGACGCCGCCGTGCAAAGCGGGATCCCGGTGGTCTGCGTCGATTCCGACGTCCCTGATTCGCGCCGTATCCTGTTCATCGGAACAGACAACTACCAGGCCGGCGTCGAGAGTGGAAAGCGGATCGCTGAAATAATGCACGGCACGGGCAGTCTGGTGGTGATCACGATCCGGGGCCAGTTGAACCTTGATGAGCGCCTTCGGGGCGTCCAGGAGACCTTGCAGAAATATCCCAATATCAAGATTAGCCAGACCATGGACGACAAAGGCGATCCGGTGAAAGCCAACGACCTAGTCTCGGCACTTCTGGATCACAAAGAGAAGTTCGATGGCATCCTGTGCCTGGAGGCTTCGGGAGGGCCGGGCGCGGCAGAAGCATTCCACCGCCTCAATATGGGCGGAAAGATCCCCATCGTGGCGATGGACAAGAACGCGGAAACGCTGGACTTCATCGCGTCAGACGTGATTTCGGCCACCGTAGCGCAGAAACCTTACACGATGAGTTATTACGGGTTGAGATTCCTGGACGACTTACATCACAACATTGTCCACGAATTTAAGGATTGGAAAACTGCTCCGGCTTCGCCTTTGCCCACCCGGGTGGATACCGGGACGGCGGTGATTGATAAGAGCAATCTCGAAGCTTTCCGGGCGGCCGCGGCGGCCCGTACCAGCCCGCTCTAACCCACGGCCAGGGTGAGCGGGAACCTGGCTGCTGGCCGGGAAGACTGTGAGGGGAAACAGCGCAGGTGCACACTCTGTGCCGACGCTCGCCGTCCTGGTCGGAAAGAAAAAGCCCGCCGGAGCGGGCTCAGAATTCCTTCGTTGCGCCGCACGAGCAATGGCAGGCAGAGGAAAATCAGGGACAGCCGGTCCTACTGAGTGCCGCCTGACCCCCCCGCCGCTTGCCTCTTGACGTTAAGGGCCTTTTGCACCCACTCGTCGGCGGTTTTAAGGTTCTCCTCGCGGGTGGCGCGATCCGCTTCGATTTCGGCCTTTTGGCGATACATCAGATTCAAGTAGGCCATGGTGTCGAAATCATTGGGCTTGAGTTCAATGGCCTTCTGAAGCGCCTTGAGACCCTCCTCGACCAGGGGGCCGTTCTTCTCCGCCAATTCCACCCGCGCTTTCTCAGGAATCGGAGGGAGCGTATTGGGATCTTTCGGGTCCTTGGGGGCCATCAGGTTCAGATCCCTGCGTTTCTCCATGGCCCGAGGAAAGCAAATCGACCAATCAATGGCGCCGATCCAGTAGTAAGGCTCGGGATTATTAGGCTCCACTTGCATGCGGCGCTGCTGGTATTCCTTCGCCTTCTCGAAGTTCCTCATGGTGTAATAGACTTGCGCAATACTGGAGATGGCGGTGGTATTCCTGGGGTCCATTTTCAGAACGTCGTCATACGTCTCGATCGCCTGCTTTCCGATCTTGACGTTCTCCTCCGATTCCCCGCCCGGAATGTATTGCTGGGCATACGCGGTGGCCAGATACAGCCGGGCGTTGAGGAGCCTTGGATCCAGGTTCACGGCCTGCTTGAAGTGCATGATGGCAGCTTGAAACTGCGCGTTGCGGTAAGCGGCCACACCCTTATTGAGCTGATCGCGCGCCCGCAGCTTGGCACAGCCGCTGGAGACAACTGCCAACAGCAACACCCCGCACAGGGGGGCGAGCTTGTAGAATCTCATGGGGGTTCCTCCCTCAACCCAGACAGTGGGGGGGTTATTGGCCCTGCCCCAGTTCCTTCGTGATCAACCCGATCTTATCGATGCCAGCGCCTTTGGCGACGTCAATGATCTCTGCTACATCCGCGAAGGGCAGGCTGGAATCCCCTTTCACAAAGATGATGCGCTCGTTGCGCGACTTGAAAATATCTTCCAGGCGGCCTCCGAGCAGGCGCAGGTCGGTGGGCTCCTGGTTGATGCGGATTTGATGGGTAGCGTCAATGGCAACCACCACCGTGCGGTTAATTACATCCTGGCTGGGCCTGGCGTTCGGGTCCGGTTGTGGGACGAGGGCGTCCAGCCCGTCCGGAGGCTTCTGGGTCGCCACCATAAAGATGATGAGCAGAACAAGCAGAACATCGATGAGCGGGGTGACGTTCATATCCACCAGGACACCTTTGCCGCCACCCCCAACAGCCATAGCCATACTTCTACCCTCCTTACTTGTACAGAATCCGAGAGCGCCGTTAAGGCGTCACTCCGGTGTGCTAAGACGGCGTTGGATCCTCTCCGTCAGCAACCCGAGGGAATCGACGCCCGCCGCCCTCACATTGTCTATCACGTTCACGACATCCCCGTATTTGGCGCGGGCATCGCCTCTCACGTAAACCGTCTTGTCGAGCTTGCTGGAGATGCGATCCTTCACCATAGGGGTGACGTCATTGAGGTTGATGCGGTCCGAACCGAGAAAGACCTTTCCGTCCCGGGTCACGGCCAGGATGACGGCGTCTTCTTTGTCGGCGTCTACCATCTGGCGGGGATTCGCGGCCCTGACCAAATCAACGCTGAACCCCTTTTGGAGCATGGGGGTGATCACCATGAAGATGATGAGGAGCACCAACATGATGTCCACCATGGGAGTCACGTTGATTTCCGAGACTGTTATACCGGCTTTGAGCTTCGACATTATTTCTTCCCCTTCTGAGATCGCTTAATGAAGTAGTCGATCAGCTCGGAAGAAGAGTTGTCCATCTCAACGTCAAACCCTTCGATCTTGCTGGTGAAGTAGTTGTAAACCCACACCGCCGGAACCGCCACGAAGAGCCCGACCGCGGTGGTGACGAGGGCTTCCGAAATACCACCCGCGACGGCGGCCAGACCCGTGGACTTCTGGGCGGAAATGCCTTTGAAGGCGTTGATGATTCCCAGCACGGTTCCGAACAGGCCGACAAAGGGTGCGGTGGAGCCGATGGTGGCCAGGCTGGAGACGCCGCGCTTCAGTTCGGCGTGCACGATGGCCGCTGCCCGTTCCAGAGCCCGCTTGGAGGCTTCGATGGTCTCACCGGAAATTTCTGTGGAGGCCTGGTGCGCCTGAAACTCCTGCAGACCTGCGGTGACCACTTTCGCCAGGTGGCTCCGCTTGTTTTGCTCGGCAATACTGATGGCTTCCTCAATCTTGCCGTCTTTCAGAGCGCCCGCCACTGCGGGCGCGAAAATACGCGACTGTTTTCGGGCCTGCTGGAAGGCAATCCAGCGGTCAATCATCACGCCGATCGACCATGCCGACATGATGAACAGCAGAACGACCACGGAACGAGCCGGCCAGGCCATCGACCGCCACATGCTAATGGGGTCGAAGCCAATGGCGGCTTCTTCCTGGAACAACCAGAAACCCAGAGCGAAGAGTTTTGCCCCTAACATGATGTTTTGTTTCCTCCTCGAAGATTTTCAAACTCTTGCCACAAATTGCCCGCCTTACTCTTGCAAGGTAAAGTTACAATCGATCTCGGTGACCACTTCCACCGGCTCGCTGTTCAAAAGCGTGGGCTGATAGCGCCAACGTTGAACAGCGTCCAAGGCCGCCTTCACCAGAAGCGGGTGGCCGGAAAGTACTTTCAAGTCTTGAATCGTCCCGTCCTTACTGATAATCGCTTCCAAGCGCACGGTGCCCTGGATGCGGGCCATCTTGGCCAAGGGGGGATACTCCGGCTTGGGGTTAAAGATCAACTTGGCCTGTTCCACTTGGCCGCCCACACGAATGCGTCTGGGAGTCGCCGCCTTGGGCGGGGGAGGTGGCGGAGGAAGAGCCGAAGAGAGGACTCCCCCGATGATCCCACCTAACACGCCGCCCATGCTCCCGCCGGGAATTCCGCCGGGAACACCACCCACCACACCCACGGCGCCGGAGGGCGCCTCCGGCTCGTCCCTGATGGGGGCGATGCTCTTAGGGATGACGGTGGGAGCCTTCATGATGTCTTCCACGGTCACGCGGCGAAACACCCGGACCGGCGCAGTAACAGGAGGAGGCGGAGGAGGGGGAGGGTGGGGGGTTTGTGGGGGGGGGGGCCGCCAGGAAGGTCATCAATTGGGCCTTGGGGAGAGCCTCCGTGTAAATCAGGGGAACCAGGACCGTCACCCCCACCAGGATGGTCTCAAGAATGTAAGCGATGGGCAAGGTCGCCCGTTTCCAGTTGTCGGTCTTGACGGCGGAATAGATCAGGTAAATCAGGTAGCCCACCAAGTTCAGCAACAGGGTAACGACAAACCACAGCCAGGTACTGAGCCCCAAGTGACGCGAATCGGCGTAAACGTAACAGAGGAACGCCGCATAGAAGAAGAAAACGGAGCCCAAGATGACGGATTGCGCGATGAGCACCTTCATCTCCGGCGGCACAAAGAGCACGGGCAGCCCGAAGAAAACTGTAAGGAAAGCCAGCACGCCTGCCGCCAAAGAAATCAACCAGTGAATGCCCTGAAGAACCGGGGCGCGCGACGGTGAGGAATCAAGCAAAAATTCGTCAAACATGGGTGATTGCCACCTCCTCCGAGAACTTTCCGGGAGCGTCCGTCCGGTGCGCGCGGCCCAGCGGCTCGCCGGCCGTCGCCGGCAAGACCCAGCTAGCGGCGAGCCCCTGCGGCTTCTCGCTCCAGCAGTCTGGACCTTTCCCCAACCCGACCTTGTCCAGCTCGTTGTTGAAAGAACACCACGATCGGGCTGGCAATGAAGATCGACGAATAGGTGCCGATGATGACCCCTACCACCAGCGCAAAAGAGAACCCGTGGATCACTTCCCCGCCGAACAGGAAAAGCGCCAGCACCGCCAGGAAGGTCAAGCCGGAAGTCAGGATCGTCCGGCTCAGGGTCTGGTTGATGCTGTGGTTCACCAGATCCATGAAATTCCGGCGCTTGTCCATGCGCGCGTTTTCGCGGATCCGGTCGAAGACCACAATCGTGTCGTTCATGGAATATCCCACGAGCGTAAGGAGCGCCGCGATGACGGTCAGCGTGATCTCCTTATTCAGCAAGGAGAAGAAACCCAGCGTGATGATGACATCATGAAACGTCGCGACGACTGCCGCGATGCCGTAAATTAGCTCAAAACGGTACCAAATGTAAAGGAGCATGGCGCCCAACCCGGCCAGGGTCACATAGAGCGCCTGGCGGCGCAAGTCCGAACCAACCTTGGGTCCCACAATCTCCGTATTTCGCACAGCATAACTAGACAGATAAAAGTCGTTTGTCAAGGCCGAAAGTGTAGCCGGGTTCACCTGGGGCAGGGAGCGAAGCTCCTGGAAATCCGCAACCAGACCGCTGCGCGGCGGGGTGTTGCGGTAGCGGACCAGCGCTTCCGCAAGATCCTTATAAGTCTTGCTGGCCACTTCCGAACCCAAGGAAGCCTGGCGGAGGGGATCGCTGGCGAGCAAGTGATCGCCCACGGTCTGGGGGCTGGCATTGTTGAAGTCCACTTTGCCGGCTGGCCCCACGCCATAGACGGTGGACAGAGCATTCATAATGTCTCGTTTGCCCTTGTCGATCGCGTCGCTGGCAGTAGTGGTTTGCAAATCCAGGCCGATAATGGCTTCATGGTCGGCGGCGCTGCCGTACGCCTGGAGCGTGGCGTTGCGCACGCCTTGCGCGTTGAGGGCGCTGCGGATGGCATCCAAATCCGGCGACCTGGCAAACTTCACATAGATCAGGGTTCCCCCCCGGAAGTCAATCCCGTAAACCAAGCCGCGATGAATGGCGATGGAAACCAGCCCCGCCACAGCCAGGGACAGGGACAGGCCGATGAAGAACCACTTCTTTCCCATCCAATCAATCTTCGGTTCGTGGAAAAATTCCATCGCCTAGTCCAGTCCTTCCCACCCGAGATTGACACCGGAGAGTATCAGGAAGTTCCAGTATTTTCTATACACTGAGCGCCTCACCCGCTTGTCGGCGGGAGAGAACATAATCAAAGATGACCCTCGAAACGAACACCGAGGTAAACAGGTTCGCCACCAGGCCGATGACCAGCGTGACGGCGAAGCCGCGAATCGGCCCGGTGCCAAAGGTGAAAAGAATTGCCGCCGAGACAATTGTCGTCACATGGGTATCGATAATGGTGACAAAGGCGTGCCCGAAACCTCCTGCCACGGCCGCACCCACGGCCTTGCCGTTGCGCAATTCCTCGCGGATGCGCTCAAAGATGAGCACGTTCGAGTCCACGCCCATGCCCACCGTGAGGATGACGCCCGCAATGCCCGGGAGGGTAAGGACCGCGCCGAAATAGCCGAGCGCCGCAATGAGGATGAGGAGGTTGAGGAAAAGCGCCAGGTTGGCATTCACGCCGGAGCCGCGATAGTAGAAGAGCATGAAACTCATAACGGCGGCCAGGCCCACGATCGAGGCAATGACGCCGTGCCGGATCGAATCCGCTCCGAGCGAGGGACCGACCGTCGATTCCTGGAGGTACTTGATCGAGGCGGGGAGGGCCCCGGAACGCAGCACCAGCGACAGGTCTTGGGCTTGCTGGGGGGTAAAGGAACCCGTGATTTCGCCGCGGTCGGTGATCTGGCCCTGCACGACCGGGGCGGACACCACGCGATTGTCGAGGACGATGGCGAGCTGGCGCCCTATATTGGCGCCGGTGATTCGCCCGAAGCGCGCCGCGCCGTCGCGGGTGAGCGTGAAATTCACGCAGGGCCGGCCGTTGATGTCGTGGGAGGGCTCGGCTCCGCTCAAGTCACGCCCGGTCACCGCCGCCACCTTGTTGGCAACGTACCAGGCCTCACCACTCGCAGACTCCCGCCCGGACTCTGCCTTGCCAGGAAGCAATTCCGTATCGGGTGGCAGAACGCCGCCATGGGATCCCAAGGCCGCTTCCTTGCTGGAATAAGGGCCATCCTGGACAATCTTCAGGGCCAGCATGGCCGTGGACTGCATGATGTCCTTCACCCGGGTGGGGTCGTCGACGCCCGGAAGTTGCACCACCAGCTCGTAATCGCCCTGCCCGTACTCGGCGATGGTAGGCTCGGTGACGCCCAACTGGTCGATCCGGTTGCGAATCGTATTCATCGCCTGGAGAAGCGCCTGATTGCGGATGGCCTGCGCCGCGCTGACTTTCATCGCCAGCGTGCGGGCTCTTGTATCGCCGGGAACTCGGACAAGATCCCAGTCCGAGAACTGGTCGCTGGCCAGCGTTTGAATATCCGAAGATTTTTCGTCGGGTATTCCCTTGATCAGGATATGGGTGCTGTCGGCCTTCTGGATGTCGTCGTAGCGGATGTTCTTGATCTTCAATTCATCGCGGAAGCGCTCCAGGGCCTGGTCGGCGGTAATGTTGACCGCGTCCTCGACCTGCACTTGCAGCACCAGGTGCGTGCCGCCCTTCAAGTCGAGCCCCAGGCGGATGCGCTCGCGGACATTCTCCTTCAACGCCTGGAAATTCTTGGGGAATCCGATGACCCCCAGAATGGACACCACAATCACCACCAGGATGAAGATTGCGCGGCCGCGAAGCTTGGTTTCCATAGATGAACTGTCCCCATCCTCTCCGGGTTCCTGCCGCTGTACCGGCCGAAAGGCTGGCGCCAGGGCAGCGTGCAGGCGCGCTTACTTCTTCCTGGCGGCCGCTTCCTTGGCCGACCCTGCGGATTCTTCCGTTACCAGACTCGAAATCGCCGAGCGGGCCACGTCAATCTTCACCTGGCTGGCCACCTGCAATTGCACCACCCCGTTCCGGAAGCTGACCACCGTTCCGTAGACACCCCCGCTGGTTACCACCCGATCTCCCGTCTTGAGGTTCGCCAGCATCTCCTGGGTTTTCCGCCGCTGCTGCTGTTGGGGCCGAATGAC
>Ga0315282_10013556_pt1 | contig 12269 bp, 11 predicted proteins | sample YL17G07_20_MG_FD_203693 | JGI IMG/M metagenome (GOLD analysis project Ga0315282, IMG submission 203693) | Sediment microbial communities from Yellowstone Lake, YNP, Wyoming, USA - YL17G07_20 | ecosystem: Environmental > Aquatic > Freshwater > Lake > Sediment | place: USA: Wyoming | collected... | reverse complement strand
GTCATCACAGGGGTCGGCCCTGTCACATCCGTCGGGATTGGAAAGGAACCCTATTGGGAAAGCCTCACTCGAGGGAAATCCGCTTTCAAGCGGATTGAATTTCCCAACACCGACATGACGATGTATCGCTCCCACATTGCCGCTCCGATCGACGGGTTTGATCTGTTCCAGTATGTCGAAAGAACGAAACATTCGAAGTACTACGGAAGAACATCTCGGTTTGCCGTGGCAGGCACGGCCCTTGCTTTGAGGGATGCGGGAATCGAATTCGAAAAAGGCAAGACGGCCACGGGCGAACGTTCTGGAGCCGGAAGTCAGTATCAACTAAAAGGGATCGATCCTTTTAGGATCGGGGTCGTTCTCGGCGTCGGCGCCGAAGCGATGGACCTGATGGAGCATTTTCACCAGAAATTCCTTACCTCAGGAACGAGGTTTCTCACCCCCTTCGGTCTTCCCAACGTCTATATGAGTTCCTTTGTCTCCCATGTGGCTGAACATTTTTCCCTTCGGGGAAGTGCCTATGCTGTCTCGACCGCCTGTGCCTCGGCAACTCATGCCATGATCAGCAGCTTCCGTGAGATTTGCGATGGAGGAGAAGATCTCATGGTGACCGGAGGAGCAGATGCTTGCATTACTCCTCTCGTCTTCATGGGGTTCGATATCATGCGAGCCATGTCCATACGGAATGAAAACCCGGAGAAGGCATGCCGGCCGTTTGATCGGGAACGAGACGGATTTGTGATGGGAGAGGGATCTGGAATCGTGATTTTCGAGGAACTGGGACATGCCAAACGCCGAGGAGCCCACATTTACGGAGAAGTCATTGGATTCGGGATGACGGCTGATGCCTATCACATCACCGAACCCGATCCCGAAGCAAGGGCCCTGTGCAAGGCCATGCGCGATGCCCTTGAGATGGCGGGTGTTCGGCCAGAGGAGGTCGACTACATCAATCCCCACGGAACATCGACGCCTCTGAATGACAAAGTGGAAACCCTGGCGATTAAGAATGTCTTTGGAAAGCATGCCTACCACGTTCCCATCAGTTCGACAAAATCGATGACGGGTCACACGCTTGGAGCGTCAGGAGGCGTCGAAGCGATTGCGACCCTCTTGGCGATCGAAAAGGGCATCATCCATCCCACCATCAATTATGAATTCCCGGACCCCGAATGCGACCTGGACTATGTTCCTAATGAGGCGAGAGAGAAAGACGTCCGGATCGCTCTTTCCATTTCTGCAGGTTTTGGAGGAGTGAACAGCGTGCTCCTTCTGAAGAAATTCGAAGAGGCCTCGCTTCCCTTCTGACCTCCATCGATGACTCCTCGACGGATTCAGTCTGATCGAACTGATCACACTTGAACCTTTCTATATTTTGTTGACACGCTTAGGAAAAGGTCTATAATGAGTATAGATCTTACGTCTGCTTTTCTTAATGTTATTCGTCTCTTATGGAACTGTCCCGAATTGACCAAGAACTTGTAGAAACGGTCCTGGCCAGACTGAAGGCGAGAGGGATGGAAATCTCTTCGAACGACGTGGTACGCGTCGTTGAGCTGGTCGGAGAGGAGATCCTCTATCATTTTACCGATCATCTGATCAGCCAGATCGAAGCCATTCTTGAGATCGATCCGTCCTTGTCAGAGAAAGAGATTCTCCAGGCCGTGGCGAGTCATGTTGCGGACTATTTCGGGGCGAAGGCTGTCACGATTCGAATTTATGATCCTGAACGGGGTGAGATGATTTCGTTTGGTGATTACCCGAGCATGGGGGAAGATCGTGAAAAGGCAATTCCCTTTGAGGATACGATTGCCGGGGAGGTCGTGAAAACCACTCGAACCTACCTTGTCCCCAATCTGTTGAAGGAGGAGAAATACAAGGACAAGGAAAAAGTGGAAAAACTGGGGATCCATTCGATGATGGCTGTCTCGGTCTCGATTCCACGCTTTTCTCTCAAGGATGTCGATACCCAGGGTGTCATGCAGATCTACTTTGAGACGAAAGACAAGGCGTTCACGCCCCTGGAGATCAAGACCGCAGAGGTCTTTTCCCGAAGGGTGAGCTATGTCATCGCCCGGAAGCGGATCGCCGGTCTCGCGAAGCTAAATGTCACGAAAGACCGGATTGTGGAGAAAATCTTTTTGAAACTGGGAAAACGGGAAGGGGTGAAGATGAAAGAGGTCTTTGACCTGATCATCCCGGAGCTCCTGGACACCGTCCGAATCCAGAGGTGTACTCTCTTCTCGGTTCTTGAGGATCGACAGCACGTCGTTCTCGAGGCAGGATATCCGGAGGTTCAGCACGGGATCGGGACCGTCTTCTCAGTGGATGTCCCTTACATCCGCGCTGTGGTGAAACAGACGGGCCCCTTTGGTGAATTTGAGCATGAGAAGGTCTACCCGACTTACATCCTCATCACGAACCCTCAAGAGAGTGGCCTCTTACCTCCCGAGCTAAAACGGTTCCTTAAGACCCAGCAGATCAACTCTGTTCTCTACGTTCCGTTGAAGGTCAACGAGGCTGTCAACTACTTCATGGCTTTTGATGCTCAGGCCCAGGTCAAACGGTTTAGCGACGATGAGATCGAAGTATTCACCTTCTTCGGAAAAGAATTGATGAAGGGTCTGAGATTGGAGAAGATGGATGATATTCTTCACGACTTCAAGAACCCAGCCATTGCGGTCGCGGGTTTTTCAAAACGTCTTCAGAAGCTCTTGGAGGGAGGGATGGTTACTGCCAACAAACGGAAGGTCGATCAGGCCCTCGATGTCATCCTGAAAGAGACCTCCCGCATTCAAGAACTGGCTCTGACTCTCTATGGAACGGGGAAAGAGGAACTGGTCGATCTTACCGAGAAATTGAAGGAACGCTTCGTGCTCAATGATCAAGCGGTTAAGGAGTTAAAGCTGGGGAATATACGCCAGAGGGAAGGGGAGTTGCGGTCCCCCCTCCGGATCCGGTGTTTCCCACTGCACATCGAAAGGGTGTTGGATAATCTATTGAACAACGCGTCCCGTGCCGTTCCTGAAGAGGGAGGGGAGTTGGTCATCCGATCTTATCAAAGGGAATCGTGGGCGGTGGCGGAAATCGCCAACTCCGGTCAGATGCCTGAAGGCGACATCGACCGGTTCCTTCATGGTGAAAGCAAAGGGAGGGGGCTTCACATTACGACCCGGTTGATCAAGCGCATGGGAGGCAAAATGGAGGTGGAGTCCCATCAGGGGACCACGACGTTTCGGGTCATCTTGCCTCTCGTGAAAGAAGAGGGGTCACCTCGTGAGTGAAGGGATGCAAAAATACTCGTGCCCGAAGTGCAGACAAGATTATCCCATTGAACAGACGAGATGGCGCTGCGATTGTGGGTCCTTTCTGGATCTCAATGTTAACGTCGAATTTCCCATCCTGAAAATCATGGATCGGCCTCCGAACCTCTGGCGATATCGGGAAGCCCTCCCCATTCTCAAAGACGATCACATCGTGACACTGGGCGAAGGGTTTACTCCCCTCGAGGAACTCGCATTGGACAGCCGATCCGTTCTTGTGAAGATCGATTACCTTTTCCCAACGGGGTCTTACAAAGATCGAGGGGCCACTGTCCTGATCAGCAAGGCGAGGGAATTGGGGGTCCAGAAGATCGTTGAAGATTCCTCCGGCAACGCGGGATCCGCCATTGCCGCCTACTGCGCGAAGGCCAAGATCTCTTGCGACATCTATGTGCCTGAAGGAACCTCTCCGGGAAAACTGGTCCAGATTCAGGCCTACGGAGCGACCCTCAAGAAAGTGGAAGGGTCAAGGGAGAAGACCGCAGAGGTTGCCATGGAAGCGGCCTCCAACGCTTTCTACGCGAGTCACTGTTGGAATCCTTTCTTTCTGCACGGAACCAAAACTTTTGCCTACGAAGTTTGTGAGCAACTGAATTGGAAGTCTCCGGACACGATGATCCTTCCGGTCGGCCACGGGACGCTTTTCTTGGGAACGTATCTCGGCTTCAAGGAGTTGAAAGAAGCCGGGATCGTGGGAAAAATTCCAAAGTTGATCGGAATCCAGTCTGCGGCGTGTGCTCCTCTCGAGGAAGCCTTCAAAAAGGGAGAACGGGAAACACAGCCCTTCGACAAGCAGGAAACCGTTGCTGAAGGCATTGCGATTGCCAAGCCCGTGAGAGGAAGCCAGGTCTTGGAGGTAATCCGAGAGACCCGGGGAAAAATCCTTTCGGTCACAGAAGAGGAAATTGTCACGGCCCTGCAAGAGATGGGACAGAAAGGATATTTCATTGAGCCCACTTCTGCGGCCACCATAGCCGGGTTGAAAAAATATGGGAAACATATTAAAAAGGAAGTTATTGTGACGACGTTAACTGGAATAGGTCTGAAGGCAAGCGAGAGAATTGGTCATCTATACTAACTCATCCCTTCAGGTTTTTTCCTATCATTCCCCTTGACAGAACAGGAAGAAATGATTAGACTTTGGCCGTATTTTTTTGCCAAAACTCTCTTATCCCCAAGGGGAAGCAAAATAGAAACAAGAATTGTGTCAAGGAGGTAAACGTATGGTTCGAATGACTGAGGCTCTAAAAAAAATCTTTCTTCCTTTTGTGCTGTTAACGTTGGTTTTCCTCATCCCGTCCCTAGGTCTCGGCCAGGAGGAGAAGAAGGACACCCGGCCCGAGCGCGCCATCGCTGTTTATCCCGAGTATTCAGGGGTCATCGTCTCCAAGGGTGAAGCAGTGAGGATGGATCTCGTGATGGACAATGGGGGTCGCAAAGACGAGACCATTGACGTGACGATTTCCCAAGTCCCCAAGGGCTGGAAAGCCATGCTCAAAGGGGGAAACTATCAGGTTACGGGAATGTTTGTGCCTAACGGGAAATCTCGGAATTTGGCCCTGACTCTGGAATCCGATAAGACCGTGGGCTACGGGACCTACGTTTTTAATATTGATGGGCAGACGACCGACAAGAAGCTGACCTCGGCTCATACGCTCACGGTAACCGTTCAGCAGCGAACGAGCGGAGCGGACGACATCCAAATTACGACCTCGTACCCGGTATTGCGAGGTCAGACAGATGCGCGGTTTGAGTTCTCCCTGGAGGTCATGAACAAGAGCGAGGCGGATCGAAACTTTAACCTTTTTGCCTTGGCCCCTGAAAAATGGGAGATCAACTTCAAGCCTGCTTATGAGGCCAAACAGATTTCTAGCCTTCGAATCAAAGGAGGGCAGAGCCAGACCGTGGCCGTCGAGGTGAATCCTGTTCGAGATGCCGTGTCGGGTGAGTATCCGATCCAGGTCACTATCAGCTCAGGTGATAAGAAGGCGGAAGTTAAACTGACAGTCGCGCTGACGGGGATCTACAAGCTCGATGCAGGCACTCCTACCGGCATTCTTTCCTTGGAAGCCATGGCAGGCAAACCAGCCAACTTTTCCGTCTTCGTGAAGAATACGGGCTCGGCCGTTAACCGAAACGTCACCTTTTCCTCCTTCAAGCCTGAGAATTGGGACGTAACATTTAAGCCTGAGAAGATCGAGGCCCTGGAGCCGAATGCCCTGAAACAGGTGGAGGTAACGGTGAAACCTGCCCAGCAGGCCCTCGTGGGCGATTATTCGGTGGGTGTAATGGTGACCGGTGAGAAATCGGACAAGACCATTGAGATGCGGGTGACGGTGAAGGCTTCTACCGCGTGGGGTTGGATTGGCATTGGGATCATTCTCTTTGTGATCTTGGGTCTGATAGTGCTGTTTATCCGGTTAGGGAGGCGGTAAACGTGGAAACACCCTGGATCATCGAGACAGAAGAGCTGACCAAGAAATATGACGGGTTCACTGCCGTTGATCACTTAACCCTTCAAATCCGGGAAGGGGAGATCTTTGGATTTCTCGGTCCGAACGGTGCGGGTAAGACGACCAGCCTTCTCATGTTCCTCGGCCTGACAGAGCCGAGCGCAGGAAAAGTCCGGGTGTGTGGCCACGATCCGGCTCGGGATCCTCTCCGGGTCAAAGAAAACGTGGGATATCTGCCGGAGAATGTGGGCTTCTACGACGACATGACTGCGAGAGAGAATCTTCGCTATGTAGCCAGACTGAACCGTATTCCCGACAGCGTCTCCAGCAAGAAGATTGATGATCTCCTCCAGTTGGTGGGGTTGACGGAAGAGGCGACGAAGAAGGTGGGAACTTATTCCAAGGGGATGAGGCAGCGCCTTGGGATTGCTGAAGTCCTGGTGAAGGAGCCCAAACTCGTTTTTCTGGACGAACCGACCATCGGGCTTGATCCAGACGGAACCAATCGGATGCTCGACCTCATTCGATCCCTGAGCAAAGAAAAGAAGATGACGGTCTTCTTTTCCTCCCATCTTCTCGAGCAAGTGCAGAGGATCTGCGACCGAGTGGGCATCATGATCAAGGGGAATCTGGTCGCTGTAGGCCCCATTCAGGAATTGGCCAAGAACAAGTTGGGTGTGGACAAAGAGAGCTACACCCTCGAAGAGATTTACATGAAGTACTTTAAGGAGGTCTGAAGTGCAAGGAATTCTCACAATCTTCAGAAAAGAAATGGAGGACCAGTTCAGTAGCACTCGGTTCCTCCTGATCTCGGCTCTCATTGTCATGGTCGGAGTGATCGTGGCCTCCATGGTGGGAATGGCCATCAAAGAAGAAGTGAGGGGGTTACCCAAACCGACCCTTCTTTTCCTGCTTCTTTTTACTGCCACGGGAAAGTTTTTTTCCTTTGCCCAATTCTTAGGCTTCTTCGGTCCCCTCATTGGCATTATCTTGGGATTCGACTCGATCAACCGGGAGAGGGTTTTGAGGACATTGAGTAAACTCGTTTCTCAGCCCATCTATCGTGATTCGATCATTAACGCGAAGTTCCTGTCGGGAGTGGCGGTTATCACGATCATCTTGGTTTCGATCGTCCTCATCATCACAGGACTGGGACTTCCTCTCACCGGAATCGTTCCAGGAGCGGAAGAGTTTTGGCGGCTTGCAATCTACCTCGTCATGAGCATTCTCTACATCTCTTTCTGGCTGGGGATTTCGATCCTCTTCTCGGTGATCTTCCGGAGCACTGCCACGTCGGCCCTGGCTTCGCTGGCTGTTTGGATCTTTTTCTCCTTCTTTATTAGTCTTGGGGCCGGTTTCGTGGCTGATGCGATCGCGCCGATCGGTCAACAGGGTCCGGGAGGAGTTGACCCTCAGATGGTTCTTAAGAACGCGAAGGTTCAGGAAGCAATCTCTCTTTTCTCTCCCATGACCGTTTACAGTGAAGCGACCTCTACCATTCTCGATCCCATGAGAAAAACGACCAGTTCGCTGATTCTCATGGGTCCTTTGGAGAGAATCTCGTTATCCCGGTTTCAAAGCCCCTTGCCCTTACTTCAGAGCCTGGCCATCGTCATGCCCCACATGGTGACGCTGGTGGCGATCACGCTTCTTTGCTTTGGCGTATGCTACGCGGTCTTCATGCGTCAGGAGATTAGGACAATCTAACGAAGAGAACTCATAGTGCATGGCGTAAAACAACAAAGGAAGCGTTCCGGCGTGGGCTGGAACGCTTTTTTTATTCATGGGATCGATCTATGACAGTTCAAAAACGAGAGATTTTTGGCTGGGCGATGTTCGACTTTGCGGACTCAGCCTTTGCCACCACCATTCTCGCTGTCATCTTCAACCAGTACTTTGCCACGGTGGTTGCAGGAGGTGAGAAGGGGATCCATCTTCTCGGACTTTACCTTCATGGAGCCTCGTTTTTTACGTTTGTCGTTTCTCTCAGCATGGCGATATCAGCCATTCTTTCTCCCTTTCTAGGGGCTTTAGCTGACACATCCGGTTCAAAGAAACGTTTCCTCATGATCTCTTGCTATGGCGGCATTCTGTTCACCGGGCTTCTCTACGGTGTCCACGAAGGGGACGTGTGGACAGGGGCGTGCTTCTTCCTACTGGCCAACGTGGGTTTCGCCTGTGGGAATGTCTTCTACAATGCCTTTCTTCCCGAGATCTCAACACCTAGAACTATCGGCCGAATTTCAGGCCTTGGGTGGGCATTGGGATACGTCGGAGGAGGATCGCTTCTCGCCATCAACCTCATCATGCTCAAATATCCTGGGTGGCTCGGGCGCCCAGAGGGCTATTTTACCGTTCAAGACTGTTTTCTTTCGGTGGCCCTGTGGTGGTTTGTCTTCTCTCTTCCCACGTTTCTTTTGTTAAAGGAGAGAAGAAAGGGATTTCCGTCAACGAAAGGAAACCGGTTCCGTCAGGGAGTTGAACGTCTCAGGCATACCTTTCATCGCATCAGGACGTTTCGGGAACTGACAAAGTTTCTCATCGCCTTCCTCATTTATAACGATGGCATCGAGACTGTCATTGTCATGGCTTCTATTTTTGGGGCTCAAGTGCTGGGGATGAGAACAGAGGAAATCATTCTCTTCTTCTTGATGATCCAGGGGATTGCCTTCTTTGGATCGGTGGCCTTTGGATTTTTGGCCGATGCGATTGGGAACAAGAAAACGGTGATGATCTCCCTGGGAATCTGGTCCTTCATCGCGATTTGGGCTTTCACACTCGGAATCTTTTTCGATCCGCTAACGGAATATTGGATTCTCGGCGCCTTAGCCGGTGTCGTTCTCGGTGGAAGCCAAGCCGCCTCCCGCTCCCTTCAGGGCCTCTTCACTCCAGAGGAGAACAGTGCTGAATTCTTCGGGTTTTTTGCCGTTTCCGGACGGTTCGCTTCTGTCTTTGGCCCCTTAGTCTATGGCATTCTCATCGCCATCACAGGAAACGTCCAATCAGGGATTCTCTCTGTCCTTCTGTTCTTTGTTGTGGGAATGGTCATTCTGTGGACGGTGGATGAAAGGAAGGGGATGGAAGAAAGGCAAAGGCCGGTCTTATAGGAATGTGCCCATAAAAAAAGGGTGAGATGATTACTCCCACCCTTTTTCGCTCCATCTGTCCCTGCGAGCCAATCCAAGCTCAGATCACAGGGCTTCGTAGAAAGATTTTTTCAGGTACTTGAAGGATCCCCAGAATGTGTCGAAAACCTGAAAGGCCGAATCGTCGTAAGCTCCGTCAATCTGCCTCCACTGCGTGAGATACCAGGACACGACGCGTTCCCCTCGCTTTCCGAAGACCACTTTCGACTTCACCTTCTCCTTTTTTACGGGGTCTTGCCCTTCTGTAACCACCGCTAATCCTTCACCTCCCGCCACTGTCACCTTCTTCTTTTCGAGAATCTTCATGTCTAAGGTCATGGCGGTTGTCCAGAGGTATCGCTTGAAGAACTCCTCCTGACGCTTCTCAAAATTCAATGAACAACCAAACGGCTCCTCGTCATAGACAAAGGTGGACTGGGAAGGAAAGGCTCCTTTGTCCACTCTCATGAATCCAAAACCGAACTCACCGCCTACCTCCACGGTGATGATGCTCCACTCCTTTGGAGGAGGCAAGAATTCGAACTCCTTATCCCAGATTACGGTTCCCTGGGGGGTCCACTGCACCTTAGATCTTCCAGACTTCTCCGTCGTCGCACAACCCGCCATCCAAAGGGCAATGAATGAGAGACAACAAAAGATCACGAAGGTTTTTTTTCTCATGACTTCCCTCCTTCCTGGTTCAGCTTCTTAAGGAAGAGAAGAATATCTTTGAAATCCGGTGAACCATCTTTGACATAGCGGATGATTCCCGCCTTGTCGACAATCACGGTTCTCCGTCCAAAGACAGGGTACCCCTTGATCTCCGGCGAGGGAGATATTCCGAAGGAGCTACCCAAGAAGCCGGTCACATTGGAGAGGAGAGGAAAGGTTAAGTCAAGGCTCTTGGCCCAATACTTTAGTGTAGTCACATCGTCGACGCTGACGCCCACCACGCGGGCGTTGAAGCGGTCATAGAGGTAAATGTTCCTCTGATGACCCTCCATCTCGCCTGTTCAGGTAGGGGTGAAGGCCGCTGGGAAGAAGGTCAGGATCAGGTGATGCTTTCCATAATACTCATTCAGGTAATTGATTGCCCGATCTTCAGTGGAGGGGAGGGTGAAGAACGACACCTCTTCTCCGATCAGGATGTCTCCATCCTCTGCCAGGGCATTCGCCAGTGGAAAGAGAAGGAGGACGACAAGAGATAATCCGAACCACTTTGTAAACCTCATTCGCTTCATAATAACCTCCTTTCGTAAGTGAAATATGCCTTGACCGACTCCAGGATTGGGTGGTCTACGAACCATTATACCCTTCTCAGAGCAAACCTCTGTCGATGAATTATTTATGTCCCGTTGCTTTCTCGACAGTCTGGGTCAGCCCTGAAGAGTGTGGATTCGACACATCGTGCCGGATGAGGATATCCGTGGGCGTCACCTTTTTCCCATAATAAGCCTCGTTTAACCCTTCCCGGACATCCACCACCGCTCCATCAAGGGAGATCCCGCCATAGAGCCCTTTTGAGCGTGCGAAGCTGAGAATATCAGCGCTGAGATTGGCGGTCGAGGCTTGCACTCCGGCTCCGACTGGCCCAACTGCAAGACCCACATCAGCTCCGAGCTTGATACTATTCGACAGTAGAGTTGTGACGCCTCGTTGGGTCATCGCCACAAGGATTACCTCAGAGGCCTGTCCACCGATCTGCAGGCCAAAACTGGCTCCACCGATCGTGTGAAAGGAAGGACCCGTCCACTGCCCCGTTTTGTCATCGCGAGCCACAAAAACTCCCGTGCCTCCTGAAGCCCCAATAATAAAAGCGCCCTTGAGAAGCTGCGGAATGATGAGCATGCCCTTCGCTTTTTTAATGAGGTCATGGAACGCTTCCATGTTTTTGTCGCTGATGAAGTCCTCCAGAGCAAACCTCGCTTTGTCGATTAACTGGTAGGCATCCTGCCTGTCGTCTGCGGAGACAGGGGTGATGCCTGACGTCAACATCGCCACCGATAGAAAGACGACCACCACAAACATCCAGGTTCCTTTTCTGCTTATTTCACTCATAGGACCCTCCTCCCGATTTCACCCAACATCACACCCATACACCATTCTAGCCCATTTGGACAGCCAGCATAGAGACCGACCCACCATCGATGCCTTGCACGGGGAAACTGACCTGTTCCTTGTCTTTCCGAAGACCAAGCACATAGAGCAACGGTAAGTAATGATCCGGCGTCGGAACGGACAACGTCGCATCATGACCGAAACTTTTGTAAGCAACCAGCGGAGCATCGTCGCCCTTGACCAATAACTCACGCACGTGTCTTTCAAACCGCACAGCCTAATCAGAAGGCCCAACCTCTCGTCTACCCCACGCGTAGGCGTGCAGATTGTGCACGATATTGCCGCTACCGATCACCAAAATACCTTCTTTCCTCAGTGACGCGAGCCGTTTCCCCATCTCATAATGGAATGAAGGCGGCTGCCTCTCATCGATGCTCAGTTGAACGATAGGGATATCCGCCCTCGGAAAGACGTGAGTGAGTACCGCCCACGTTCCGTGGTCCAGTCCCCAACTCTCATCAAGCCCCACTGAAACAGGGGCAAGCAGATCTTTAACCTGCCGCGCAAGATCGGAACTGCCGGGTGCCGGATATTCGACCTGATAAAGTTCTCGCGGGAAGCCGCCAAAATCGTGAATTGTGGGAGGATTGACATTGGCTGTTACCGCACAGGCCGGTATGTACCAGTGAGCAGACACGGCAAGCACGGCTTTGGGACGCGGAATCGATTTGCCGATAGAAAACCAGCCCTCCGTGTACACATTCTTCGATAATGCGTTCATCGGATTGCCATGTCCGAAGAAGACAACCGGCATCAGATCCGTCATTGAAAAACCTCCCGCCCCCCGTTCCTCGCTCTTTCCGTCCACATGATCATCACGGGCAAGTCGGCTTGATGCCCCGCCTTCCTGCTGCAGGGGAGGGGAGGAAAGCCGACCGTGTAATCGTATCGACATTACCCGGAAGCCCCGCCCTGTGGGCGGGGAGCTTCACTACTCTATTTCAGCGCACGTTTTACTTTCTCTGGGGTGATCGGCAAATCCCTCACCCGGGCTCCCACTGCTTTTGCTATGCCATTTGCAATGGCAGGGGCCACCACGGTTGTCGCAGGTTCCCCGGAACCCACGGGGTAGAAATGGCTTTCAACTAAATGCACGTCGATGTGTGGCACATCCTTCATGCGCAGCGGGTTATAAGCAATGAAATCTTTCTGGACGATGGCGCCGTTCGAGATGGAACTCGAATCTTTAGTCGCCAGACTGAGCCCCCAAAGCAGTCCCCCCTGCATCTGGGCGATCGTGCTGTCGGGAT
>Ga0315282_10013555_pt1 | contig 12270 bp, 11 predicted proteins | sample YL17G07_20_MG_FD_203693 | JGI IMG/M metagenome (GOLD analysis project Ga0315282, IMG submission 203693) | Sediment microbial communities from Yellowstone Lake, YNP, Wyoming, USA - YL17G07_20 | ecosystem: Environmental > Aquatic > Freshwater > Lake > Sediment | place: USA: Wyoming | collected... | reverse complement strand
CCCGTTGCCAGATTCTCGTTCCTCCACCCGATGCCGGGAAACGTCCAGAAACAGTGGGTGTCCACTCTTTCTTTCCAGAAACAGTGGGTGTCCACTCTTTAGAAACAGTGGGTGTCCACTCTTTCTCTGGGCTAGGAGGCCGGGCAGGGCGGAGGGCTCCCGAAGGCCAGCTATGACACCCGCCTTGGCAACCAGCGCCACAAGTAGGCCGCCGCAAGTGCCGACTATGACCCGCGCCGCAGCCTCGGCTCGTTAGAAGAGGCAAGCACCTCCGCAAGGTTCTGCTGCAGCCGTTTGGTGATCCCCCGGCCGACCGAGCTGCTGACAGACGACGAGAGGGGCCTCCGGACTATTCCCGCTCTCCAAACGGTCGAAGGGCGGAATTGCGGGCGATGGCACTGACATTCTCGTACCTCAAAGTCTTCGGAGTAGGCGAAGGATGGGAGAGGGCTGCCTGAAGCGTGCGTCATGCTATAGTAGCGATAGGATCGAGCCGGCTCGAGAGGCCGCTGGATTTGGAGAAAACGACCGCGATCCGCGGAGTGGAGAAACGCCTTTGCATGATCGTCTTTACGGCGAAGCCCGGATCGACACCGGCGTGGCAGCATTCCTGCTTTCGGGCACGAGCAGCATCCAACGGAGGTATCGAGAGGGAATAATGGACAGAGAACGCAGAAAATTTCTTAGCCGCGCAGCCGGCCTGGTCGGCGTGGCTGCGTCCGCATCCATGATAAGTTGCCGCAAGCCCGCGGGTGAGACCGGAACAGCTCCGACGTCGCTTCCCGCCGGCTCTCCGCCCGTCTTCGGAGCGGCTCCGCCGGTTGGCCCCGAGGTCAGCCCCGCGACCATCGCAGAAGCTGAAAAGCTGGTACAGATCCAGCTCACCCAGCGCGAACGGGAGCAGGCTGCGGGCAACTGGCGCGTTTCGATGGCGCCCCTCTATGAACGCCGCACCGGACCCCGCAAGGTCGCGCTCGAACCGGACCTCGCGCCCGCGACCCGGTGGAATCCCATCCTCCCTGGTGTCAGCGCCGGCCCGGCCCGCGACCGGTTCGTCCGCAGCCGCGCGCAGGCGGGTCCGTTGCCGGCCCGCGATGAGGACATCGCGTATGCGCCAGTGAGTGTGCTGTCGCGCTGGATTGAGGGGCGCGCGCTTACTTCGGAGCGGCTGACGCGCATCTACCTCGACCGGCTCGACCGCTTCGACCCCAAGCTGCGCTGCGCGATCACCGTGACCCGGGATCTCGCCTTAGAACAGGCGCGGCGCGCCGACGCCGAAATCACGGCCGGAAAATACCGTGGCCCGCTGCACGGCATTCCCTGGGGCGCCAAGGATCTGCTCGACACCGCTGGCATTGCGACCACGTATGGCGCCGAGCCGTTTAGCAACCGAGTGCCGAGCACCGATGCGACCGTCGTATCCCGCCTCCGTGAAGCCGGGGCGGTGCTGATCGCCAAGCTGAGCCTTGGGGCGCTGGCCCTGAACGACATCTGGTTCGGCGGCCAGACGATGAATCCCTGGCTGCTCGAGGAAGGCTCCTCCGGGAGCAGCGCCGGCCCGGGCGCCGCCACGGCAGCAGCCTGCGTCGGGTTCGCCATCGGCAGCGAGACCGGCGGCAGCATCGTCGCGCCCGCGATGCGATGCGGCATCGTCGGCCTACGTCCAACCTACGGACGCGTCCCGCGCGCCGGCGCCATGACACTCTGCTGGTCGCTGGACAAGCTCGGACCGATGGCGCGCAGTGTCGAAGATACGCTTCTCGTGCTGGCAGCCATAGCCGGACCGGACGCTGGGGACGTCGCGAGCCTGCCGGCAAAGCTCGACTTCGATGCGACCGCAGGGGTCGAAGGCTTGCGCGTCGGCTATGTTCCGGCGTGGATGGAAGCGCCGCCGGCAACTGCGGTCGATCAGGCTGCGCTCGAAACCATGCGGCGGGCCGGAATGGTTCCGGTCGAAGTGTCACTCCCTGATTGGCCCTATGGCTCGCTCAGCCTCATTCTGTTTGCCGAAGCTGCCGCCGCCTTTGAAGAGCTGGCGCTCAACCATCGATTGGATGACCTCAAGATGCAGGTGCCCGATGCCTGGCCGAATACGTTTCGCCAGGCGCGATTCCTGTCGGCCGTCGACTTCGTCCAGGCAGATCGGCTCCGGCGCAAGGTGGCCCAGGAAATGGCACGCATTTTTTCGAGCGTCGACCTGCTGCTCGTCCCGTCACTGCGGGATGAGATTCTCACGATCACCAATTTCACCGGACACCCTTCGCTGACGCTGCGCGCGGGATTCGTCGAGGTGGACAAGGCGCGCAGCGATTGGGCGCCAGACCCCGCCCACCCGCTGCCGACTTTCTCGCCGAAGCGGCGCGTGCCGCACGGGATCACATTGATCGGACGCCTTTTCGATGAGGGACTGCTCGGCCGCGTGGGCATCGCGCTGGAGCGTGCCTTCGGCGTGGCCGGCGAGCGCCCGCCCGGCTTCTAATAGGAGATGGCGGCGACATCATTGCTTCTTGCGGGCATCAGGCAGTATGCATCATGAGATCCGTCGTGCCGGGTCCGCCGGACGTTCACTCGCGGGTCCAGCTTGGAGCTGTCCAGCGTGCTCGCGACTAACGGTGCAGACGACTCTTGTGCCGCCCCCCTCTACAGCCGTGATCTCCAGGCCGGCGCCGATGAGCTTTGCTCTGTACTTCATGGTCTGCAATCCCATCCCCGCCGCCTCCCGCCCCTGCAAAAATCCGACACCGTTGTCCTCAATCTTCACAGCCACGGACGTGTCATTTCCGCTTGAAAAATCGATGGGGGACGATCCCCTGGCGAGTGCACGCATCTGGGTGATGGCTTCGGTGATCAACGCCTCGAGCTGCGCTGCGTCCTGAGCGGCGGGCTTTGCAGAGCCGAGGGCGCTTATGAGAGTCCTTGCAGACAGGCTGACGGCGATCAGCGTCTGCCCCAAGACATCGTGCAAATCCCGTACGATCTCCAGTTCCTGCCGAAGGCTGAGATCCAGGATCTCTTTTTCCAGCCGGCGCTGCTCCGTCACATCAGGTAGGGTCCGGCAAGAGAGTTCCCCGTCCAAACTGCGGGCGTTGCCCTTGATGGTGGCAAGCGAGCCGTCTTTGAGCCGGATTCTCTTTTCCTCCTGCAGCATCTCTGCCCGCGTGTACCCATAGGATTCCAATCCAGTTATCGTACCCGTAAAGGTTACCACGCTGTAACCGCACCGGGCCGCCTTGCGACGGAGGCCCGGCTTATCCAATGACCAACGGCGCGAGGCTGCGCCAGGTTATTCTCCCTCTGTAAAAAGCGGGCTGGCAAAATCGCCTGCAACGGCGCCGACGTCCTCGTACTGCCGAGCTTTAAATACAAAATCGTGCACTCCTACGATGCGAAGACCGCGGAGAAATTCCGAGCGGCATGACGCTGCGGCTTGAAAGGGCGGATCTGTGATATCTTGGCCGCCATGCTCCTTATACTGACCTTATTAGCCCCAGCGGCGTGGCTGTATCTCTTCCTATTCCGAGGATTCTTCTGGAAGCCGGACAGGCCATCGCCAGCTGAGGTCAAAGGACCCGCGCCATGGCCTGCAGTAGCGGCTGTCGTGCCTGCGCGCAACGAGGCTTCCGTCATCGAACGCACTGTGACCTCGTTGCGGCGCCAGGATTGCCCCGGACGGCGGTCATCTGCATCTAGGTAATCATACACCAGAATATTCCGCAGGCCTGCCATGGGAATGAGCCTTTCTGCCAGGTCTGGCTGCAAGTATCCACCCTGACCGAGAAGCCGGATCGCATCCCGGTACTATTCCACCGCGCCCAACCGATCGTCGGCCACGACACGGTTGGAAATATCAAGAACGACCTGGATGGCCAGTTGCAGGTATCTCTCGACATTTCCGATCACAAAAGGGTCTTCGATAAACTCCTCACGCGGCCGGCCACGCAGCTTTCGCAACAGGCCGACGTACTCGCGCGGTTTCCTGAGGCGCTTTCCAACAGGGACAGGATCAGTCAAAGAAAGTCCCCCTTTTAAGGTGTTCTTTTATAGCGCCAGGCTGAACTGCCGGAAAGGGCTTGAAGTCCAGAAATCGTCCGACGCTATCAGCCTCGAAAGCCGCACGATACCGGGGATTTCGATCCAGGAGCAGGGTTTCGCGAGAGACGATCTCGTAAGCCAGATGCAGCGGCGCACTGTTGAGGACCACGACCTCCACTCTTTCGGTGCGCAGCATTTCCATGACACGACTGAGGTATTCGAGCCTGAGCGCAAAATAGCGGGATTCATCAACGCTCGAATGAAGCAAGAGAGCGATGCCGATGTCGCTCAGCCGTGTGGCTGTGCCCTTGGCGTGGGAGCCAGACAGATAGACGGCAGCGATGGCGCTGTCCGCCTCGAGCGCCGCCCGGAGATGCTGGAATCGTGCGCTGTCAGGGTTCTCCATGGCCGCACTATAACGAAACCAGGCAGACGCGATCAACGACAGTACAGGATTACATCCACAATGGGCACAATCCAGCGGTCGCAGCGCAGCTCGGCGCGCCACTCGAGAGCCGACTCAGCCGCCTGCCGCTCCACCATCTCCACGAGCCTGGCGGAGACGACACGGTCGAGCTTGGCCGCCCATCGCGCGCATCCCGGCCGCGAGAGCATCGCGATCGGCCCATCCTTGGCTTCGATGGCGAGCCAGCGCCCCTCCTTTCGAAATCGAACCGCATCGCCGGCTTTGAGCGCCGCGAGGCGGCGATGCACCGGGTCCGATGCGGGGCGGCGCCCGGCCCAGTCGATAAAAAGGTCGGCGAGCCCGACACGTTCCACGCAGGTCGCGCACTCCGGCGCTGCCGACTCGATTGCGGCCAGCACCGCGCCCGGTTCGATTCGTTTTTGGAACCAGACCACTCGCGCGTGCGGAGGCAACTCGCCGGCGCTGCAGTTCAGCCCGCGATCGATGCACAGCACCAGCGGCATGCGGGGCATGGCGCGCAGACGGCCGAGCTTCTCTCGCAGGTAATCGGGTGTCCAGAAGCCCACGATCTCAAGCAGGAAGCGCTTCAATGTGTCACGGCGATGCACAACCGCGAAGTCAGGGAACACCAGAACCCCGCCGGCTTCGACAGGCTCGGGCTCGCGAACCAAGTCCCAATCCAGATTCGCCCGCGCGAAATCGCGAGCGAAGCGCTCTTCGAGGCGGCTGTCATACGCTCGCGGCTGCTCGCCGGCGGCGATCGGATCGCCTGGGCGCAGATGCACGCTCACAGCGCGGCCGCGCAGCACACAGCGCGCAACCAGGTCGAAGCGTTCACACCAGGGGAGCAGCGGAAGGATCGACGCAAGGGCGCGCCCGTACATCGTCGTGTGGCGAAAGAGCGAGAAAGGTCCCGACACGTCAAGTCGCACGCCCTCCGGCCCTGCGCGCCGGACAGTGCAAAGGAGGCGGCGGAGGCGCACCTGCCGGACAACGGCCCGGGCGGCTCCGTGGATGTTGATGGTGACCTCGGATGCGAGCCTGAGCAGGCCTTGCGCCAGGGCGAGGTTGGTGCGTGCCGCAAGCGAGTGGGGATCCGGAAGCGGCTCCGGAACTTGGAGGCGCCGCTCTCCGGGGAGATCCGCAAACATGTACTCCTCGGCCGCCGCCGCGGGCAGGCCCAGCCGGCGCGCGCCCGCGGCAATGACGTCGGCTCGGTCGAACCGGCCCGCATCCCGGGCGCTTTGCGCCTCGACTGCAACTGCATCGCGGAGCGAACTGGCGTCGAGAGGCGGCTGCGCGCGCGCACACAGGCTCTGGAAGGTCCAGATTGCCATGCGCCGCTTGCCGGCCGGCGCAGGGGCGCGAGGCGGTTCCTGAAGGAATGTGACGACCTCCCGATAGGGGCGCCCGTCCAGTCTGGCAAAGTCGTCGATCAGAGCGCGGAGCCAGGCCTGATCCTCCGCGCCCAGCCAGACGGGGGCAGCCTCGCTGCCGGCCATCCGGACCTGGATGCGGTCAGCCGGCAGCAAGCGCCCTCCGATGCTTGTCCGCACGCGGCACCTCGAACGTGCCGCGGGTGACGAGGTCATAGACGACAGCCTTTTTGCCCTCGGAGGGCCTGAGAACCCGCCCTACGCGCTGGACATACTCGCGCGAACCCTGGCTGCCGCCGACCACGACCGCGATGTCGGCGGCGGGCACATCAAGACCCTCATTCAGCACACGCGCGCTCACGAGGATTCGCAGCTCACCCGTGGAAAAACGCTGAAGGGCTCGCGCGCGTTCCTTGGGCCCGATATCGCAGGTTATGGGCTGGACGAGGTGCTCTCGGGCCACGGAGTAAGCGGTTTCATTGTCTGCCGCGAACACCAGAATGCGGGCGTCTCGATGCCGCACAAGCAGGTCGCCGACGGCGGCCCGCTTCTCACTGCTGTAACGGACGATAACCCGGGAACGCCGCCAGGCCGAGAGCGCCCTCCTCCCTGCGTCGCTCCTGCCGGCAGCCGAAACAAAGTCGGACCACGAGGCTCTGGGCGCCGCTTCAAAAAACGCGCGGCATATCGGACGAAACACCGACATCTCGGCATCATAGTCATGACGTTCTGAAGGGGTGAGTCCAACAGAGATCGTGATTAGCTGGAACGCCGCGAGGTAGCGGCCGGCGAGCTCCTCCACGCTCGCTCGATACACCTCAGGGCCCACGAGCGCATCAAGACCGGCGCGCCGCATCTCATCCTCCGGCAGTGTCGCGCTAAGGCCGAGCCGCGCAGCGGCCGTGCACATTTCGAGAGCTTCGTCCCCGGCGCCTGCGCCGAAATGGTGAACTTCGTCGATGACAAGCAGATCGAACCGGTTGCCGAGAGTTTCCATACGAAGGAGCGCGCTTGCGAACGTCGCCACCGTAATGGGCCGCTCGATCCGGCGTCCATCGCCGTACTCGCCGACCGGCCCAAGGCCGGCTTCGCCGAGCGTCTTCACCCACTGCGCCATGAGCACGCGCGTCGGCACGAGGCAGAGCGTTCGGAGTCCGGTACGCGCGATCGCAGCGACCGCCGCACGGGTCTTTCCGGCGCCCGTTGGGAGAGCGATGATGCCTCTTCGGCCGGCGCGTTCCCACGCCGCGACCGCAGCGGCCTGGTACGGGCGCAGCTCAGGGCACGCGACCGGCGGCGCGCCCGCGAGTCGCGGGCGTACCTCGTCATGGAAATCGGCATGTCGCCGTGCGAGCTCGCGGGTCAGCTCCGCATGATGGCATGCCGGCGCCCGCCACGCCTGAACGCGAGGATCCCATAGAACCCCAGGGAGACTTTCCGCCTCGGCCAAGTCTCCACGGAGCAGAAGAGTGCCGCGATCGAAGACGATCCGCATGGAGCACCGCCGGCAAAATGAGCGACCTGGATGGCAGCGCTGGTCGTAACCCTGTCTTTCCAGACAACCCCGCAAAAGATCTAACTCCCCTCGGCCAGATTGAGCGAAATATTCTGCAAAAACCTCCACTTTGTCCGGCCGCTGCACAATAAGGAACCGGCGGACTTGACTGGCAGAAAGGTCATCGTCTTGCCGGCGCGGGCGTCAAATCCACGAGCTCGCGATACTAATGGCCAGCCTTGACGATGCGGCAGGGCGGGCGTAGATTTAACATCTTGTCGTTGATGAGACGACCAGATGTACTGTAAGACAGCGAAAGCAGTGGATGCGGTTTGAATCCCAGGCAGCCGTGGCACCAGGCGCAAACTCCCCATCAATATCGGGCGCTGTGAACGTTCCTATCACTGTACGAGGATGTGACGGATGCAGAAGAACAACCGCACGACCCCTGTGACCGTCGATGACGAGTTTTTTCAGGCGCTCCTGGCCAGCGAGGAAAAATACCGCGAATTGGCCGAGTCCGCGATCGACGCGATCTACGAATTCGATCTCACCGGGACGTTGACCTACTCCAACAAAACGTGCCTCGACATGTTTGGATATACGCTTGAAGAGACGATTGGCAAACTCAAGGTCCAGGATCTGATCATCAAGGAAGACATCCCCTCCTCGCGCGCGGCTATCGACCGCATCATGCAAGGCGAGGACGTCGTCGGTGAACGGACCTTCGTCCGGAAGGACGGAAGCAGGTTCGCCGGCGAGGTGCATTCAACCGCCGTCTCGCGCGACGGCCATCCCGTGGGCATACGCGGGATCATTCGGGACATCACGGCCCGGAGGGAGGCCGAAGCAAGACTGCGCGAAAGCGAACACAGCCTCAGGCAGGTCGTCGAGCAGATGCCATATCCCATGGAGATCTATGATGCGGACGGCACCGTCAAGATGATCAACCGCGCCACAATCGAGCTGTTTGGGCTGAAGTCCCCGGAATCCCTGATAGACCGGTTTAAGATCTTCGACGATCCGCTCGTCGAACAGAAGGGCTTGACCGCCGAAATAAAGAGAGCTTTCGCGGGCGAGACTGTCGTGATTCCGGAACTCAGAATCGGCAGAGAGGACGCCAGCCACGCACTTTTCCCCCTTAAAAAACACGACATGTACTTCGAAATCACACTGTTTCCCGTCTTGAGTCCTTCTGGCGGCGTCTGGCGCGTCGTCTCGATCCGAAAAGATATCACTCTGCGGAAGCAGATGGAGGAGGAACTGATCCGGACGCAGAGACTGGAATCCCTGGGTCTCCTCGCCGGCGGGATCGCCCACGATTTCAATAATCTTCTCACCGCAATTCTGGGTCACATCGATCTTGCCCGCAGGATCGTCCCTCCGGGAGATCCTCTGGCCGAATATCTCGATAAGGCCCTGACGGCTTTCCCCCGGGCAAAGGATCTGACGCGCCAGCTCTTAGTCTTCTCGAGGGGGGATGTGACCAAAAAAAAGACTGTTTCGGTTGAAACTCTTCTGCGCGAGTCGGCCGGACTGAGCCTCAGCGGCGCGAACGTCCGGTGCGAGTTTTCCTTCGAAAAAGACCTCCGTCCCGTGTCGGCGGACGAAGGCCAGCTCAGCCAGGTCTTCAGCAATCTTCTGATCAACGCGCGTCAGGCCATGCCCGAAGGGGGAGTCGTCTCAGTCTGCGCTGAAAACGTGGCCTCCGGGAGCGATGAAGCCGCGGGACCATCCCAGGGATCTTGGGTCAGAATCACAATCAGAGACCGCGGCATAGGGATTCCCTGGGAATCACAGGGCCGGATCTTTGATCCGTTTTACACGACTAAAAAGGGCGCGTCGGGACTCGGTCTGAGCATCTCCCATTCCATCGTGAAAAAACACGGCGGCCGAATTTCCTTTGTCTCCAGCCCCGGCGAGGGGAGCTCTTTTTCGGTTTTTCTTCCTGCTTCTGCGGATCAGCCCCTTCCGATTCCTCAGATCAGCGAGGATTTTTCAGCCCGGTATTCCGGCTCCGTGCTCGTCATGGACGATGAAGAGAGCGTGAGGAACGTGACGGTTCAGATACTGAAATCACTAGGGTATTCGGTCACTTCCGCCAGGGAAGGAGGGGAGGCAGCCGCCCTCTACGCAGAAAACCTGCGGAAAGAGCTGAAATTCGACGCAGTCATCCTCGACATGACCGTCGTCAACGGAATCGGCGGGCTGGAGGCGGGCCGGGAGATCCTCAGGATAGATCCATCGGCCGTCCTCATCGTGTCGAGCGGCTATTCGGAAGACGCGGTGATGTCGAACCCCTCCCGATTCGGTTTCTCGGCGGTCATTCCCAAGCCGTACACGATCGGAGAAATGAAATCCGTGCTTGAACACGTCATCGGGAAGAAACCGTGACACCCCGGACCGGATCGGAGAAATTAAAGTCAGGCTTCTCCCGGCCGGGTTGTCCGGAATTTTCTCGCTCGTCGAACCCTGCGCCTTGAACGCAGGGGGACGACACTCAAGCAAGCGCCAGGCATTTCCCTACGCGGGAAGCGGGCAGGGCCCTTCAGGAATCAGCGCTTCTTTCTGGAGGAATCGGGTTCGTGGTACCCCTTGCGGGTCTGCACATACAATCCCGGTTTGGTGACCTTGACCTCGACTCTGCGATACTTGCCTTCGTGCCGCGGATTTGTCGGGTAACAGCCGATGCTGCACTGGCTGGAGAGTTCGCGCGCAATGGCCTCATAAGCGGGGGGCAGATCCTCCATCGACACAATCGCCACCGAATCCTCCGGCTTGAGCAAATCAATAAAGCGTATGGCCTCCCGCTGAATACGATCCAGCTGCGACTGGGTGCTGCCGCTGGTGTCCAGGAGCAATGCTACAGAAAATGGTTCTTCCGCCGCTGTGAAGGCTTCGATTTTCTGCTGCACCTTGTCCTCGAAGACCTGAAAGTTCTCCTTTTCGAGACCTGCCACGAGCTTTCCGGCCCGCGTCATCACCGACACCGGGAGGGAAACCATCTCGACCTCGACGCGGATGCTCTTCTGATTCGCATTCTGTCCGGAACCGAGGCCCAACCAGAGGCCGGCCCAAGCAAGCATCAGCAGGATCCGTGATTTTGCTCTCCATCAAACCACAAAATCGCCGCCTCCCAAAGCGAAACAAGATCATCTCAACTCAAGGCGATAATGCCCAACATAGAGTTCTTCCGCGTGAAATACCGGCTGACAAATTAAATTCCAAGGGATTCATCGCAAGGCAGGTGAAAGAGATATCCGCCGCAGCGGGAGATGGGCTGGCGATCAGTGCTTTGTCCGGCGGTGTTGATTCATCAACGGTCACTCTGCTCGCCCATAAGGCGCTTGGTGATAGGTTGAAGGCGTATTTCATCGACAACGCCCTCATGCGGGAGGGCGAACCTCAGCAGGTGGTATCTCTCTTCGGGAAACTGGGAGTCCATGTAGAGTTGGTCGATGCTCGGGACGAATTCCTGGGGGCGCTCAAAGGAATCACCGATCCGGAACAGAAGCGGGAGGCGGTTACCCAGACGTTTTACAGGCACATCTTCGCCCGATTGATCCGGCAAAGCGGGGCCAAGTGCTTGTTGCAGGGGACCATTCTCACGGATGTGGACGAGACTGTCGCAGGAATCAAGAGGCAGCACAACGTCTTTGAACAACTGGGAATCGATCCCCAGGAAGCTTTTGGCTATAAGATCATTGAACCGCTGATCCAACTCCGGAAGGACGGCGTCCGCAAGATCGCCGAAGCATTGGGCCTCCCGTCTTCGATTGCCAACAGAATGCCGTTCCCGGGACCGGCGCTGGCGGCTCGTGTGATCGGCGAGGCTACACCGGAGCGACTGGCGCTCGTGCGCAAGGCAACAGCCATCGTCGAATCGGCACTGTCACGCACCAAGGCCTTCCAGTATATGGCAATCCTGCATGAGGACCGGGTGACCGGCACGAGAGAGGGCCGCAGAGATTTCGGCTTCCAGATCGAAATTCGCTGCTGGGAGAGCATCGATGCGCGCCAGGCCACACCAACGCACCTGACCTGGAAGACTCTGGAGGCTCTCAGCCGCAGCATACTTGAGGGGGTGCCCGGCGTGGTCAGCGTAACTTACAACATCGCGCCGAAACCTCCCTCAACCATGGAAGTCGTATAGCCGTGGGAGCACTCCCGTGCTATGGCATTCTTGCGCCGAGACTAAGAAATCACCCTTGACGAGATCCTCAAGAAGAATGAGGACGCCCTTGGCGGAGCTGAGGCTATCAACAAGATTCAGACCCTCAAAATAACCGGGAAAATGGTGGTGGGCGGCGGCCAGATGGAATTGCCTATGACCATCTGGGCCAAGCGCCCCAACTTTGTCCGCTCTGAGAGCGTAATGCAGGGCAACAGCATTATTGCGGCTTACGGCGGCACCACCGTCTGGACGATCAAACCGCTAACATGCTCTCCTGATCCGCAAAAGGTGGACGAAAAGATGGCCGCTAGCCTCACCTCATCCGACATGAATTCCTCCATCGGATCGCTTGCCGCCTTCAAGGCTGCCGGCCAGACTGTTGGGAGGAATTCGACAAGCGCCAAAGATGAGCTGACGCCAATTTCGGGGACAGGCACGAATGGCGCTGAGAGAAGGCGTCTCTCTGGTATGCAGTCTGGAGCGCCAACGTGTGTTTAAGAGCCCTGCAAGGGCGAGACAGCAAAGCCCTGCAGGGGCGGAGCAGCCTGTTTCGCCCTTACAGGGCTCTATCCACATTATTGCCCCTTTCCCAGGGCTCACGCCCTGGGCTTTGCTGCCGGGCCCTTTCAGGGTCTCTTAGCCTAGTACCATTTGGGACAGGCGCCATTACCTCGAAATTCAATGGCACACAGACCCGATTTTGACGCGATGATTTCGAGGTTATGGCGGCTGACCCAAAATTATTTGGGAAGGAGAAAGCGGCTCA
>Ga0315282_10013554_pt1 | contig 12271 bp, 11 predicted proteins | sample YL17G07_20_MG_FD_203693 | JGI IMG/M metagenome (GOLD analysis project Ga0315282, IMG submission 203693) | Sediment microbial communities from Yellowstone Lake, YNP, Wyoming, USA - YL17G07_20 | ecosystem: Environmental > Aquatic > Freshwater > Lake > Sediment | place: USA: Wyoming | collected... | reverse complement strand
TTTTGGAGCAGGATGGGAGAAATATCCTCTTTTTAAAGAAATCTACAAAGGAGTTTTATTTGATGAAGATTTCCCCAAAGTTATAAACCAATCTAAAATAAATCTGAATTTTTCAAAAACTCTTTATAAAAAAGGAGAAGAAGGACAATTAAAAGGAAGAATTGTAGAGGTTCCAGCATGTGGTTCTTTCCTGCTTACTGAATATACCAATAGAAATATAGAATTTATTAATAATAAGAAAGAAGTTAATTTCAGAAACAAGAAAGAACTATTAGAAAAAATAAATTATTATTTAAAACATGAAAAAGAAAGAGAAAAAATTGCGAAAGAAGTGCATAAATATATAATTAATCATCATTCTTGGGAACCCATTTTTTTAGAATTTTTTAAAAAAATAGATAAAGATAAACCAAAACAACTCAAACTTCCAGAAATAAATAAAAAAATAACAAAAATTTCTTACAAAGAATTAGGTAAATCTTTAAATGAGATAAAAGAAGCACTAAAGAATACAGATTATATTATCTTTGATAAAGATAATTCTCAATCTTTATCCAATAGAAACTATCTACAAGCATATTCTTTATCCATCTCAAAAAAACAGATAAGTTGCTGTGATTATTATGCTCATTCAGAATTATTGGGGGATTATTTGGCTTTTAAGTCTAAAAATGCATTTAATGTATCGAACAATGAATTTTATTATTTTCTTAATATAAATCAGTTAATGGTAACTAAAGAATTTTTTTTAAAAAACTTTGATTTTTTTAAACAGTTATATTTTGGGAAAATAAATATGATCCAACAAAGAATAATAAAAGACGAAGATATCGTTTTTATTTCCATCCCTTTAATAAGAATTAAAAATTTGTCCAAATTTAAATACAAACAGATAAAAGAAAATTTTTATTTCCTTTTTTTTGATAAATTTTTTTCTTTGATTTATCAAAAAAACTTTTTTAATCTTTATATGTTCAAATTTTTTCTTTTTTCTTTAATGGGGAATTTTTTTACAGTAAAATATTTATTGGGTATTTTTTCTTCTCATTTTAATAGAAATGTGCTAAAAACTTTTGGTTTTGTAAAATAATAAAACAAAGAATATAAAATAATCTTTTAAAAATTCAAGTCATTTTCTCTTAGAAAAGACTGGACTTTTTCATGATTATCCAATATCTCATCCATACTTAAACTTTCACCAAAAGGAGTTATTTTTTCATACTCGAATATTCTTGGAGCCTTTTCACCTTCACTAAATCTTCCAAATGCAAACATATACTTGTCAAAAGGGACATCGTAATTGATTTTAATCCCGAATCTTTTTGGATTATTATACATTTCTGAACCGGGTATTGGACAGAGTAAGGACAATGAAACATTAGAAGGCTCTGTCTCTTTGATAAATTCAATTGTTTTATCAGCTATATCTTTCGGTTCTCCAGGAAGACCCATTATAAGAAGTAATTTTCTGTCAATTTCCTCTCTTCTAAGCAACTTCAAATATTGCTTTGCTCCTTCTAAATCTATTTTTTTATTAGATATATTCAATACTCTTTGAGAAACACTCTCTAACCCTACAGCAACCTCAACACACCCAGATTCTCTTGCAAGCTCAACCATCTCTGGATGAATTCCATTGGCCCTAGTTTGTCCTCTCCATTTGATGTTCGTTTTTGCTATTGCTTCTAACATTGGTCTTGCAATATCTTTATTTACAGGAATAATCTGATCATCTTTGAACAACAATGCTTCTATTCCATAATCTCTTTTGAGATATTCTATTTCTTCTATTATGTTTTCTGTAGAACGAAATCTACTTTTTCCCTTGAATTGAACAGAACAAAAATGACAATTAAAAGGGCAACCACGAGAGAAAGATGCACTTGTAGCAACTAATCCAGGATATTTTCTAGTTAACAAATCTGTACCTATTATTGCAGATTTTGGCAAATACTTTCTTGAAGGATAAGGATATAAATTTAAATCAATGGGGCCTTTTTGTTCATAAATTCTTTTGAGCCTTGAATTAAATGCGTCATTAATAATTTCCTTGATAGATTCTTCTCCTTCTCCCAAACATATCGTGTCAAAAGTTTTAAGGCTTTCTTCTGGAAAAATATTAATATGAGGGCCTCCTGCAATATGTTTTGCTTTTGGATAAGTTTTTTTGAGATCCTCTGCAGTTTTTTTGAGTTCAGAATAATCAGGAGAAGTTACAGAATAAAAATAGATGTCTTTTTCAGGAATGTGATAGATTAAGCTGTCTGTTTCCACGCCTCTTAAATCTGTAAATGACAAATCTAATTTATCTCCAAATTCTTTTTCGAGAATAGTTAAAAGATAAAGAGAACCTAATGGAAGAATCCGAAACGGTTTAAGATTTTGTTTGCTGCTAGTATTGACAAATCCGACTCTCATTTTTATAAGTAAATGATGATATTTTTAAATTTATGTATTATCGACGAGGATTATTACAAAACGCAAAAGAATACACCTGTATATAAATCTTTAAAAATCGCTGAATTTATGTCCTGTAATGCCTGGATTAGATGCTCTGTTTGTTAATGTTGGAGGAACAAGGAAAAAAATTTATCAAGAATTAAGTAAAGATTTTGCTGGAATAGAACTACCTTCTTGGGTTGCTTTAACTGCTGGTTTTATTAGAAAAAAAGGATATGAAATAGATATCCTTGATGCTAATCTTATGGGATTAGATGCAAAAGAGACAGCAGATACTATAATAAAAAGAGATCCAAAATTCACAGGAATTGTTGTTTATGGACAGCAAGCTAATACTTCAAGTCCAACAATGGTAGGAGTTAGGGAATTATGTAATGAAATAAAAAAACAAGATCCAGATAGAAAAGTAATAGTAACTGGATGGCATCCTTCTGCTCTGCCAGAGAGAACTATTAAAGAAGAGAGATGCGATTTTGTTGGACAAGGCGAAGGATTCTATATTTATCAGGGGTTACTTGAGGGGAAAAAATTTTCAGAAATTCCAGGATTATGGTGGAGAGAAAATGGAAGCATTCGACATAACCCTTCTCCAAAGAACATAGAAAATCTTACTGAGGAATTATCTGATATCCCCTGGGATTTATTGCCTATGGGACAATATAGAGCTTATAATTGGCATGCTTTAGCTGATTTAGAAACAAGAACACAATATGCTTCTTTATACACAAGTTTTGGATGTCCTTTTGGATGTAATTTTTGTTCTATCCATGCAAATTTTGGAGAGAAGAGAATAAGAACTTGGGAACCCGAATGGGTTTTAAAACAGATAGATCATCTAGTGAAAGATTATGACATTAAGCATCTAAAAATAAATGATGAAATGTTCGTATTTAATCCAAAACATTTTATGTCTATAGTTGATGGATTGATTGAAAGAGATTATGGTTTAAACATTACTGCATTCGCGAGAGTTGATGCTACAAAAGAAGAATACCTTGAGAAATTTAAAAAGGCAGGAATTAATTGGCTACAATTTGGAATTGAAACAGGTAATGATAATATAATAAGAGAAATTCATAAAGGAAAATATACTAAAGAGGATATAAAAGAAATTGTAAAGAAAATACATGGTGCAGGAATTAACTTATGCGCTAATTTCATGTTTGGTTTCCCCCAAGATACTTATGATACTATGCAAGAAACTTTAAATTTGGCCTTTGAACTAAAACCAGCATTTCCTAGTTTTTTTTGTGTAATGGCTAATCCGGGTTCTGAACTATATAACGATGTAATAAAAAGAGAGTGGAAGTTGCCAGAGACTTGGGATGGTTATGCTCAACAAGGATATGCATTCTTACCAATTCAAACAGAACACCTCTCTGCAGAAGAAGTTTTAAAATTTAGAGATTATGCATTTAATTCTTATTTTAGAAATCCAGGATATCATAATATGATTGAAAGAAAATTTGGAAAAAAGGCAAGAGAGCATATAGTCGAGATGGCAAAACATGATTTAAAAAGGAAGGCATTGGGAGATTAAAAGATGGAATTGCTTAATAAAGATTTAAGGAGAAGAATAATAATTAAAGCGACTGAACTTGGTTGGGCTGGTCATTTCGGATCTGCACTTTCTTGCGTAGATTGCATAAAATATTTGTATGATCATGTTTTAAGAGAGGGAGAAGATATTTTCATTCTATCAAAAGGACATGGAGAAATGGCCTTATTTTCTGTATTGGAAAGCAAAGGAAAAAAGCCAACATGGACGCGTCATCTAAATTACAATGAAGAGGAAGGAATTTATGCAACCACAGGAAGTCTTGGACATGGATTACCAATTGGGGTTGGAAGAGCATTTGCAAAAAAATTAAAGGGAGAAAATGGAAAGGCCTATGTTTTATGTGGAGATGGAGAAAGTGAAGAAGGAAGTATTTATGAAGCATTAAGCCTTTCAAAACTTTTACAATTAGATAACCTAACAGTTTTATTTGATTATAATAAGTATCAAGCAAATGATTCTGTCAAAAAAATAGGGGATGTAGATGGCACTTCTCTAACAAAAAAACTTGAAGCATTTGGTTGCAAAGTACTTACAATAAACGGACATGATGAGAAAGAACTTTCAGCATTAAAATATTTAGAAAAAGGATTAAATGCAATTATTTTAGATACGATTAAAGGATACGGGGTTAAATATTTAGAAAAAGACCATATACACAGTTTCGATTTTAATAAGGATCCAATCTTATATAAACAAGCAATGGAAGACTTAAAATGAGAAGAGAATTTGCAAGATTTATTAATGAAATAGTTAGAGAAGACAAAAGAGTTCATTTATTATCTTTAGATGGGCCAGGATATAATTTATTTAATAAATTGACTTTTGAAAATCCTGGAAATTATTGGAATTTGGGGGTTATGGAACAGGCAGCAATTGGAGTTGCTTCAGGAATGGCATTAGAAGGATTAAAGCCATATGTTTATTCAATAACACCTTTTATACTTGAAAGACCTTTTGAACAAATAAAACTAGACATCGTTGAACAAAAAGCAAATGTTAAATTAATTGGCTTTTGGAATTATAGTAATGATGGGCCAACTCACACAACAAAAGATCCAGAGGGGTTATGCAGAATATTGGGAATAAGATTTTTCAAGCCTCAAAATTCTGATGAAACTCGTAAACTTCTTTTTGAAACTTACAATGATAAAAAACCTGCTTTTTTTAGTCTAACTTTAGCCCAATAATAAATTTCAGAATAATAAAAATGAAAAGATATAAGATTGTTGCAGTTTCGATGACGAATAAAAAAAGAAATTGTTTTATTTTTCAGAAAAAAGATAAAGAATATCGAATTCCCCAACACCGATTTAAATATTGTTTCTTTGGAGGAAAAATAGAAAAAGAAGATGTGGATGAAAGATCTGCATTAGAAAGAGAATTATCAGAAGAGTTGGAGATGAATATCGCAAGTGCAGTATATAAAAAATCTCAAAGAGTCTTTTCTTACGATTTTATAGATATACTTGGCAGGCCTTGTAATTTAACATTATATGAATCAATTTTGCCAAACAAAATATTAAAGAAAATAGTTTCAACACCAGTTAAAGAAGGAGAGGCTGCAGTTTTAGTTAAGAGAGAAAACGTTTTAAAAACCCCTTTTTTTCTTGATTTAAAGGGAATATTAGAAAAATATCTAAATTCTTAAAACAATAAAAGTTAAACTCTTTTAACTAAGGAAAATCTCTACACATTGGATCTTCTTCTTTGCTTTCAATTGCAAGCTCTTCTATTTGCCTTGCATATTCTCCATAAGTACATCTTCCACATTCTTTATCTACTTCAATTGATTGAAGAAGTTTTCTATGTTCATCACTTCCCCAGAAATTTAAAATTTCTTTTGGATCAGGAATATGACTACATAATTTGAATCTGTTTTCAACTCTGTGGTCTGCACAAACATACACATTTCCGTCAGAACATGCTTGTAACATAAGAGAAGAAGATGAACATTTTTTGAAACTATGTTTTACAGTGAAATCTGAATTATATTTATGCATAATTGTAAACACTCTAAAATTGTTTCCATCTTCTAATTTACGAGCTTCTTGAAATAATTTCTGGATTTCTTCTATGTTATAATTTAATTTCATTGCTTGTTCAAAATCTTTTCTTTGTAAATCAGCCGGTCGAGCATGAAAGTCTCTAACACCAATTTCTTTTGCAAGCTTGCATGCATCATATACTTCGTGCCAATTATCCGGACGAATTAGAAATTTATATGAGATATCAATTTTACTCCCAGTTTCTTTTTTCATTTCTACAAGCATTCTTAGATTTTCTACTACTTTATCAAAATAATCTACCCCATGGACTTTTTCAAAAGTTTCTCTTTTAGCAGAATCAACACTAACACCAACCCATCTGCAATTCATCATTTCTTTTGCTACGTGTTCATTAATTAAACTGCCATTTGTCGCAAAAGAACTTTTCATTCCTTTAGATGCAATATAAGAAGGCAGATCCCATGCATTTCTATTCATTAAAGGTTCTCCACCACCACCAATACAAACTGCTCTGACTCCCCAATCAGCACAAAAATCAACGAGGTTTCTCAAATGTTCTCTTGTCATTCTTTTTCTGTCTGCAGGAACTTCATCTGGATTTAAAACAAGATATCTTTGTGCATTGCAATGTCCACATTTGAAATTACACTTGTGTGTAGGATCTAGAGAAAGCTCAATTGGAGACGGGAGTTGTTGTCTTTCTCCTTTAAGCCATTCTGCAATTGGGACATAATGTGTATTATACCATATCAATCCTTTGTAAGAATTAAAAGAATTATATTTTGATACATCACTCCACTCTTTCCCTGTTGGTTTCCAATCGTCTCTCATTTTAATAAAATTATTATTTGTATATGGTTTAAAAAGATTATGGAGCCTTAAGATATTCTTTTCTTATTCTTTTTTAAACAAATCTTTTTAAACAAACTCTATTAGTTAAGAATATGCCAGAAGAAAAAAAGAAAATTGTTTTCTATTCTGCAACAACACCCACAGTAATGATTTATAAAATGGCTAAATTATTAAAAAAAAATGGTTATGAAACTATTCTATTTGCTATATGTGAAAAAGAAAGAATAAATTATAATCTTTATTCTGAAGCATTTGATAAAATAATCTGTTCAAATTTCCAGTTTATGAAGTCAAATTTAACAAATCCCTTTTATCTTCTTAAAAGAATTCCATCATTAATTAATTTTTTGATATATATGAAACTATTAAAACCTTATATAATCATTGGAGTTTCTGGGAGTAATTGGCAATTAAAACTTACTCATAAATATTTTTTAAAAAAGTATCCATTTATTTATTTTCCTTATGATATCTTGTCACATTATATTGGACTTGGTCCAAGACCACCAGAATTTGAAATTAAAGCAGAAAAATATTTATTTGAAAATTCTGAAGGAATTATTCATAAAGGAGACATAAATGAATTGGATTATATAAAAGAAAACATATATCCGAAATTAAATATTTCCGAGAAGCAATTATCTTTTCTTCCATACTGTTCGAAAGAATTTATTGTTCCAATAAATAAAGATAAAATTTCTGAAAAAGAAGGGGGTATTCATTTAGTTTATATTGGATTCTTATTTAACGATCCTGCCTCTTCAAAAAAATTTAAATATTTTTTAAAAGAATTAATCTCTCAAAAAATTAATATTCATATTTATACCCTTATAAATCATATTTCAAAAGAACAAGAAAATAATTATATAAATAATTTTTTTTCATCTTTTAAGGACAATAAATATCTTCATCTTCATTTTTCTTCTTTTGGAGAAAAAGAGATTGTTTCAGAGATATCTAAATATGATTTTGGAATTTGGCCAGTTCCCTCTATTTCTAAAGAATTAGGCACAGGGAATAAATTAGCAAGTTATCTTGAGGCAGGCCTACCTTTCTTTTGTGAAGATACTGCTACTTTTTTATGTGAAAAAATAATGAAACAATATAAAATCGACTTAACTTTCAATAAAGATAATATAGAGAGTATATCAAAAAAGATAAAAAAACTAAATTATGAAAAAATTATTGAAAAAATAGAAAAGGCTAGAAATGATTTTGATATGGACAAAAATTTCTTAAGACTTCAAAATTTTATAGAAGAAATAGCAAGAGAATCATAACAATTCTTATAAACCCCCAAACAAATACTTTTTTATATTGGATAAAGAAAGCAATTATTTATCAAAAGCAAATAAAAATTGGTGTTGAAGGTAATGGGTTACGAGAATTTATATTAATAAAATAAAATGAAAACATCCAAAAAAATAGAGATAGATGAATCCAAATTACCTTATCATCCAGAAAGAATTTCTGAATGGAAAGAAAAGGGAGATTGTTTTCCAATATATGTTGAAATAGGACCAACTAATTTTTGCAACCATCATTGTGTCTTTTGTGCTCTTGATTTTTTAAACAAAAAAGAAATAAACTATATAGACAGAGAAGTGATGTTAAGAAATTTAGAAAATATGGCAGAATGTGGGGTCAAATCAATAATGTTTGCTGGAGAGGGAGAATCTTTAGCACACAGAGATACCCCCCTTTTTGTGAGAAAAGCAAAAGAAAGCGGTATAGATGTTTCAATCACTACTAATGGTATTCTTTTTGGAGAAAAAAAACAAGAAGAGTGTTTACCTTATCTTTCTTGGATACGATTTAGTATAGATGCAGGAAATTCTGAAACTTATTCACAAATTCACAGAACCAATCCTCGAGATTTTTCAAGATTAATAAAAAATATAGAGAATTTTGTTAAGTTAAGAAATAATCAAAAACTAGAAATATCTATAGGTGCACAATTTTTGATTCTCCCTTCAAATATCGACGAGCCCATCAAACTAGCGAAAATTTTGAGAGAAATAGGAGTAGATAATCTTCAAATTAAACCCTACTCGCATCATCCAAATAGCTTAAATGATTTTTATACAGAGTCAGAAAGGTATGATAAACTTGAAGAAGAATTAAAACAATTTAATTCTGAAGATTTTCAAATTAAATTTAGAAGAACCACTATCGAGAGAATCAGTGAAGGAGCTACATATCCAATATGTTACGGACTTCCCTTTTTCACATTAATCGATTCAAAGGGAAATGTTCTCCCTTGTAATTTATTTTATAATAATGAAGAATTTACATATGGAAATTTATATAAAAATAGTTTTTCCGAGATTTGGAAAAGCGACAAGAGAACAGAAGTGTTAAGAAAGTTAGAACATAGGGGGGTTTCTGAATGTAGAAGGGGGTGCAGGCTTGATGCAAGTAATAGGTATTTACAAAGATTAAAAAATCCCTTGCCTTATGACAATTTTATATAAAATGGAAGTAAAAATAACAAAAGAAGAACTTATTAGTTTTGAAAGAAAAATTGCTGATTTATGTAATGAAGCCAAAATTCCCTATCCAGTTCATCTCTCTGGAGGAAATGAGGACCAGCTTATAGAAATATTTAAGGAAATAAAAAAAGGAGATTATATCTTCTCAACTCACCGTTCGCATTATCATTATCTCTTAGCAGGAGGATCTCCAAAGAAATTAGAAAAAATAATAATGGAAGGGAATAGTATGCATGTCTTTGATAAAGAAAATCATTTTTTGACTTCGGCTATTGTCTCAGGAACTCCAACAATAGCTACAGGGGTTGCCTTAGCATTGAAAAGAAAACAAAGTGACAAACATGTCTGGTGCTTTGTAGGAGATGGAGCAGAAGACGAAGGACATTTTTACGAAGCAGTTAGATATGTTGATGGACATAGTCTACCCTGTACGTTTATTCTTGAAGATAATAACCGTTCTGTAGAGACTCCTAAAGAAGAAAGATATGGAAAATCAAAAATTGAATGGCCCAATTGTGTAAGAAGGTATAATTATGCTGCTACTTACCCTCATGTAGGAACGGGGAAATTTGTTGACTTTTCTGGGATTAAAGCAGGAGGACCAAGCTTTTAAAATGAAATATAAAGATGCTATAAAACAATCTATGGAAGTGCTGGCCAAAGAAAATAATGTTGTCTTTCTAGGTTACAATATATCTTTTGGTTCTCAAGCCTATGGAACGTTAAAAGATATTCCTAAAGATAAGAAAATAGAAACTCCGGTTGCAGAAAATTTAATGATGGGTTTAGCAATGGGCATGACTTTGGAGGGATATCATCCAGTTGTATTTTTTGAGAGACATGATTTTATTTTGAATTCATTAGATGCTATTGTTAATCATTTGGATAAACTACCTAAGATGTCAAAAGGAGAATTTGAAATGCCTATAATCATAAGAGCCGTTGTTGGATCAAAATTTCCACTTTATCCAGGACCTCAACATATTCAAGATTTTACAGAAGTATTCAAAAAACTTTTTTCTTTTCCACTTTATGACCCAAAAAATGCAGATGAGATTCTTTTGGCTTATGAACAAGCCAGATTTTCAAAAACACCGACAATGATTGTAGAGAGAAAAGAATTATACTAAATTCCTTTGAAAAGATTATATATATTTCACCTACAGAAATTCTTTTAAACTATCTTTAGATTAATGCCTGATGAGAAAAGAGATGTTAAGAAAAATTCCGAATACTTACAATTACGCAGAAGCATATCTTACATTTAGGTGTAATTTTAGTTGCAGTTATTGTATAAACAAACAAAATGACTTGAAAAGAAGAGTTGAATTATCTCCACAACAGTGGATTTCTGGATTAAATCAAATTGAGTTTAATGGTATCTCTTTGACATTGGGGGGAGGAGAACCTACACTTCATAAGGGATTTTATGAAATATTAAATGGTTTGAGAAAAGACATAAAAGTAGATCTTCTGACAAATTTACGATTTAATGTCGAAGAATTTGTGAGACAAACAACACCAGACAGATTTACAAAAGATTCAAAGCCATTTTATCATTCAATAAGAGTTAGTTTTCATTCAGAACAATCAGATAAAAAAGAAATAATCTCTAAAGCGGCATTCTTACAAGAAAAAGGATTTAGTATTGGTATATTTGGAATAAATCACCCATATTACATTAATGAGAATATGGAAATTGGATTTCTCTGTAGCCGTTCTGGTGTTCCTTTTTATGGGAAAGATTTTTTAGGACATGTCGACGGAAGATTATATGGTTTTTATAAATATCCAGAAGGATTAAATGGAATTAAAAAATCTTGCGAGTGTAAGACAAGAGAATTATTAATTGCCCCAAATGGAAATGTTCACAGATGCCATAGGGATTTGTATGAAGATGAAAATCCAGTTGGAAACATTTTGGATGAGACTTATGCTCCAAGAGACATATTTAAACTATGTACTAATTATGGAGAATGTAATCCTTGTGATTTAAAGAATAAAACAAATCGTTTCTTAAAAGGAATAGATTGCCAGGTGGAAATAAAATCTCTTACAGATAATAAAGGATTAGAAAAACAAACCAAATCTTAAACTTTAATTTCTGACACTTTCTCAGACTTATATTTAGACAAAAATTTTGCAATTTGTTCAAATAATTTGAAATCATCTAAAACATCCATTGTTATAGGATGAATTAATAAAACACTCGGAATTTTCTTTTTTTCATTTCCCACAATTCTCTTTTTAACAATTTCAAACCACTCTTCTGGTTTTATTCTTCCTTTGGTGCAACTTGCAAAAGGGTTTCTGTTTTCAGGAGTTAAAAAACCAAAAGAAATTGTATCCACATCATCAGGAATGTTAATTGGAAAATGGACAATATTTTCTTTTTCAAATGGTTTAATATCTCCAACTAAATCCGAAACATATTTCACATTATTTTGCTTAAGTATCTTAAATGTCTCATTATTTGAAGCAAAAGCATGTGTTCTCCAAGAGTTCATTTTCAAATTTAATTTTTCAAAAGATTTTTTTGTTTTTTCTATATCTTTTTTTTGATATTTAGAAGAACCATAAACACACCCAAATCTTTTTCTGTTAATATACCCTTTAATAGGATTCATTTTTCCGAAATTATCATAAGTATGTCCGCCAATTTCAACATCATAATTTAATAATTCTTTAACTTTTTCTGGTTCTCCTTCCAAACATTTCCCATTAAGAAATAAAGTACAAGAAATTTTGTATTTTTTTAATATCTCCAAATATTTCTTTGCAGCATCTAATTCATTTCCAGCAATTTTCTGTTCCCAATATCCTGGAATTTTTGTATGAACATCTCCTGTAAGATATATCATTTTAAACCCTATTGCAACCAACACAAGCTGCAGGAGATT
>Ga0315282_10013553_pt1 | contig 12273 bp, 8 predicted proteins | sample YL17G07_20_MG_FD_203693 | JGI IMG/M metagenome (GOLD analysis project Ga0315282, IMG submission 203693) | Sediment microbial communities from Yellowstone Lake, YNP, Wyoming, USA - YL17G07_20 | ecosystem: Environmental > Aquatic > Freshwater > Lake > Sediment | place: USA: Wyoming | collected... | reverse complement strand
CCAAAATGGCAGTTTATTTTCCTGCCAAAACCGTCTCTCGCATTCTAACTTTGGATTCATAAGAAAGATTTAAAAGATATATTGTACACTAATCCAATGCTTTATTTCGAGTCCTTATTGACAATAAATCATCTCTTATTTAATATTTTACATATGTCAGCAGAAATACTCGATCCTTCAAGTTTATCTCCTAGACAACTTTATGCTCGTCACATTGCGGAAATAAGAATTGGTCTTACTCCAGACGATGTTCTTCTCGTCCCGCGGGCTGCTCCTATCCCTGGTGTAGCAGAAGAATGGGGTCCAGGATTTACAAGGATTGTAATTCCAGATGAGGCATTTAATGATCCAGACTTTGAAGAGCGAGATCTTTCTTCACGCATGAATACTGATGTTAGTACATTTATTGACCAGGATGGAAAAATTCGACTAGCTATTCCGATCGTTTCATCCCCAATGATAGATGTTACCAAATCAGGTTTAGCTATTCCTCTTACCCAACAGGGTGGAATGGGATTTATCCATCGTGGTTTGATAGTTGCAGAGCAAGCCGCCGAAGTGAAAAGAACAAAAAATGCGATGAGTTATATCTTTACAGAAGTACCTACCTTACCGCCTTCCGCTACAGTATTTGATGCAAGACAAGAAATGGAAAAGTCAGAAAGAAGTTTAGTGGTAATCACTGATGAAGGTAAACATGTAACGGGAGTAATCACCAGAAGAGACGTGAAAAAGGGATGGGTTGAAGATGATAAACCGCTTTCTTATGTTTTAGAAAATAAACCTATGCAAGGTGTTATTTCCGTCACGCAACAAGTAGATATCGATCCATCAACAGGTGATATATTTGTCCGACCACATCCGGATGAGAAACCAATTAAAGCTACCGATTTTATGTGGCAAAACAGAATTGAGAAATTAATCGTTGTTGATGATGAAGGTAGACTCATTGGAGCAATAGTAGATTTCGATATACGTCTGAGAAAAGATTTTCCCAACGCTACAATTGATGAAAAAGGCCGTCTCAGAGTAGGCGCTGCATTTGGAATTAAGAATTATATGAAAAGAGTAGAAGCGCTTGTTGATGCAGGTGTGGATATGTTATGTCTAGATACCGCAAATGCTTATCAAAGACAGGCTTTAGATGCAGTAAGCGCAATCAGCAAGCGGTATCCGGATGTTCCAATACTGGCCGGGAGCATTGCCACCCGCCAAGGAGTACGCATGCTCAAAGATGCTGGAGCAAAAAGTATAAGAAATAACATCGGATCAGGTAGTACTTGTCTTACTAGGGGCGTAAGCGGATTTGGCGTACCATCACTCACATCTACACTTGAGGTAGCAGATGAAGCGGATAAATTTGGGATTCCGGTGATTGCCGATGGAGGCATAGAATATAGTTCTGATCTGGCAAAGTTATTTGCTGCTGGAGCAAGGGCCGCAATGCTCGGCAAGAAGTTGGCAGCTGCCGAAGAAAGTTCAGCAGAAATTTATGTAGATCCGGAAACAGGTAACAGATATAAATTGTATTATGGAATGGCGTCTGAACGCAACAGAAAAATTCTTCAAATAGCAGAAGGTTTGACGCCAACTGAATTTACCAGAAAACAGGAAGGGGCACCAATCATGTTAGGAATAAAGGGTGATGTGGCATATATTGTCGGAGATTTAGTAGCTGGCTTACGATCTGGATTAACTTACGGTGGCGTGCTGACTCTTGAGCAACTACGTAATGAAGTTGATTTCATCAGAATAACTCAGTCAGGATATGTCGAAAGTGGCATCAGAGGAGATAGATTTTAACAAAGCATTTGTTCAACTTCTTGAAGAGATAGTATTTCTCCTCTTAATTCCTGACCTCGCTTTTGCAAACCTGCATACAACCTGACAAAAAAATTGTCACCACCTAATTCAGGCAATTCCTCCGGCCTAAATCCTATCTGTAATGACCTCTTAATACATCCGGACCAATTTGTCCCTTTACCATCGTCCCGCAGCATCCAGACAGGAAATTTTTCCGCAAAAAATTCCCATCGCTGATGAAGTCCGTCACCCAAATGTTCCCAGGGATAGACTATCCAGGAATCAGTTCTTCGAACAACATGATCAGCTCGTATTTGGGCAAAAGCAGGCTTCTCATGCAATACACCAACAGTCATGGAAGCTACCCGTTTCATATCTTTTAAATGTCTCTCTAAAGCCTCAAGCGATCTGGAAGTGTGATTGACATCATCAATCACTAAAATCCTTCTGTCTGAAAAATCGACATCGGGTGGAAGCGGCTGATATATTTCCACCTCCTGTTGTCTCACTTCATCTCTTGCTTGTATCCCCTGATAAAGACGGAGACCGATAGGATATGCCGGACAGAGAACTGCTTGGGTAATTCTTGTCGCGGAATACAGACCACCTCTTAGTGGATAAACGACTGCGTCAAACTGTTGCTCGCTTGCTAAAATTTGTCTGGCTAATTCCCCTGTCATTTTAGCCGCATCAGGAAAACGCATGACTTCGTAAGGAATACCATCCGGATCTAACTCAGAAGGAGATGAGAGAAACGGGAAATTTTCCCAAGGAGACATCGGTCTGGAACCGTCTGTTCTAGGAGCCTCTGGCAGTGCCGGCATAATAACTTATTTTTCTACATGCTATAAGCCGCTGTGTCAACTGGAACAAAATATACTTTTGTGGATCAAAGAAATATCAAAAGATCATAAAAAGTTCTTCAGGCTTGATATTTCAATACCAATGGATATATAATCTGCTGGAATTTATGGCAGAAGAAAGATTGTCTTTGTCACCGCCCCCTATTTATGAACTGCCCAAAGATTTTTTAAATACTTTTTTTGAACGATATGAATCTCCATATTCTTACCGTTATGGATCAGCAGAAATGCGCTATATCTGGTCAGAAACCCATCGTTATCTTCTGGCTCATGATCTTTGGATCGCAGTAGCACAAACTCAACATGAAGCAGGATTGGTATTTGCTGAAGAATTACAGGATCTTGTCGATCATCGCAATGCAATAGATGTCGCAAAAATTTTAAAACGCGAAATGGACAGAAGCGATCCAAAATATTCTGGCCATGAAACTCAAGCGGCAATATCTCAATATGCTGAGGAAGCTACCGTCGGAGCAAGAATTCTTCATGGTGGCATGACATCCGAAGATATGATGTCTAATGTCGAAGCAGCTCAAATTAAAGAATCATTCGCAATAATTGAACAAAAACTAAATGGCGTAATAGAAAAAATAACTGCAAAAGCAGAAGAATATAAGGATGTAGATGCGCCAGCATATAATTTTCTTCAAAGAGCAGGACATCCCATCAAATTAGGTGATAGATTCCGACAGTATGATCAGGATTTCCAGATGGATCTGGCGTTTTTGAGATTCGTTGAAAGTCAAATTCGGGCAAAAGGAATAAAGGGAGCGGTCGGAACGTCAGCATCATTTGTGGATTTACTCAAAGACACAGGTATGACCCCCCAAGAACACGAAAAGAGAATTATGGAACGTCTCGGTCTTGCTGCCGCAACAGTTACGGGTCAGACAGCGCCCAGAAAATATACTCTTCTTGCTACTTTCTCACTTTGCTCCATCACCCAATCCTGTCATAAATTTGCCCAAGATCTAAAAATCCTGCAATCCTCACCATTTGATGAAATGATGGGCCCGAAAAGGAAAGTAAGTTCCACAGCCATGCCTGGAAAAAAGAGTAATCCTATCACTGCAGAAACCATACAAGCTCTCGCCAGAGAAATGCCGGGAAAAGTTATTAGCGCCTGGGAAGGCGCGGCAAAGGCTACTTTAGAACGTGGCATGGAAGATTCTGCAGGGGAAAGAAGTTATCTACCTGAAGCTTTTCTGATAGTCGATGAAATCTTGGGCCAAACTGGAAAAACCGCAGAAGGTTTACAAATTAACAAAGAGGCAATCGCCAGAAATCTCCACAGTCTGATGCCTCTACCCCAACAAAATGAAACACCTGTTACAGGATCAAGTGATGATATTTATGAACCATATATATTTGATGATTTGGAATCAACACTTTTATGTACACTTAGAACTTTTCAAGAAAAAATCGCACATTATCATGATTTTGTCACCACTGCATATACACATGATCAGGCTGCGGAGCCAACAACAGTGGGATACAGACTAGCTAGATACGCTCAGGATATGCTTGTGGATTTGCAATTTTTAAGATTTGTTAAAAATAATTTATTAGGTGGTAAATCGACATATAATAAATATCGATTGCTTGTTACATCAATGCTTTCAGCTATTGCCCAAACATATCATCAATTTGCAGGAGATACGGCAAAACTACAATCAACTGGATTTGGCGAACTAAAACCTAGTGATGTATCTCCAAAAAATATTATGCAGATTACGGGAGAATTCGCAGGGAAACTGGTTACACCACTTATTGCAACAGCTGATGAGAGTCTTGAAACAAGTCCAAACTCTGAAGATGTAGTATTCGAAAAAAAGAAATTGGCTACGACTTTACAATCCTTTTCCTATGCGTTACATATCGCGCTATACGTTTTAAAACAATATGACCTAAATATTGCAAACGTCCAAAATAATCTAAATCAGTTTGGTCCTTTTATGGCACTTGAAATCGTACTTTCTGAATATTCCAAAAAAGGAGGCAATCGGCAAGATGCCCATAAAGCATTAGTAGAAATGGCTCAAACTGCCTGGGAAGTAGTTGCAAGAGGTGAATCAAATCCAATACGTGATCTGGTAAAAGAAAGTGAGGTAATAACCGGATTTTTATCTGCTGATGAACTCGACGGATTATTTGATTCAATCTTTACCCATTATGGGGACGCACCGGATAGATGTCAGAAATTTATAACGGAGGAATTGGAACCTGCAATATCATCTCGATAAATAAATTCATTTATCGAATAAATCTGCAAAATATCAGATATACCAAGGAAGTATCACCTCTAAGATGAATTCCTGTTGATATTTCGAGTAAATTGTGAGATTTTAGTTCGTTATTTTGTAAAGAAGATCTAGCTTAAATACGGATATCCCGGTCTTTTGATTTTTTCATCAACATGCGGTCCATTTCCGATTGCGATTATCGGTATACCAAATAATTTTTCCAAAACTGCTACTCCCGCCTGCAATTCCCTAGGACAATCTTCAAACCGGGTTATTCCGGCTGTCGGCTTATTCCAACCCGGCATCTTAATAGTTCTCATTGTGGTTCTTGGATCCAACATCCTCGGATCTTCAGGATCATAAACATCTGTCACTTCTCCATCAGGGAAAACATAATGCGTGCCAAATTCCAGGTGAGGCAACTGATCCAAAACATCTACTTTCTTTAACACTAAGGCGGTAAGTCCCATCGTCTCTATAGCTCCTCTAACCATCGGTACTTGTAACCACTGTATTCCCCTTTTCCTCTTTGATACTGCTCCCTCTTCCGGTCTTCCTCTTTCAGCAGTCCGCGCATATATAGTTTGCTGAAGTTCCAAGGGTATTGGCGCATAGAGAATATGATTACCTACCGCTGTTTCCACCATTTTGAGCACGCCAATCTTTGTACGGATTCGCCTTTCATTTAGATGATATCGTCTGACAAAGGAGCCAAAGGAGGTATCAACTGAAGCAAGACTTCTTGGGATTCCTGTTTCTCTTCCTAAACCATATGCTTGAGAAAGTTCGATCGCAACAGCCTCTCCGGAAAACATTGCTTTTCTCACGATGTGAAATGTGTTTTGGATATAGGGCCCTAAGAATTCACCATATTGTTGAAATTGTCTAAAAACTTCATCCACGTCAAATTGTCTTGGAGAATCTAAAGCTCTTAACTGTCTATTCACTCTGTCCACTTCCTCAACAACTTTACTTTTTAGTTCATCAGGAGGAAGTAATAAACAAGCATAGTTCATACCCTGTCTGGCCACATAAGTACTCGCCGAAGGGCCAACACCGCTTTTCGTCGTCCCGATCGCCTTATCTCCTCTTTTTGCTTCTTCTGCTTCATCTAATTTTATAAAACCCTCCCATGATAGAAAAGCTGCTCCATCTACCATGATTCTTCTGGGGGAAACATCATATCCTAGAGTTTTCATCAAAGTTATCTCCCTAATCAATTTGTCCGGTCTACCCAAGACTCCTCTTCCGACGATTTGTTTCCAACTTGGGTCAACCGCAGCAGGTAATACACTAAATACTATTCCATCTTCCGGTCCATACTTTGGATGAAACGTATGTCCTGATCCGCCGCCGCCGCCTGCTTTAACTGCTATGCCTTGGATTCCATGATCAACTGCAGTCTGAACCAGAGTATTTTCCTCGTCTCCTTTTCCTTCATCTCCTCTTTGAACACCGGCCACTCCCACAGCAAGAGGATTTGCCAATCGATCCCAATTAATACCATCTCTGACTGATGCCGGATCGGTAATTAATTCTGGAGAAACTCTGTTCCAAAGTTCGTATAAATCGGGGTATTGATCAATTCCTGTGGCTTGTGTCTCAGTAAGTGACTCTATACATGGCATATTATCAAATTTACCAGCATGTTATAGGATTAAATTATAGTCTGTCAATATCTATAAAGTGGATCAAACAGAGCTTAAATGTGTAGTTTTTCAATCTTTTGTCAAAAGGAGAAGTTCTTTTTCATCCGTAATATAAATCTTCCAAATCATCCAAAGGATCTGATAAGCCGCGTCTATCTTCGTCATATAAAATACCATCATCACATCCGAGAAATAATCCGTATGGGAATTCGTGCAGTATCTGCCTGTAGATACCGGTAAGTTTTTGCCGAGCGATGGGAGCAAGATGCCGAAAAAGAAAATGGGCCGTGTACGCTTTTGCCCGTAGACATATTTTTTCCCTCTCAACATTTTCCTTCCCATGCAGGATATCTCTCATGAAAGACGCCATAAAAGTGATATCTGCCATGAGTATCGCCGGATCATTCACTTTCAGCAAAAATTGCGCCGGAACGTATATCTGTAAACAATGATCCAGCTCTGATCTGGTAGAATCCTCTACAACTCCAAACCGGGAAAATCCTGGCAGGAATTTTTCTCTTGCTTTTTTGGGAAAACCGACCATACCTCTGGTTGGAATTATCCTGACTCTATCTTGTGCTAATAAGGTAGAAGCACCTCGTCCTAAATTCTTAAGGAATTGATCTTTCCCGTATTTTTTCAGATACATTACGCCTTGCAGAATATGAGCAGTTACCATCGGTATGTCTTTATCGGGATATAACCAATAATCTGATACGGGGATTTCGACAAGCTGATAAAAAACACTGAATCGATTTCTCAAACCGCTGAACAACTGGTTATATTCCGAATCCAATCCAAACGAACTTTCACCTTCTTTACTCATGGGGAGAAATTATACAACAATCGTCAGGAAAAATTAAATTTTAAAGGCTGTGGAAATTTTGGTCCAAATAGTTTTTGCAACTTCTTCAATAGGCTTACTGCTGTCAACCACAAAATATCTCTCTTTATATTTTTGGGCCAATCTCTGGTAACCATCATAAACCCTCTCGTAAAAATCCTTTTGCTGCAAATCTAGACGGTCAATTTTCTCTGTGTGATTTCTCCGGCTAAGTCCTATTTCTAATGGGATATCTAAAAATATCGTCAGGTTTGGAATAATATCATCAATTGCTAATTTATTTAATTGCCAAATCACCTCTTCCCCCAACTGTCGCCCATAACCTTGGTATGCCAAAGAAGAATCGACATAGCGGTCGCAGATGACTATTTTTTTCATCTCTAATGCTGGCTTGATGATTTCCCGTACATGTTGGGTGCGGGAGGCGGCCATCAGGTAAGCTTCAGCCGCCGCGGTCAAATCTATATTATTCCGGTTATGGGTAATATCGCGGATATACTCGCCTATCCTCGTCCCCCCAGGTTCACGCGTAGAAAGTATTTCGTGACCTTTCTCGCGGAGCTTGCTTGCCAAAAGTCCGGCCTGGGTGGATTTGCCGCTTCCTTCAAGACCTTCAAAGGTGATGAAAAAACTAGACATACAATAAGTTTAACAATATTTTACTATAAAAATGTAGAAATTGCAGATTTTACAGAATTTTGCGGGCGACAATCCTGCGGTAAATATAAATTTTTTCTCGTACCATGATCCCCAATCCGGCAAAAAGGACAAGCAAGGAGAAAAGCCATCCCACAAAGGGAAAATTTCGCAGGAGGAAAAACACTACCAGGCCGGTCAAAAGAGCCCAACCGCGTCTTTCGCCTAACTTTAACTTCTTAAGAATCACCAAGCCAAGAGGATAGCCTATGACAATTTTGGCAAAATAGATCATGATCACCACTGCAAACAGCCAGATGATAGCCAAAGGAATACCGACAAGGGTAATAAAAAGGAGAAGTATAGAAAGGGGAGTTATCATGACAAACAATAAACCTATCAAGATACTTTTACCGGGACTTTGCAGCATGATTTCCTTCATGTGATCCATTCTCCTGGGAAAAACCCGCAGCAACACAAAACCGATCAGGTATGCCACCAAAAGACCGACAATGGAAAAACCTTGTTTTATACCGTTCCAACCTGCTTTTGCCTGACTATACGATTGGCCGCCTCCCATAACTGGCTTGTAGGTGGTCGTACCGAAAATATGTGCGCCCGGGGCAATTTCCGCTTCCCTTCTGCTTTCATAAGTAAGATTTCCCATCACCTGGGCATTGTCGCCAAAAGAAACTGAATCTGCCCGCAAATAGATATTACCATCAGTCCTACCATCCATATCGACGCTTCCGCCCACAAGATTAAGATCGGAAAGCGCCTGGCCGAAATACTGCAATTGGCCAAAGGCTCCGGCCACGCTTCCACCAAGAACTGCCTCTCTCCCGATTTGCACCGTACCGCCGGCAAAAGAAATATTTCTTCCCACGCGGCCATTGATGTTTACCGTCCCGCCGATGACTCTAATATCCTGATCCACTTCTCCGTTTACGGTCACTGTGCCTCCTGCGGCGATAAGATCTCCTCTGATTACACCATCAACAAAGATACTTCCGCCTGCAACAATCGCGTCACCATCAACTCTGCCAGAAATTGTTACCTTATCCCCTGCGGTAATATAATCACCGGTAACTACCTGTGTACGGGAAACAGTAGTGCTGGCAAAGCTTCCGGCGGCAAAAACTGAGACAGGAATGACTAAAAAGACGAGAAGCAAAAGAGGCAAAATCAGTTTCTTGGGCAGCTTTTTCATATCTAATTCCAGTTAACAATAAAAAAAACTCGTTGTCAAGAATCTGTTTAAATCATATACTTATCTCGTGACAAAAAATATCTTTCTTAAAATTACTGGCTTTATTGGCTTTATTGTGTTTATTGGCTTTATTTTTTTCCAGCCTTCCCCTGCCCTTGCCAAATCGTACACCATTGACAAAGATGAGTTTAGGATACAGCTTTCCGCTGACAAAAGTGCATTCGTTTCCGAAAGGTTGACTTACAACTTCGACGGTTCATTTACCTGGGCGGAAATGTGGATACCGACGAAAGTCGTCAGGAACGGAACTACTTACAATACGCCCATTGTAAATTTCAGCATCAAAGCTTCTGACAATTCACCGGTCACCCTTACTTCTGCTCAAAACAACGCCGATAAATTTTATGCCAAATGGTCATATACCGCCGTAAATCAACGAAAGACATTCCTCATTACTTACACTATCGAGAATGCCGTCAAAAAGTATCCCGATGTAGCCGAATTTTACTGGCAGATAATTGGTAATGTCTGGCAGGTATACCATAATAATGTTGACGCATATGTAACGTTACCCTCTGCAGTTGTCGATAAATCACAGATTTTAGTCTACGGTCATGGACCTTTAAACGGAAGCTCGGAAATCGTTGACACTCGAACAACCCATTTTCATGCCGATAGTGTCGCTGCCAGCCAATTTATGGAGATAAGAACAATTTTTCCATCAGATTTGGTAACCGGCGCACTCGACGGATCGACGACATTACCTCAAATAAAAAATGAGGAGGTAAAATATGTCGAAGAAACTATCGCTGCAGCCAAAAGAGAACAGTTTATCTCCTCTGTCATTACGAAAATTTTTGCGTTTATGGCTGTGGCCGGAATTTTTTCACCCGTCCTCTGGTTTATCCTTTGGTACAGAAATTGGGGGAAATACGGCAAAGAATATGAGGTGCCAACCCCTCCCCAACGTCAATTTGATCTTCCGTCAAAACTGCCACCGGCAGAGGTAGAAGTGCTTCTTGCACAAGGCGAAGCGCCGACAACCCGGGCATTTGTTGCGACTATCTTTGATCTTGCTAGAAAAGGATTTATCGAAGTGCATGATGAGACTAAGATCAAAAGCGGACTTCTCGGTACCAAGAAAGAAATAAATACCACTTTAGTTCTCAAAGATAAAAATTATCAGACAAGCAGTAAAATCATAAATTACGAAAAAGACATACTGGACCTTATTTTTTTCCAAGAGGAAAATACATCCGCAGGTGTCACCATAATCGAGCTTAAAGATTGGATCAAAAATCATCCGAGTACTTTTGAAACGTGGTTTAAAAAGTGGACAAAAACAATTGTCGCAAATATGAAGCAGCAAATTGTCACTGATGAGGAGAGCAACAAGGCTTACAAAAGGATGTGGATAATTACGATCGTCATGACAGTTATCTTTTTTCCCGTCGGTATTATAAATCTTATCATCGGAGCAATCTTTAATAGATTTATTAAACGCTGGAGCAAAAGTTGGGTGGAAGAAGCATTCAGATGGCAAGCATTCAAAAAATTCCTGGATGATTTTGCCAAGTTCAAAGAAATTCCGCCCGAGGCTTATAAACTTTGGGAATATTATCTAGTCTTTGGAATATTGTTTGGCAATGCTGAAGGCATCATCAAGATGTTACCCATCATCTTGAAAAATCCCGATGCTGCCCCGGCACTTTGGTACTACTGGGGGACAACTCAAGGTATCAGATCGCTCTCCTCATCAACCGCATCTTTAACCTCCATGGTCAATTCATTAAACGTGACAACTTCGGAACTACGAAGTGCCTCTACATCCGCTGCTCACTATTCATCCGGTGGTGGTGGTGGTTTCTCCGGTGGTGGCGGAGGCGGTGGTGGGGGTGGAGGCGGCGGAGCGGGATAAGCAGATTTTATTCATAAAATTTTCTTCCTTTTAATTTATCCGGTAAAAATGATTGACCTTTTGTGGGGCCGACATAACTGTCGCTCCATTTATAATCTTTGGCATAACCTAATTCTTTCATGAGTTTAGTCGGCGCGTTTCGAAGATGAAGTGGGATCGGCTCGTTGGGATATTCATAAACCGCTTGTTTGGCCCGTCCTAATGCGTTTGGAACTGCCCGCGATTTAGGCGCTTTGGCAAGATAAATAACTATGTGTGCAAGAATTAGTTGGGCCTCCGGCATACCGATTTTTGTCACGGCTTCAAAAGCGGCGTTGGCTTGAATCAGTGCTCCCCGATCCATAAGTCCTATATCCTCAGATGCCAAAATAATCATTCTCCTTGCTATGAATTTGGGGTCTTCGCCGTTTTCCAGCATTCTTGCCAGATAATAAAGGGCAGCGTCAACATCACTTCCTCGGACTGACTTAATAAAGGCGCTGATAATATTGTAATGCTCATCGGCCTTTTTATCATAAAGGCCAGCCGATCTGGTCTGGAAGATTTCTTTGATAATCTCATCCGTAATTTTTTTCTCTTTATAAGAAGTCACTGCCATCTCCAAAGCATTGAGCATAATCCGGGCGTCTCCGCCTGAAAGTCTGATCACCAATTCTTTAGCACTGTCTGTAATAGTTTTTTTATATTTTCCCATCCCCTTCTCTTTATTGCTTAAAGCCTTATTAATGATCGTCTCAAGGTCGGCAACATCGAGACTTTTTAAGACAAAAATCCGGCAGCGGGAAAGAAGCGGACTGATAATTTCAAAGGATGGATTTTCGGTTGTGGCTCCGATTAAAATGATAAGTCCTGACTCAACATATGGCAGTAACGCATCCTGCTGGGCTTTGTTCCAGCGGTGGATTTCGTCAATAAAAAAAATGGTCTTTTTACCGATCGTTCTATTCGTCTTCGCAGCCGCTATAATTTTCCGCAGATCTTCTTTGCCGCTTTCTACAGCCGACAGGTGATAAAATTCCGCTTTTAATGAAGTGGCAATGATGTAAGCCAGTGTAGTTTTACCCGATCCCGGAGGCCCCCAGAAAATCATCGAAAAAAGGAAATTCC
>Ga0315282_10013551_pt1 | contig 12274 bp, 13 predicted proteins | sample YL17G07_20_MG_FD_203693 | JGI IMG/M metagenome (GOLD analysis project Ga0315282, IMG submission 203693) | Sediment microbial communities from Yellowstone Lake, YNP, Wyoming, USA - YL17G07_20 | ecosystem: Environmental > Aquatic > Freshwater > Lake > Sediment | place: USA: Wyoming | collected... | reverse complement strand
CTGGCCACGGCCATGCCGCCGCGTTCGTTGGAGCGCGTTCATTAGAAGCGTACGCGCGTGTCGTCTGTGCGAGACACTCCAGCAGCGGGCCGGAGCACAAGGAGGAGCGATATGTTCCATCGGAACCCGATCCTCATTCCATTCCGTACGCTGGCCCGACGCATGGGCCTCCTGAGCCTGCGGTCGCCGGGGCGACCCCGTCCCGCCGCTGCGCCCGAGCCCGCCGACCCGTCGCTCGTGCGCCTCGGCCCCGGCGGCGACTTCACGCGGTACTGGCCTGAACGGCCGCCCCAGAGAGGGATCGTGCAATGATCTGCCCAAGGAGTCCTGGACCCATGGCCCCACAAGTAGAAACCAAGGTCTGCAACTACCTCTATGCCATTGTAGCCCACTCACAAGGGTGCGGCCGTTATGGCCCGATCGGCATCGACGGGGGAGAGGTCTATCCCATCCCGGACGGCCAACTGGCCGCCATCGTCAGCGATGTGCCCAACGCCCGGCTCCGCCCGGAGCGCCGCCACCTGGCGGCCCACCATGCGGTCCACAAGCGCCTGATGCAAGAGGGGGCGCTGCTGCCGATGTCGTTCGGCGTCATCGCCGAAGGGCCCGACGCCGTCCGCCGGATCCTGACTCTGAACCGGGACGCCTTTCTCGAGCAGTTGCGGCGGGTCGAGAACAAGGTCGAGATGTCCCTGGTTGTGAAGTACGACGTCCCCAACATCTTCGAGTACTCCGTCTGCACCCATCCGGCGCTGAGGGCCTTCCGCGACCAACTCTTCGGCGGCGGGCGCCAGCCGTCCGAGGACGACAAGATCGAACTGGGCCGGCTCTTTGATCGGATTCTTCGCGAGGACCGCGCGGAACTCACCCAGCGGGTCGTGGAGGTCCTGGCCCCCCTTTGTGCCGAGATCAAGGAAAACCCGCCCCGAGGCGAATCCGGCGTCATGAACCTGGCCTGCCTGGTCGCCCGCGACGGCCAGGAGCGGTTCGAGCACGGCGTCTTCGAGGCCGCCAGCCGCTGCGACGACAACTTCTCGTTCGACTATAGCGGCCCGTGGCCGCCCTACAACTTTGTGGACGTGAGTCTGCAAACGTGAGTCATCCAGGGGAGGACAGTGGACATGCTGCTCCTTGACGACATTCTGCTCTTTCCGGCGCGAGGCGTCGGGTGGCTCGTGGAGCAGGTCCGCCACGCCGCCCAACAGGAATTGGCGAACGAGTCCGACAACCTGAGGGCCGAGCTCAGCGAGCTCTACATGAGGCTCGAGACGCGCCAGATCACCGAGGCCCAGTTTGCGGCGCGCGAGTCGCCGCTCCTCGACCGCCTCGCCCGCGCGGAAGACCGAGACGACGCCGCCGAAACGGAAAGCGACCATGGACCCGAGATCGACGCTTAGCCTGGCGGCGCCGGCGCCCCGAGAGGCCGCCGCGCTGCCGCCGTTTCTCGAAACCGCTGGCGCCGAGCTCCTGCTCTTCGGCGGAAAGGGGGGCGTCGGCAAGACCACCTGCGCCGCCGCCGCGGCCCTGCACCTGGCGGCCGCGCGCCCCGACGAGCTCTTCCTGGTCGTCTCGATCGATCCGGCCCACTCGCTGCTCGACAGTTTCGCCGGGTGCCCGCTGCCCGCGAATCTCAAGGTTCTCGAGGTCGACGCCCGCCAGTGCCTCCGGGAGTTCAAGGCCGCCAACTCGCGGTACCTGCGCCAGATCGCCCTGCGCGGCACCTTCCTGGACGACGACGACGTGGCGCGGCTGCTGGACCTGTCGATGCCCGGCCTCGACGAAGTCATCGCCTTCGACGAGATCGCCCGGCTGGCCGACCGCCGCGAGTTCTCGTGCATCCTCGTCGACACCGCCCCCACCGGCCACACGCTCCGGTTCCTCGAGATGCCCGGCGTCCTCGGCAAGTGGCTCGAGGCGCTCGACGCCATGCTCGCCAAGCATCGTTATATGGCCAAACTCTACGGCGGCGCCGGCCGCAAGGATGAAACGGACCTCTTCCTCGACCGGCTCTGCGAGCCCATCAGGCGCCTCGCGGCGCTGCTGGCCGACCCCGCCCGCTGCCTGTTCGTGCCGGTCGTGATCCCCGAGCGCCTCAGCGTCGTCGAGACCGAGCACCTGGTCGAGCGGCTCGATGCCATGCACGTGCGCGTGCTGGACGTTCTGGTCAACCGGCTCCACCCCAGCGCCGGCGGCTGCCCGGTTTGCCGCGAGGTCGTGGAGCGTGAGCAGGAGGAGCGGCGGCGGCTTGGCCGGGCGTTTCCGGACCGCAAGCTCTGGGCCATTCCGCTGCAGGGGGCCCAGGTGCAGGGCGAGGAAGGGCTCCGCCGGTTCTGGCAGGACGTGCGTCCCCTGGAAGAGCCGCCCGAGGCGGGTCCGGCGGCCGCCCTGCGCCGGCCCGAGGTGCTCCGGGCGCCGAGGCGGCCGTCCGCCGAGGTCTCGCTCCTCATGTTTGCGGGCAAGGGCGGCGTCGGCAAGACCACGCTGGCCGGCGCGACGGCGTTTCGCCTGGCCGAGGACTATCCCGACCGCGACGTCTTCCTCATCTCGACCGACCCCGCCCACTCGCTTTCCGACTGCCTCGGCGTGAGCGTCAGCAGCCGCGGTACCCGCGTGGGCGACCGTCTGACGGCCGTGGAGCTCGACGCCGCCGTGGAGTTCGAGGCGCTCCGAAGGCTGTACCTGGACGAGGTCGCCGCCTTCTTCGGCCGCCTCCTGGCGGGCCCGCCGACGGTCGATCTGGAGTTCGAGCGCGACGTGCTCGAGCGGATGCTGGACCTCGCGCCGCCCGGCCTCGATGAGCTGATGGCGGTGGCCAAGGTCGTGGCGCTGCTGAGCGGGCCGGGCCGCCGCCTCCTGGTCGTCGACACCGCCCCGACCGGCCACCTCCTGCGGCTCCTGGAGATGCCGGCCCTGGCCCAGGACTGGCTCCAGGTCATGTTCGGCTTGTTCCTGAAGTACAGGGATCTGCTGCGCTTGCCGAAGGTCACCGAATTCCTGGTGAGCCTGTCGAAGAAGATCCACCTCCTGCGGGCGCTGCTGGCCAACCCCGAGAAGGGCCAACTGATGGCCGTCAGCATCCTGACCGAAATGGCCTTCGAAGAGACCCGCGACCTCTTTGAGTTCTGCCGGGGCGCGGGCGTCCACGTCCCGGCGCTGTTCCTGAACCAGGTCACCCCGGACAGCGACTGTCCGCAGTGCGGCGGCCTCTTTCGCGCGGAATCCGCCGTCCGCGAGCGGTTTGCGGACGCTTTCAGGGATGTCCATCGATGCCTGGTGTATCGCTGCGGCGAACTGCGGGGGGCCGACCGGCTGACCGAACTCGGCCGCGCCCTCTACCGGCCGTGAGCCCCCCTGACCCAAAGGAGAAGTCCATGATTGCAGAGAACATCCCTCCGGTGGCGGCCGACGTGGCGCCCCCGCCGGCCCCGGCGCCGCCCCGCACTGTGATCATATCACAGCCCGCGGCCGATCCGGCCGCGCAGATGCTCGCGCGCCTGCTCAAAATGGCCGACGGCTACCTGGCCCAGGGCGCCTTGTGGCAGGCCATGGAGATATACCTGAAGATTGTGAAGCAGCACGACGAGACCCCCGAGGCCAGGCTGGCGTGCGAACGCCTTCTCGAGATCGCCCAGTGGCACGAGAAAAGCGGCAAAGCCCACCTGGCCCGAGGCATCTACGAGCTGTTGCTCTGAACCGGTCCGGGCGGACGGCGCGGCAAGCGCCGGCCTTTCCGATGAGGAAGGCGCCTCCCCGTGCGGGGCCCCGGCCGGCGTTCTCAAGAGGGCCGCCGTTGTCGCGGGGCACACAGGAGCATCACCGATGGATGGGATATACCTTTACTGCGTCCGAGAGAAGACGGAAGGCGGCAAGCCGGTTTGTGTCATCGGGGTGGATGGCCGCCGCATGGCTTTTGGCATTCCCCATCGTCAGTTGGAGGCCATTGTCAGCCACGTCTCGCTGGAGGAATTTGGAGCGGAAGAGATCCAGAAACGGGCAAAAGAGGACCTGGACTGGATCAAAGAAAAAGCGCTCGCCCACCAGGCCGTCGTCGGGGAAGCGTTCCGAGAGAATGACATGACCCGGAGTGTCATTCCGGCGAGTTTTGGCACCATCTTTGGGACTACGGAACGATTACACGAAGCCCTGCGCGAGAACTATTCCAGGATGGCCGAGACCTTGGCCAGGCTCCGAGGAAGGCAGGAATGGAGTGTGAAAGTCTACGTGATGGATCGGAAACAACTCGAGCAGGCCGTAAGAGAAAAGGCCCCGGCCATCCGGCAGAAGGAAGCGGAAATGGCCTCTTTGCCGGAGGGCATGGCCTTCTTCATGGAGGAAGAACTCAAGGAGACGATCTCCAGACAGACCGACAGGGCGCTGGCTGACAGCGTCGAGGCCCTCCATCAAACGCTCAAAGCCCATGCCGACGACGGGGTCAGGACCAAGATCCTCGAAAAGGAACTGACCGGCAAGCGGGACCCCATGGTCCTGAACGCCGCCTATCTGGTTCACGAACAAAATGTGCAGGCGTTTAAGAACGAGGCGGACGCGTTGAACGAGGCCGTCCGAGCGCAAGGGTTGTATCTTGAATACTCGGGGCCATGGCCCGCGTATGCCTTCAGTTCCCTCGGAGTGTCATGACCATGCGGAGCGATAGCGGCAACGTGTGTCTGGTCGACGCGCTAGATACGGTGCTGGACAAGGGTGCCGTTATCAACGGGGAAATCGTTATCCGAGTGGCCGACGTGGATCTGGTCTACCTGGGCTTGAGGCTCATCCTCACGTCCGTGTCCAGGGCCGAAGAACTTGCGGGAATGGCCTTCGGAAACCCCGACAAAGAACCCACGCCGGAAGACCTGGCCGAAATCGCCAGGTTGCAGGCCGAGATCAAACAGGCTGAGCAGAACATCCCCAGGCTCATTGACGCGGGCAATCCCAGGCAGACGGAGCAGGGCCTTGCCAAACTGGTTCTGACGTTGCTCGAACTCATTAGAAAACTCATGCAGAAAGAGGCTTTCAGGAGGGTGAGCAGAGGCACCCTGTCTCCCACGGAGGTCCAGAAACTCGGGCTGAGCCTGAAGGCCGTCCAAAAGAAGATCAAGGAAGTTCAGGCCATCTTTGGCCTGGAAGACGAGGAACTCAACATCGATCTGGGCCCCCTGGGCAAACTCCTTTAAGGACGAGAATCAATGATCGCCGAGCAACCTTCCATCCAGCACGCCGTCTCGAGCAGCACGCTGGCCGATGTCCTGGAGCGCGTGCTCGACAAGGGAGTGGTCATCGCGGGCGACATCAAGATCCAGATCGCCGATATCGATCTTATCACCATAAAAATAAGGCTCCTGATCGCTTCCGTGGATAAGGCCAAGGAAATGGGCATCGATTGGTGGGAGCATGACTCCTACCTGACTTCCAAGGCCCAGACACAGAAGCTGGAAGACGAGAACCGGCAATTGAAAGAACAGCTGGCCGGCCTCGATGCCGGCCCGCCGGCGGGTGTTCCCCTTTCGACGCCCTGCACGGCGCAGAGGCCCGACACCGCCTAGTGCTCCAACGCCACTTAACCTCGTGCGCGGTGGGTCTCCTCCTGACCCTGACCCACCGCGCCCCAAGCACCTGCACGTCCCCGAGAATGCACGCGCGGCGGGTCAGGGTACGTGTTTAGCGCGGCGCCCAATTGCCGGGTGGCCATGCCACCCACGCTATTCATGAAAGGCTGCCGAATGTCAAGAGGCCCTCCCGATTTCGCCTCCGGCGCTTTGGGCCTTTGGGAACCCGCGTTCCCACAGCTTTTGCTCTCCTGGCACGCAGGGCGTCGTCGCGCAGCGTCGACAGACTCTCCCCGTCACGACCACTCCACTCTAAAGTCCCTCTGTGGCCGTTTCTTCTTCTTCTTCTTTTATGTCTCGTCCGTGCACCGGTGGAGGGCTCTCGTACGCCCACCTATTCATTTGTCCGACAGCGTGTTTGCCGTCGCGGCCTCGCGGCCGACGGCGGCCACACGATCTCGTCCGGTGCGGGCGGCCCACATAAACGGAGGTCTCAACGCCTCGCGGCGTGGACCATAGCGTGGCAGGGCTGGCCCGTTCCCGGACGAGAATCCTTCCGCGTCCGCCGTCTCGGCCGGCTTCCCGGTCGGGCCGGCGGCGTCTCCGTGTATCTCACGCCTCGGCTCCAGACCACAAACACCACCGTCACCAGTTCTCGCGCCACCTTGACGTACCCGCGACCCGTGTTCTTCTTCCCCCCTTGCGTCACCCGATCGAACAACGCCCGCCACTTCCCCCCGCTCTTGACCGCCCCGTGCGCCATTCTCCTCATGGCGCGGGGTCCCAAACGATTCGTATCGTGCAGGCGGCGGTGAAGCCCGCTCTTGTCCAGAGAGGTCACGCTGGCGGCCTGGGTGTGCCCCAAGGCCCTGCCTCAGGGCGGTGCTCGGATTCTCGACAAGACCCGGGTGGGGACCTCGAACGGCTACCTGCTGGACACCTGGCCCGACAACTCGCTGCGGATGATCGTCGAGCGCGGCACGCTGGGCTGCAACGCCAAGCTCAAGCCCGACGAGTGGGTCCACGTGGCGGGCAGCGTGGATGCCGAGGGGCATCAGGCCCTCTACGTCAATGGCAAGCTCGTGGCGGCGCAGACGCTCGGCCTCACGCCCGACCTGGCGGCGCTCAACGCCCTCCTGCCCAGGGTGCAGAGGTTCCACGCGGCCCTCGTGGCCGCAGGCCTGGGCGACTCGTACGAGGCAGCCCACGCTCGGCTCGCGGTCGAAGCCCTGGCCGCTTTCACCGCCCGCCTGACCCTCCTGGCCGAAGGCAAGCTCCCGCCGTTGCCCGAGCCGTCCGCCTACGCCGCCGACAAGTGCTACCTGTCCACCGCCACGAAGCTCTGCGACGGCCTGGCCAAGACCCTCGGCTCCTACAAAGGCTCGGATGATCCTCACAAGAAGCGGGTCTATCAGGTCTGGAGCCAGGAGTGACGAAGTAACGCGCCATGGCTTTATCCCCCCAATGCACACCGTTTGCTTCGCGGCCGCGCGGCCTCCGGCGGCCCTTACCCACATCGGAATGCTACTTGCTTGGGCACTCTTGTGCAAGTCTCCCTCGGCCGCGGCGGACTCACGGCGCCGGTGCGGCGAGGACCTGGCACTCCTGAAAGGCGGTGTTCTCGCCGCCGGCGCTCTGCGTGGCCGGCGCGACGGCCCACACCAGCCAGTAGTCCGTCACTTTTGATAATGTGAGTAGCGCTCGCGCGGCGGGCAAGACTGCCCACCGCGCAAGCCTGTTCAACCCACAAGAACACGTGTGACGGACTACTAGCGATAGGCGCCGAGGGGCTTGGCGCCGCCATCGGCGGCAGGCGCGGCCGGCCTGGGGATCTCGGGCGTCCGGGCGATGGCCTTGAGTTCGGGCTTCTCGACGCCGAACTGGTCCATCGGGAAATTCACGAATCCCAGTCTGAGGGCGGGCGAACCCTCCCTCACGCGGAAATCGCCCTTGGCGGGGTCTACGAACATCGCGTCGGCGACGAGGGAGTTCGCATCGCGCTGCGATTGCTGCGCGAGCCTCGTCGCAGGCTTCGGCTCCGTCATGTTGGCCCGGTGGATGAGGTTACGGTCCATCTCCTGGCCCCACGGCGTGGAAGGCATGCCCCCCGCGGGCAGGTAGTGGTCCGTCCACATGATGTTGCGCCGGACCACGTCCTGGCTGTGCTTGAACCACACGTGCGGGTGAAAGCCATTGTTGACCATGATGTTGTTTTCCACCACGCGGTAAAACCCTTCGCGGTTCTTGATGCCGCCGTTGAGGCAAAGATTGTTGCGGACCTCGTAGTTCGATGAACCGTCGTCCAGGTCGATGTCCCAGCCGTGGTCGCAGCGCCAGCGGTTGTTGCGCAGGACGACGGTCTTGACCGCATCGAGCCGCACGACGTCCTTCTCGGTCTCCCACGTCTTATCGTCGTTGAGGTTCAGACCCTCGAGGCCCCAGAAGCGGTCGCGGCCCCACGAGTTGAAGGAGCCGTGGTCGCCGGTCTCCTTGACCGTGTCGAAGATGTCGCAGAACTCGATCACGTGACCGCCCCAGCATCCATCGCCGATGTTGATGCCGGCCCGCGGCACGTCGTAGATCGAGCAGTGGCGGACGGTGATGGCCTGCGACAGTTCGATCTGGACCGGGGCGGTCTGTTTCTCGACGCGGCCCGAGAGGTAGATCAGGCAATCGTCCACGAGGCAGTCGGCGGGGTAGTTCTCGGTCTTCGGGCCCGGCGTGCGGTCCAGCGTGGCGAGCCTCTGGGAACGATCCTTCCAGTCGCGCGGGACGCGGGCCGCCTCACGATCGCCGACGAAGGCCACGCCATTGCCGCCCGCTTTCGCGATGTGGCAGCCGCGCACGGTCAGGCGGCGGTTGTAGTTGTTCACGAAGACGGCGTTGCCGCCGACCTGGTCGATGAAGCAGTCCTCGAGCAAGCAGTCCTCCGTGCCCGTGTAGAAGACCGCGCCGCCGCGGTAAGTGGTCCAGTCACTGCGCACCAGGGGTTCTTTGTTTTCCATAAAGGTGCGGGCCGCGTGACGGAAGGTCAGCCCCTTGAGCGTGATGAACCGGACCGGCGCCTGCGCCGTGCCGCGGAACTCGACCAGGTGCCGCAAGCGCACCGCTTCCATGGTGGCCGTGGCCAGGTCCAGCCCGGGCGGCGGGTAAAAGTAGAACGTGCTCGTCTTGGAGTCGATGAACCACTCGCCCGGCGCGTCGAGTTCCTCGAAGATGTTCTCCACCATGCGGAACTGTTTATGCATGCTCGAAGGTCGATTGTTCTGCCAGCCTCCCTCGTAGGTGATCTTGTTGTCGGGTCCCTTGCCGGTGATCACGTAATGCATGCCGCCCCATTCGGCCGCGTGCATGGCGTGGATGAATCCGCCGCGCGGGTCCGCCCATCGGGCGGCGCGCTCGGGGCTGATGGCGTCGGCGGCATAGCCGTTGAAGTGCCGCACGTTCGGGTCGAAGTTCGGATAGCGGGCCATCGGCTGGCGCAGGCCGTTGACGAAGAGTTGGTCGCTGGAGAACCCCGCGGGGACGGCGGCCTTCATGATGCCGTCGCGGTACGCCTCCCACTTCAGGTCCTTGAGCCTGACGCCGCCGCTGATCACCGCCTGCTCCCCCTGGCAGGCCTGGTAGACGACCGGGGCCGCCTTGGTCCCGGAATCCTCCGCCGTGAGGACCAGGGTCTCGGGCAGATAGTAGACGCCCTCCCGCAGGAGGACCGTGACCGGCTCGCGGCCCCGCGCCTGCCGCGCGGCCTGCTGGGCCCGCTGGAGGGTCGCAAAAGGCCGCTCCCGCGTGCCGGGTCCCGCATCGGAGCCGCCCGGGGCGACGAAATAGTCCGCGGCCTGCGCCGGGGAGCCGCCGACATGCAGCGCGGCGGCGCACGCCAGCAAAACGCCAATGAGTAGCGGCATTCTCATGCGGTCCCTCCCTCTCGCCTGACTGAGAACAATTACGGCGCGACCCCTGGCCGCACCTCGTGCCGAGAGATTCTACACGCCGGTGCACCTTGCACCAAACGACTTTTGCGGGTACGATGGCATCCCACGTTTCAGGCGGAGGCGCGCTTGAGGCTGAGGGACGAGGGGGGTAGCCTCTCAGAACGGGTACGAGAACCGTTTGGGGCCTGTGGCACACCCGCCCTCGGGTGTGCGATTCGGGCAGTATACCGCATCCCTCGCACAAACCGCTCGGCCGAGGGCGGCCGAGCCACAGGGTTCTCATATACGTTCTCGGCGGCGCCGCCCGAGAAAGCCAATCCCGGATGGGGAGTCAGGTCATGAGAGAGCACGTTGCGTTCAGTGCCCTGGTGATTCTGGTGCTTTTTGGCACGGCCTCCGCTCAGGATCAGGGATGGCGGTATTCGGGCTCCGTATACATACTGACCACGCCTGAAGGTGCGGATCTGCCGGCCACCGCGTCGGAGAAGGACTTTCCGCTGCTCGTCCGTCTGCACAAAGATTATTTCGATTTCCGCATACCAGCGACTGGATCCGCAGTTACGGCGGCATGGCCGGACACCCCGAGGGGGCACGGATGAGACTGTGGGGCAACGCGGTCTGCCGCGACCGCCGGGGCGGGAAATTGCAGATCGGCTATTGGGGCCTGGAACTCGCCAGGCGGCTGGTGGAGGACCAGAAGGTCCCGATGTTCATCATCAATGGCGCCGTCGGCGGAACCCGGATCGACATGCACCAGCGGAATCCGGCGAATCCTGAAGACGTAACGACGATCTATGGACGACTGTTGTGGCGCATTCGGCAGGTCAAACTGACGCACGGTATCCGCGGCATCCTGTGGCACCAGGGCGAGAACGATCAGGGCGCGGATGGTCCCACGTTCTGCGATGTGCCCATTCTTCCCGCCCGGTGAGGGCATGCGTCCGGTCCCCCGGTCGTGAATTCGGCCGGGTTCGGTCCTTCGGGGCGGCAGGCGGCTCTTGCTGGCGCAAGGCGCTTCTGGTATCATACGCCGGCCTCAGCATGCAGGTCTGGAGGACGCAAGAAGGACGGTGACGAGGAGGTTTCCCATGGCCAGAAACCTGATGGCTCTAGTACTACAACGCCACTTCGCGCGGCGGGTCTCCCGACCCGCCGCGCACCTGGGTTATCTCGCCGCCGGGGGGCAATTGCCGCGCGGTGGGTCAGGAGACCCACCGCGCACGAGGTTAAGTGGCGTTGTAGTACTAGGGGTTGTGGTGGGAGTGCTGGGCCTTGCGGTCTGTGCCCTGGCTGAAGCTCCGCCCGCTCCGGCGGACAAGGGCAAGCCCGCCAACCTCGACGCAGACCCTCACCTTGTGGGCTGGTGGAAGTTTGACGACGCGTCCGGCGCTACGGCGGCGGACTCGTCGAAGAACGGCCGCAACGGCGCCCTCCGGGGCGGCCTGACGTTCGACAAAGACTCCGCGCCGGGCCGCCTGGGCAAGGCCCTCAAGCTCGACGGCAAGGAGGGCTTCGTCCAGATTGCCGGGTACAAGGGGGTGGCCGGCGCGGCGCCCCGGACCGTGTGCGCCTGGATCAAGACGAAGGCCGCCGGCGGGGAGATCCTGTCGTGGGGCCAGCGCGACTTCGGCAAGATGTGGACCTTCTGCTTTATCCGCGGGCGCGTCGGCGTGACGCCCAAGGGTGGATATCTCTACATGGGCGCTGCCACCAACGACGACGCGTGGCATCACGTGGCCGCCGTGGTGGAAGAGGCCGGCCGGCCGAACCTGCACGACAACGTCAGACTCTACAAGGATGGCGAGCCGGCGAAGATCGACGACATCGGCCTTCTGGACCTCTGGCCGATCGAGACCGGCAGCGAGCAGGACGTCAGGATCGGATGGAAGTTCAGCGGCCTCCTGGACGACGTTCGCCTCTACGACCGCGCCCTGTCGGAGGATGAGATCGCCGCCCTGTTCCGGCAGGGCGGAGGCAAGTGACCGCCGCGCCGGGATCGTCCGCGACCGGCAGGGGAGGCGTGCGGTTAAACCTGGGGATGGAAAAGGGGCGGGAAAACAGGAAGGGAAGGCAGCCATGGATGCCAGGCCGGTGTCGCGGCGGGAGTTTCTGGGCGATACGGTGAAGGTGGCGGCGGGGGTGGCCGCCTGTCTTGGCGCGGCCGGGGCGCCCGGCCCGGCGTCGGCCGCCGCCGCGCCCGCCGTCGATACCGCCAAGATCCTCAACTACAACCCGAACATGGAGTACCGCCGGCTCGGCAAGACCAACCTGACGGTCTCGGCCGTGTGCCTGGGCGGGCACTCGGGCAGCGACGACAAGGAGCGGTACGACGTCGTCAGCCGCTGCATCGAGGCGGGCATTAACTATATCGATGCGTGCACAGACGGGGAGGTGAAGCGCGACGCCAAGGCCCTCAAGGGCCGGCGCGACAAGATGTACCTGGCGGCCTCGCATTGCGGCAACGAGGTCCGGAACGAGAATTACCGCACGTCGAAGAAACTGCTGGAAGTGCTCGACGGCATGCTGAAAGAGTCGAACCAGGAGTACACCGACCTGTGGCGGATCACCTGCTTCGAGCCCGGCGGCCGGCACGCGTTCGACACGTCCTGCGAGATCGTCGACGCGCTCGAGAAGGCGAAGAAGGCGGGCAAGGCCCGCCACGTGGGCTTCTCGTCGCACGACCGGCGGTGGATCAAGTTCATGATCGAGTACTTCCCGCAGATTGACGCCGTCTGCTTTCCGTTCACCACCATGAGCAAGACGGCCCCGACCGACAGCCTCTTCGACGCCCTC
>Ga0315282_10013550_pt1 | contig 12274 bp, 13 predicted proteins | sample YL17G07_20_MG_FD_203693 | JGI IMG/M metagenome (GOLD analysis project Ga0315282, IMG submission 203693) | Sediment microbial communities from Yellowstone Lake, YNP, Wyoming, USA - YL17G07_20 | ecosystem: Environmental > Aquatic > Freshwater > Lake > Sediment | place: USA: Wyoming | collected... | reverse complement strand
GTGTCCCAGAAGGATGAGGATAATTGCGAACGAATAAGCAGGGCCTCCAACGATCAACGTGGAGGCCACTGTCAAAATGAAAAGAAGAATATGGATGGTATATCTTCGCATGAAAACGATTATTTCTTTTTCTTATGACGATCCCGGTCGAGTTGCTTTTTGTGTTTATGTTTGCGCATCTTCTTTCGGCGTTTCTTAACGACGCTTCCCATGATCTCTCCTCCTTTCCGTATTTGACTAATCCACAATCACATTGGTTTGAGTCCTCAGCACACCGGGAAGTCCCTGGAGTTTGGTGACGATGAAATCCCCAAGGATATTGATGTCCGGAGCCTCTACCAGAACGATCACATCGTAAGGGCCTGTCGTTGAATTGGCTCGCTTCACGCCCTGTATCTTCGAAGCCCCCTTGGCCACATCCCTGGCAGCCCCTGCCGTGCACTCAATAAAGACATAAGCTGAAATCGGCATATAACCACCTCCTTCCCGAAGAAAAGATTATCTCAAACCTTATCCGATTTCAAGCTTAAAATGTGTTTCTTCTACTGGATGATATCAGGATGTTCACGAAAAGGAGGGGCAGCCAGGATTGTGCCAGGATTGAGAACTATCTTAGATATTCTGGGAGGGAGGAGAGAATGTGAAAGAGATTGATCAGAGGCAGAGTATTGAGATGCGTACCCTGCCTCTGATTTTCACTTCTGGTGTGTTTTCAGGTAGTTCACGCAGAATTTCAAAGCTTCATCGCCGGGCAGGCCCTTCGATTCCATATCTTTGACATAGTCATCCAGTATGGGGCGCAATCTCTCTGCCCAGCGAGCATTCTCTTCCTTGGAGAGAACGATCGCCTTGCCACCCTTCTGGATGAAGACCTCTTTTCCCTCTTTATCAAGCTCATCCCAAAGTCTTCCCATCTTTTCTATCCACTCCTCGTCAACCTGTTCAATAATCCTCTGGATGTCCGCAGGGAGGGCATTCCATTTGTTCTTGTTCATGACGATGTAGTTAGCATTTAAGTAAGCTGTGCCATACTCGGTGCTGTCGCTGACGACTTCAGCAAGCTTAAAGCCCTTCATCGGTTCATAGGGACCAATGATCCCTTGTACGACGCCCTTCGAGAGGGCGTCATAGGCATCTGACATAGGCATTGCTACGGGGGCACCCCCCAATGCCTGAACGACCTTTGAACTTGTACCGGTAGAACGTATCTTGAGCCCCTGCAAATCCTCCAGATTTTTAACGGGTCTTTTTGCAAAGAGCATATGAGGCGGAGAGGTAGTAAGGAAAAGAACTTTTACTTCATCAAGTTCTTTTGGCCTAAATTTCCTGTAGTATTCATTAGCCAACTTCGCTCCGATATACCCGCTCTTGTAACCCAAGGGTAGGTCAAGTACTTCGGTGAGAGGGAAACGCCCTATTGTGTAAGAGAAAAAACTTAACCCAAGGTCTGCAACCCCTTTTGTGACACCGACATAGGTTTGCGCAGGCGGGGTAAGCGTTCCTCCGGGGAATTGGGTTACCTTTACCCTGCCATTTGTTCTCTTCTCCACTTCTTTACACCATTGATCCATAACCACACTAATCCTGTTTTCAGGTGGGAAAAAGTTGGATAAATTGAGAGTTATCACTTTTTCCTGAGCATAAACGGGAGGGTAGGCTAAACCCAATAACGAGAACATGACTGCTACGACCGGTAACCAGAACATTCTTTTCATACGATCACCTCCATGGTTTTTTTGTTCCTTGGAACCAGGCTTTCATCTTAAGACCGGCACGGTGGAGCATCTCCCGGTTTCGGCCTATTCCATATTCGACTGACTACACTTCCTTCTTGAAATCGACTCCATACCCTATTGTCTCCTCATTGCTTTAAAAAAGAGGGGAGAAAAAGGGCAATCTGGGGAAATAGAAACAGTAAGAATACGACAAAGGCAAGGCTGAGCAAGAATGGAGCCACGCCCTTATAGATCACCCCGAAGGATTCCTTCGTAATGTTTCTCACCACAAAGACATTGACTGCAACGGGCGGGATGATCACGCCGATCATCACCGTAAGATGCAGGAATATTCCAAACCATATCAGGTCATAACCGAGTTTGGTCACAATCGGATAGAAGATGGGAGTGGCAAGGATCATGAACGCAAGGTCATCAATAAAGGAACCTCCCAGTAGATAGATCAAACCAATGAGGACAAGGACCAAATGACGATGAAGAGAAAGCTGCATCATCCAATCTGCCGTCACCATAGGAATCTTCGTCACCGCAATAAAATGTCCGAATATGGCAGAGCCTGTGATGAGGATGAGAACCATACAGGCCGTCACTAAGGATTCCTTCAGAGATTTGAAGATCCCCTTCAGATCAATGTCTCTTGTGGTGAAAGCCAAGACCGCTACGGCAAAGGCTCCAACGCTGCCGGCCTCTGTAGGGGTGAAGAGGCCCTGCATCATCCCACCCATCACCACGATGAAGATAATGGCAACCCCGGCTATCTCTCTTAGGGATGCTAATCGCTCCTTCCACGAGGACCTTTCCCCCTTGGGCCCGAGGGAGGGGTTGATGCTGCACCACCCGTAGATGATAAACATGAAAAAGAGAGCGACCAGCAAGCCCGGAAACACAGAAGCGAGGAATAACTTTCCGATGGACTGTTCTGTAATGATGCCGTAGACGATGAGGGGAACACTCGGGGGTATGAGACAGCCGAGTGTTCCCGAAGCAGCCACAATCCCTGTGGAAAGGATTCGGCTGTACCCATAACGGTCCATTTCAGGGATGGCCACACTGGCAAAGGTCGCTGACGTTGCGGTCGTCGATCCTGTCACACTCCCGAAGGCAGTCGCGCCTCCCACCGTTGCCATTGCCAATCCTCCGGGAATGTGTCCCAAAAATCTGTAAGCGGAGTCATACAGTCTCTTGGCAATTCCTCCGTTAAAAGCGATCTGTCCCATGAGGACAAAAACCGGGATGACCGTAAACCCGTACGTTGAAAAAACGTCATAAACATCTTGAGCGACCATGCCGAAGCCGGCTTTGACCGATATAATCAAGCTGTACCCGACGAAGCCCACGAGGGCCATGGCAAAACCCAGCTCAAACCCCGTGAGGAAAACGGCTACCAATACGAATAGGCCAACAATCCCTATCGTAATTTCACTCATTTTTTTCCTCCGAGGATCTTTACAATATCACAAAGAAGGGCAAGAGATTCGAGGAAGCAGCAGACCCCTACTCCATAGAGAACCGGGTAGATGGGGAGATGACGGGTGGGAGTGACTTCTCCTGCTTTGTGAAAATCCATCCCCAAGATGACGAGGTTCCAGCCGATGATCAAGAATAATGCGATTCCCAGACACTTCGTAATGCTGCTGAAGATTTTTCTTCCCTTCGGAGGGAGCTTTAGGGTGAGGAAATCGACGTTGACATGCCCTTTCATCATGGAGGTGAATGGAAGGGAAAACCCGATAATGACTGCCCCTGAAAGACCGACCATTTCATAGGTACCAATAATGGGTCTTCTAAAATACCTCAAGATCACATCCGCCACGGTGAGCAGGATCATGAAACCGAGAGCGACCGCTGCAATCCCATTCATCCATTGACTGATCTTGGAAACCATCCGCAAGAATCTTTGCATCTCCCCCCATCCACTCTCGACGTCTTTCTGATTTTACTTCGATTTCATTTTGCATCCGTCCTGTCTACTATTTCACCTTGCCCAGTTCTTTTTCATCGATGTGGAAACTATGCTGATCCGTTGGGAATGTTCCTTTCGACACCTCCTCCCTGTACGATTCAAAGGCGTTGAGCATTAGTTCGCTCAGATTGACATATCGTTTGGCGAATTTGGGTGTGAATCGGTCGAAGAGTCCCAGCATGTCATGGACAACCAGTACCTGGCCATCACAGTAAACGCCTGCACCGATTCCAATGGTAGGAACGGTCAGACGCTCTGTAATCCTTTTTGCAATGGGTGCTGGGATGGCTTCGAGGAGAACAGAGAATGCCCCTGCGTCTTCGAGCGAAAGGGCGTCGTCAATGATCTTCTGTGCAGCCTGGGCGTCCTTGCCCTGAACCTTAAAACCTCCAAGCATCGAGATGGTTTGAGGCGTTAGCCCGATATGGCCCATCACCGGAATACCCGCTTTGACGATGGCCCTGACGATCTCCTTGACCGTGGCTCCTCCTTCCAGCTTCACGGCATCGGCTCTACCCTCCTTCATGAATCGGCCGGCATTGAAGATCGCTTCCCTTTCAGAGGTGTTATAGGACATGAAGGGCATATCGCCGATGATCAGGGCATATTTTGCCCCACGGGTCACCGCCTTGGTGTGATGAATCATCTCTTCCATGGTGACCGGGAGGGTGTTTTCATAACCCAATACGGTCATCCCCACCGAATCTCCAACAAGGATGATCTCGACCCCAGCCCGGTCCTCGAGAAGGGCCGTGGGATAGTCATAGGCAGTGAGCATGCCGATCTTCTTCCCCTCTTTCTTCATTGCTTGAACATCCACTGGAGTGATCTTTTTCCTGTCCATCTTTTCCTCCTATCCTCTCAGCCCTAAAGGGCTGAGTTACTAAATTGGCTTCGGCGTAACTCAAGGCTTTAGCCTTGACCGAAGCTCTTTTCGATAGCCTTCACCAAATCGGTCACTGCTTGATTGAAAGGAACTGGGATCCCCGACGCCTGAGCTTCTCTCACCACGGCCCCATTGATGGCGTCAATTTCAGTTTTCTGTCGGTGATCAAAATCCTGGCCCATGGAAGAGCGGTTCTCTCTTGTTGCTTCTGCCGCCCTTTTAACTTTTTCAACCGGATCCCCCTTGATCTGAACCCCTTTTCTTCTGGCGACCTCTGCCGCTTCAGATACCAGTTTCCCCATCAATCTCACGGTTTCGGGATAATCCACGAGCTGACCGTTTCTAAATCCGGTCAAAGCGGTCAAGGCATTGATCCCTACGTTGACCAGGAGCTTCCCCCAAACCTGGTCGTGGATGTTCGAGGAAACCTCTGTCTCGATTCCTGCCTCACAAAACACTTGAGCAATTCGAAGGGCGCGATCGGTGATTCGATGATCCAGTTCCCCGATAAACGTTTTTCCCCATCCCGCATGGCGAATATGGCCTGGTTCAAGAAGCGTGGCTCCATGACCCGTGATCCCCAACAGCACCTTCTTGGGATGAACTTTCTTACAGATGGTTTCTTCGTTGCCAAGGCCATTCTGAAGCGTGAGAAAGATCGTGTCTTCCTTTTCAAGGACGAGGGAATCTGATACCGCGCCTTCAATATCATAGGTTTTGACAAAAAAGATCACCCGGTCAGCTTTTCCAACGGAGGTCACATCCGAAGTGGCGTTCATTGGGACGATCTGGATCTTTCCTTTCTCTTCAACGGTGAGGCCACCTGAGCAGATTCGATCGACTTGTTCCTGTCGGTTTCCAACCAGCCAGACCTCTTCTCCTGCGCGCGCGAGGAGCGAGCCGAAAAGACTTCCCATTGCGCCAGGTCCGATGATCGCTGTTTTCATTCGTCCCTCAATTTGCGGTAGATGAAGGTTAACCGAGGGCCGTTGAAAAATCAAGATTTTAAAGTTCCCTACCCACAGGCTCAAAACATTAGAACGATGAGAAGGAGGGTGAGGGCAATCATTACAATCGAGGTCACCCAGGCAATGGCGTTGAAGATAGGGCCATTCGTATGGTCCGCCATTAGCTTCTTATCATTGATAAGCAGAAGCATAAAGATGAGAATGAAAGGGAGAACCATTCCATTGAGAACCTGTGAAAAGTACATGATCGGGATCAGAGGGAAGTTCGGGTAAAGAATGATTCCGGCACCTAAAAAGATGATGATGGAATAGAACCCGTAGAACTGAGGGGCTTCCACAAACTTCTTATCAATTCCTGCCTCCCAGCCCAATCCCTCGCAGATGAGATAGGCGGTGGAGAGGGGAAGGATGGACGCGGCAAAGAGGGAGGCGTTGACCAATCCGAAGGCGAAGAGGTAGGTGCAGTATTTACCAGCCAAAGGAGCGAGGGAAAGGGCTGCATCCTTGGCTGTCTCGATCCGGACTCCGTGTTTGAAGAGAGTCTCCGCACAAACGAGAATAATGAAGAAAGCGACCACATGGACCACGACCGCTCCCATGACCACGTCAAAACGGGCAAACTTATAATCCGCAATCTTGATGCCTTTTTCCACGATCGAGGCCTGGAGGTAAAATTGCATCCAGGGTGCAATCGTGGTTCCCACCACCCCAATGAGCATGGTCATCTCCGAGGGTTGAAGACTCAACTGGGGATGTGTAAAGTGTTCGAAGACATTTCCCCAATCCGGCCTGACAATGACGCCGGTGACAATGTAGGAGATATAGAACACACAGGCGACCAGAAATGCCTTCTCCACGGACTTATAAGTTCCCTTAACGACCATCCACCAGACCAGAAAGGCGCTCGCAGGAACAGAGATGAATTTATTCACTCCGAAGACTTCCATGCCCGCTGCCACCCCCGCAAATTCGGAAAGGACGTTCCCCATGTTGGTCAAAAATACACCGATCATGAGATAGAAGGTGATTTTGGCGCCGAATTTTTCACGAATCAGATCAGAGAGCCCCTTACCCGTCACCACCCCCATGCGTGCACACATCTCCTGGATCACGATCAGGGCGATCATAATTGGAATAAGGGACCAGATAAGCTTGAGTCCGAATTGAGCTCCGGCTAAGGAGTAGGTCGTGATCCCGCCCGCATCGTTATCGACATTGGAAGTGATGATGCCAGGCCCCATCAGAATGAAGAAAAGCCCGATGGTCCGCCACAGGGAGCCCTTCGAACTGGAAACCCATCTCTTATAATCGGTCATAACTTTTAAACCATTAGCCAAAAATTCCAATCACCAAATGGCAAAGTAGCTACGTCATTCGGTGAATCAGTTGTTGGTTATTTAATGACTGAGAAGAGTATTAGAATTTGAAATTTAGTAATGGGACTTAAAACATTACCCTGCCTCGGGGGCTAACACTTCCAGTACGCTACGGAAACCAATGACTCCTTTCAGATGGCCTTTTTCATCCACAACGGGCAAGGCCCTGAACCCATATTTTGCAAAGGCCTCAACGACCTCTTTCTGATCCTCATCCGGGTTCACACTCACCACTCTCGTCGGTTGAATTTCGGCGAGGGTCTGATGGGAGTGAGCTGTCAGGAGATCGCGAATGCTCACCACCCCATGGAGAAACTCCTCTTCATCCACGATAAAGATGTAGTCCATGATGTCAAGATTCGGGGCTTCCGCCTTCAATCGTGCAAGGGCCGTCTCTACGGTCACTCCGGGGGGGAGAGCGAGGTAAGCGGTGGTCATCAAACCACCCGCTGTCTCGTCGGAATGGACGAGGAGTTCTCTCAGATCTTCCGCCTTCTCCTGTTCCATTCCTTCGAGGATCTCCTGCGCTCTCTCTTCGGGAAGGTCGCCCAGAAGGTCGGCGGCATCACTGGGGGACATCTCTTCGACAATGTCAGACGCCTTCTCCACCGGGATGGTCTGGATCAGGGCCTTTTGAATCTTTGGATCGATCTCCTCCAGGGCTTCCGCGGCTGTCTCGGTGTCCAGGGCATGGAAGATGGCGGATCGTTCACGACCGCTGAGGTCCTCGATGATATCGGCCAAATCAGCAGGATGAAGATGGGAGAGTTTCTTCTGAGACACGCTGAGCTGGAGGAGGTCTGAACCTGAAAGGAGTTGGACATATTTCCAGGAGATGAATTGATTCGGGAGGACATAGGAGAAAAACCAGCGGAGGGCCTGATCCACGATCTTCTCCCATCCTACCCTCCTCATGAGTCCGCGAAATCCTACATCGACATGAACAAGCCTGAGGCGTGAATCAACTCGAAGGAAATGGAGGTCATTGACCCTTACCACCTTCGCCCCGAAGGTATCGACAATTTGTTTGTCCATCACCTCTTCCCGGAGGAGGATGATATCTTTTCCCGGAAGAGGGGTCTTCAGGTCGACGAGCTCTTTCTCGGAAAGGGTGACCTGGGGCTCGATTTGAACCATCTTCTCCCAGGGAAGGTAAATCTTTCTTCCCCTCGTTCGGACCATCATTCCAATGATCATTGGATAGGGCTCTGCCCTCTCGGCCACTAAATCCGTTATCTTGCCGCCCTTCTCCATGGAAAGGTTGTAAACCTTTCGGTTTAAGAAATCGCTGAAGAAGTAAAATTCTTTTAGGTTCTGACCCATCCTTCGTTGCCAAAGAATTTCGTCAAACAGCATATAAATTCTTGAACTTCTTTATAACGACTTCAAAGGGAGGTGTCAAATTGAAAGTGTTCTCAATTCCCCTTCGACCATCTTTTCCAGAGAGGTGTTGATTAATTTGAATAGATCCCCTTCGAGATCTTTTGGGGAATGGATCGGCAGAAGGAGGCATTTGAGCTTGGTCAAACCGATGCTATCCATCAATTCTTGAAACTTCTTTTCGACTTCAGAAGGATCAATCTTTCTCAGATGAGTTAGAACTCCACGGATCTCCTCAGGGCCATAGCGCTCCATAAGGTCGTGTTCTCGAAATCGAACCCGGGATTGAAGGCGGTCAAGGGAAAGGTTGTCCCCCCTGAGTAGGAAGAAAGTAAGGGTTCGGCTTTCAGCCAAATCCCGTCGCTCCTCCCCCAGTTCTTGTGGGATGGATTGGTAATCCAATTCTTTTAACATTCTCAGATTTTTGATCAAGGTGACCTTGTTCTCTTCAGAGCGAAACCATGGAAAGGGTTCACTGGGATGCTCCACCTTGGGAGCCAGTTCTTTCAACCTCTTCATCGCCCCTATCTGAATCATCGTATATTCGAATTTGGAGTAGCAATTTTTAGCGACGAAGCCAAATTCCATAATCTCTTTATCACGGAGGGAGTCCCTTCGATAGTACTGCCGATATTTCCCGTGAAGGAGTTGTTCGATCGCCTTGATCTCTGTCAGGCGATTGCGAATCTCCTTGTACATTTCCCGGATATCGATCAAAATTCCTGCGGGAACACTCCTTTCAGGAGTGACCATTCGGCACATGTCCTGGAATTCCTCCATCGATTTCTTCAAGTGATGATGGTTGTTTTGAATGGTCTTTTCTAAACTCTTTACATATCTTTGAACCCGATCGTCCATGGTTTATCCCAAACCCATTCTACTCCAATTCGCCTCTTTATCCAACGTGAAATGAAAGATGAAGATGGTCTGTGGGCTACGAAGGCCTTTTTCAAAGGAGCCTTAGATGTTCTCGAATGACGTCATCGGCGGGCGGCATGGCCAATTTCCGCAATTCCCCGACGGTCACCCAGCGGAGGTCACGACATCCAATGGGCTTGAGAGAACCCTTATCAATTCGACAACGATAGACCAGAAGGAGGACTGGATATTCTGGATAGGTGTGGAAGACCGCATCAAAGATTGTCCCTACCTCCGCCTCAACATCCAATTCCTCCTTTAGCTCTCTCTTCAAAGCCCCCCTCGAATCTTCCCCTTCCTCGACCTTCCCTCCTGGAAACTCCCAGAGGAGACCGTGAGAAGAACCCTCTTTTCTCTGGGTGACGAGAATTCTGCCTTGTTCTCTGATCAGCGCAGCCGTGACGATCACGGTCTTCATCTCATCCCTCAATGCGATTCCGACCAGCCTTCTTTGCCCGGTAGAGGGCATGGTCTGCCTCTCGGATCAAATCGGTCAGTGTGGAGGTAAAGGAGGAAATAGTCGCCACCCCGACACTCACCGTCAAATCTTTATTGGGTTGGGCACTCTCATCGGGGAAGCGGGTATCCGCCACATTTCTTCTCACTCTCTCCGCAATCTCGAAGGCCCCGTTCCTTCCCGTATTGGTTAAGATTGCACAAAACTCTTCCCCCCCATAACGGGCGACGATATCGGTCTGCCGGACACCTCGCTCGATGAGAAGGGCAATGGCCTTCAACACCTCATCTCCCGCCAGATGGCCATTGGTGTCATTGTAATGCTTAAAGTAGTCGATATCGATCATGAGCAGGGAGAGGGGGGTGGAGTACCGTCTATGACGCTCCACCTCACGGGTGAGTTGCTCGATAAAAAAACGGTGGTTATAGATGCCGGTGAGGTCATCGGTATAAGAGAGATGTAGGGCTTCCTCTTTCATGACCTCGATCTCCCTCATTTTTCCCTTATAAAGGTCCCTGATGACCTGAAGTTCTCGAGCATATAGGTCTCTCTCTCGAATCTTTTCCGTGAACTCCTTCTTGGACCGCTCAAACTCCTCTTCCATCTCCTCTCTCTCTCTCATGTCTCTCAGCATGACGAAAAAGACACCTTCCCTGAGGACCCCGAAGAACTCGACCGGAATCCGTTCTCCAAACCGACTGATCATCTGTGCCCTGAATCGGACCTCTTTCCCTTCTGCCATCTCTTCAAAACCCTCTCGGACCCGATTGAGGTCTTCGAGGGAAACCACATCCATCAAAACCCTCTCCTGAAGTTCTTCCGGGGGATATCCCAGCAGTTCGGCTCCCCTCGGGTTGACCTTCAGAAAATCTCCCTCTCGGTCAAGCATGAAGAACGGTTCTGGAATGACTTCGAGGATGGATCTCTGGAGACGGCTCTCCTTCTCCAGTGCCTCTATCTCTGTTCGAATTTCTTTGAGGGAAAGGGATTTCATATCCAAAAGGATTTTCAAATTCCAAATCCCAATAATCAAATCCCAAATAAATCCCAATTTTCCAATTCCCAAATGACCAAAACACTTATTTCGGTCATTGGAAGTTTGGTGATTATTTGATTATTGGTGCTTGGAATTTGGTGCTTACCCCAAATTTCTGGGGTCAGTATAGCAGATTCATTCCCTGGATACAAAGGCGATCACGTCATTTCCTGAACTTCTCTTTCGATCTTCTTCAATGCATTTGGATCATAGGGAACGATGTTTTTCAACGAAGGGTCCATTGGATTTTCTGGATTGAAGTTCTGAAGGATGAATCTTCGGCCCACCCTCAACTGATCCCCAAGGGTCTTCATGTCTTCTTCCTTATGGAGTCCTGGGACGACGGTCATCCGGAATTGATACTCCACGTTTCCTCTCTTCAAGATTTCGATTGACTCCCAAATCGGTTTTAGGTTGATGGGAATGCCGGTGGAGCGCGAATAACGAAATGCGTCCAAGGGTGCCTTTACATCCATGGAGACGAAATCGACCGCTCTTCGCTCAATCAAATCTTCCAACATCTGAGGATTCGAACCATTGGTATCCAGTTTGACCAGAAATCTCTTCCGTTTTATTTCTCGAATGAGAAGAGGAAGTCCGGCATGAAGCGTGGGCTCTCCCCCTGTGAGGCAAACCCCATCGATCCAGTTCCTCAATGAATGGAGGCGAGCGAGAACAACCTCCAATGGAATGGCAGCATATTGCTCAGGATGGAAAACGAGTGGATGGTTGTGGCAATATGGACAGCGGAAATTACAGTGGGGAAGAAAAACGACGGAGCAGAGTTTTCCCGGCCAATCCAGAAAGGAAGTCTCTAAGAATCCCTTGATCTCGATCATGGTAGATTTGCATCCCCCTAAAGGTGGTCCTTCACCTCCTGAAGCGTTGGGACGACCCCTCTCCAACTGATCACCTCCCTCTCCTGTTCATCCTCGATGACAATGGAGGGCGTGGAGAGAATGCTATAGAAGGAAGCCTCGGCCAGGCCATCGATCGTATCCAGGTCGTAATGCAAAACAGGCAGGCCTTCTTTCTTCAACCTCGTTCCAATCTCTTTGACAGCAGGACATTTCGGACATTTCGCTTTCGTAAAAATTTTTATTGACCCCATTCTTTACTCCTTATGGAAACTTCAAATATCAAACTTCAAAATCCAAATAGCATCCTATTCTTCTACCTCTTGGATTTTGATCTTGGAGGTTTGGATTTCTGTCTCAACCCACTTCCAGCGCTATCCCTTCTTCGTCTTCTTTTAAAAAGGTCTGGTTCCGATATCGGTTCCGGAGTTCCCCAATCTTTCCCTTATTCCAGCTGGAAATCTTTGTAAAATAGCCTGTGATCCGCGTGATGCCATCCACATCCTTGGACCCACAGGAGACACAAGATGAACGGAGGCCCCGGCTTGTCCGATTGCAGCGATTGCAGGTGGTAAACTCCGGAGAGAAAGCGATCTGGTCGTTTTGCGTCAGCTGAAACGTTTTAATCACAAAATTGGCCAGGGAGGACTTCGAAGGCCTTGCCTCGCCCAGCCAGATATGGGATAATGCACCCGCC
>Ga0315282_10013548_pt1 | contig 12274 bp, 10 predicted proteins | sample YL17G07_20_MG_FD_203693 | JGI IMG/M metagenome (GOLD analysis project Ga0315282, IMG submission 203693) | Sediment microbial communities from Yellowstone Lake, YNP, Wyoming, USA - YL17G07_20 | ecosystem: Environmental > Aquatic > Freshwater > Lake > Sediment | place: USA: Wyoming | collected... | reverse complement strand
TAGGAAGTTATTTAAAGATGGGGCAATTTTTGAAATCATTGAGCAAGATCGTCTTGAAATGGATTTTAAATCAGAGATAGAAAAATTACCCTATATTTTCAGAGATCCTGTCAAATTTGATAAAAAAATTGATCCAAGGAAACTCAAATTTGGTTCAAAGATTGATGGAAAAGAAGGAAAAGGAACGAATCTATATTCTGTGAAACGAGTAGAATCCCCAGATCAGGTTGAATTAGATACGGGTCTGAAAGTCCGATTGATTGGGGTAAAGCCTGTTGAAGGGAAGAAAATAGAGGCTATTGAATTCCTTCAAAAGCTCATCAAAGGTCAAAAAGTTTTTTTGAAATTTGATGAAAAGAAATATGATGACCAGGACAATCTTCTTGTCTACCTCTATTTAAAGAACAAAACCTTCGTCAACCGTCATCTCATCAGAAGTGGCCTCGTAGAGATTGAACCTTCCACAAAGTATTTTAAGAAACAAGTTTTAGTTTAAATTCGAGTAAAGGACCATTAGGAATGATGCGATGAAAATCAAACTTACTAACCAGGAAATCCGCGAACATTTAGGTTCTGCATCCCCTGAATTCCCAAAATATACAACTCAGCTCATAAATCTTGCGAATCAAAATGTCCAGGGGACTAGACCCAGAGTTGTAGGGCAATTAAGTGAACTCATTCAGGCCTTCCCCGGGAAACGTCTTGCTGAATGGGAGAAGTGGTATCTCAAACAGCATCCTGAAGCAATCAATATCGCTACCAATAAAATCGTTGAGATGCTTGAGCATCTGAAAAAGGCAATGAATAAGATTGATCGAAACCTCGTGGAACAATGGGTAAAGGACCTTGTAATCGTCAAGACTTTTATTGGCCTCCGTTTTCAAGAAGCAATCCTTAAAAAGGTTGCAGAAAATCAGAAAGTTAAATACAGACTTGCCTCCCCCGAAGAGGAATCACAAGGGATTGATGGATTCATTGGAAACAAACCGGCCTCGATAAAACCCGCTACTTACAGGTCAAAGAGAGGATTAAGTGAGGATATTAAGGTCAGTATCATCTACTATTCTAAGAAGAAAGATGGGATTCTTGTAGAATTTGAAGAATTTTAGAGAAAAGATGAAATTCGTTGTTCATGAACATCATGCGACCCGTCTCCATTACGATTTCCGACTGGAGATCGCCGGAGTCCTCAAATCGTGGGCCATCCCCAAGGGGCCTTCCATGAACCCATCCGATAAGCGACTCGCTGTCATGGTGGAGGATCATCCTCTCGAATATGGGGAATTTGAAGGAATCATTCCTCAGGGACATTATGGAGCTGGAACAGTCCTCATCTGGGACTCGGGTGAGTTTCAACCAGAGGGAGATCCAGAACCTGCTCTGGAAAAGGGAAGACTGAGTTTCAACTTAGATGGGAAAAAATTAATGGGTGTCTTTTCTCTCATCTTAATGAAAGGAAGGGGGAGTGGTAAGGATTGGCTTCTCATCAAGGGACAGGACTCCTTTGCCGAAAAGGACTGGGAGGTAAAAGAGGAGTTGACACTCTCCAAAAAGAAGAAACTCGTCGAAAAGATCCCACCATGTGAGACCAGTTAAGTCCAGATTGCAGATCGCAGAAGGCAGATGGCAGATTGAAAAAAATAAAATCTTCTGTTTCTGAGTTTCAGAATGATTTATCACTCTCCAATCTTCTCCACCACTCGTGCCATTAGTTCGCTCAGAAAATAAACCCCAAACGGTCCGCTTGGGAAGCGGACCCTACAGGTAATGTATTGAATACGTAGGGCCCGGTCACCGAACGGGCCGGGGGTTTGATTTTCTCTTTATTTCCGGAACCAACCTTTCACTTTCTCCCGAAAAGATTCCAGATAAATATAAATCACAGGAGTGATATAAAGGGTGATGAGCTGGGAAAAGATCAAACCACCCACCACAGCAAGCCCAAGGGGACGGCGCGCTTCCGCCCCAGCGCCAAAACCGACCGCGATGGGCAGCGTGCCCATGATGGCTGCCATCGTCGTCATCATGATGGGACGGAATCGGATAAGGCAACCTTCATAAATCGCATCGTACGGGCTTTTCCCTTGATTTCTCTGTGCCTCAAGCGCAAAGTCGATCATCATGATGGCATTCTTCTTGACAATCCCGATCAACATGACGATCCCAACCATCGAGTAGATGTTTAAGTCCGTCTTAAAAATTAACAGCGTTAGTAAAGCTCCAAACCCGGCAGAAGGAAGACCCGAAAGAATGGTCAGTGGGTGGATGAAACTTTCGTAGAGAATTCCAAGGACGATGTAAATCACCACGATTGCCATGATCAATAGGAGACCCATCCCTTTCATGGAGGTCTGGAAAGCCTGGGCCGTTCCTTGAAAACCGGTGCTGATGGTTGCAGGCAGCGTGGCCCTTGTTACCTTTTCAACAGCTGCTACAACGTCTCCCAGGGAAACACCTGGCTTGATGTTGAAAGAGAGGGTTACCGATGGGAGTTGCCCCAGGTGGTTTAATGAAAGAGGCCCAAGGCCAGGGCTCAGTTTTGCCACTGCATTAAGAGGAACCAATTGGCCAGTGGAAGATCGAATGTAAAGCATCGACAAAACAGAGGGATCCACTTGATATTGAGGCTCCAATTCGATGATCACCTGATACTGGTTGATCGGAGTATAGATTGTCGAAATCTGCCTCGCTCCATAAGCGCTGTAGAGAGCATCTTCGATCTGATTGGCTGTCACGCGAAGAGCCGAAGCCTTATCCCGATCGATTTCAATGTTCACCTGGGGGTTTTTAATTTGCAGATCACTGGTCACATCCTGCAGCCCCGGCAATTCTCGCATCTTCGCTTCGAGTTTAGGAGCATGTACATAAAGTTCCTTAATCTCCGGGCTCTGAAGGGTAAATTGATACTGGCCCTTTGTCAACTGCCCTCCAATCCGAATGGGAGGAGGGTTTTGAAGGAAGACCTGGATTCCTGGAACCTTTGCCAGCTTTGGCCGCAATTCCTGAATGATCTCATCCGCATTCAGTTTCCGTTTAGACCGAGGCTTCAAAGAAACAAAGATGCGACCCAAATTGCCTGTCGGCGCCGAGCCTCCTGCTCCAGCCGTCGACGAGAAGGAATCCACATTCGGATCCTGCCGAACGATCTCCATCACAGCGAGCTGATGTTCTTTCATCGATTCGAACGAAATCCCTTGGGCGGCTTCGGTGAAGCCAAAGATCTGACCAATGTCCTCGCTCGGAAGAAATCCATAGGAGAAGGTCATAAAAAGAAGAACCGTGACAACGAGAACCAGATTGGAGATCACGATGGTTGCCAAGCGGTGGTTCAAGACAAATCTAAGGCTCCATCGGTAGGCTTGAAGTATCCCCTCGAAAAAGCGCTCCGAGGTCGCATAGAGACGGCTCTGTTTTCTTTCCCTGGTTGGCTTGAGAAATCGGCTGCATAGCATGGGTGTCAGACTTAAGGAAACAAAACCGGAAACCAGAATCGCCACGCCAATCGTTACCGCAAATTCATGAAGCAATCGGCCGATGATCCCGCCCATAAAAAGGACAGGTATAAAGACCGCGACGAGGGAAAGCGTCATCGACAAAATCGTAAAACCAATCTCTCTCGATCCATTGAATGCGGCTTGGAGAGGCTTCTCGCCCATCTCCATGTGCCGGACGATATTTTCAAGCATCACAATAGCGTCATCCACCACGAAACCCACTGAAAGCGTTAAAGCCATTAAAGAGAGGTTATCCAGGCTATAATCCAGAAGGTACATGACAGAGAATGTCCCGATGATGGACATGGGAAGCGCCAGACTGGGAATAATGGTGGCAGATAAATTTCGTAAAAAGAGAAAGATGACAAGGACAACCAGGCACATGGTCAGAAACAGGGTGAACTTAACATCATTGACTGAATCCCGAATCGATAGCGAGCGGTCAAAGAGAATATTGAGATTCACCGCACCGGGCATCTGAGCACGAAAGCTTGGCAGCAACTTCCTAATCGAATCAACCACCTCAACGGTGTTGGTTCCAGGTTGACGGTAAATGGCCAAGCCGATGGTCCGGACATTATTATACCAGCTTGCGATTTTGTCATTTTCGACGCTGTCGATCACCCTTCCCAGCTCACCGAGCCTCACAGGCGAACCATTTCGGTAGGCGACGATAAGGGGACGGTAAGCCTCGGCGTTTTTGAGTTGGCCGCTCGCTTCTATGGTGAAAGCCTGGTGGGTTCCATATAATATCCCGGTGGGAAGGTTTACATTTCCATTCATGATGGCATTGGCCACTTCGTCGATTCCGATGGAGCGCGTCGCGAGAGCCTTTGGGTCCAACTGAGCGCGAACCGCATATTTCTGAGCTCCAAAGATCGAAACCTGTGCCACGCCGCTCAACATGGAGATTCGTTGAGCCACAAAGGTATCGGCGTATTCGTGAACGGCTGAAAGAGGAAGGGTGGGTGAATTCAAAGCCAGAAAAAGAATAGGAAAGTCAGCGGGGTTGACCTTCTGATAGGAAGGAGGATTGGGCATGTCCGTCGGGAGCTGGCGTGCTGCCTTTCCGATCATCGCCTGAACATCCTGAGCCGCAGCGTCAATATTTCGGTTCAGACTGAATTGTAACGTAATCCGGGTCATCCCCTGGGTGTTCGTCGAATTCATGGAATCCAGTCCGGCGATCGTTGAGAACTGCCGCTCGAGAGGAATCGCCACAGCAGATGCCATGGTTTCCGAGTTGGCTCCGGGGAACTCGGCTATTACCAGAATGGTGGGGAAGTCGACCGTAGGAAGATCGCTCACCGGGAGGAGACGATACCCCAAGATGCCGAAGAGGAGAATACCCAGCATAACAAGGGTGGTCATGACAGGACGACGGATAAAAAGTTCTGGGATGTTCACGGCGCTTTTTTCTTGGTGGCTGTGGCTGAATCAGAGGTTTTGATTTCTACCTTGGCTCCCGGATAGAGTCGAAGCTGCCCATCCGTCACCACCTTTTCGTCTGCATTGAGTCCTTTTTGGACAACCGTTTCGGTGTTCACAATTCGTCCGGCAACCACAGGCCTAGACTCTACAGTCAAGTCCTGCTTAACCACAAAGACGTACTGACCTTCCTGTCCAGTCTGGATAGCCCGGGACGGAACCACAATGGCATTGGGCTCCGTGGTGAGTGTGAGCATTACATTGACGAATTGCCCTGGCCAGAGTTTTTTCTCAGGGTTGGCAAAGGTTCCTTTGAGCTTTATCGTTCCCGTAGTACTGTCTACCGTATTATCCACAAAAGAGACGAACCCCTCTTCCGGAAAAACTTCATCATTAGGGATGATAACTTGGACTTTAACTTTTCCTGTCGCCAAATACTTCCTGATCTCCCCCAAGTTCTGCTCCGGAACGGAAAAGGTGACATAGATGGGGGTAATCTGATTGATGACCACCAGATTGGCGTCGTTTTCCTTGATGATATTTCCTTCTTGAACAATTAAGCTTCCCGTCCGGCCATCCATGGGAGAATGGATGGAGCAATAACTGAGTTGGAGCTTTGCGTTCTCCACAGCCGCCTTATCTGCAAGCACTGCAGCTTCAGCATTCGCCTTGGCTGCTCTGTCTGCTTGCAAGGTGGCTACAAGGGCCTCCCAATCGGTTCGAAATTTGTCATATTGCTGCCGGGCAACCACTCCCTTTTCAAATAGCATTTTAAACCGATCGGCCTCTACTTGGGCGTTCTTTTCCTGAGCCATGTCTCGTTGAAGGTTGGCTTCCGCCTGCTTTACTTGGGCCGTATTCCTTTCGAGATTGGCCTCCGCTTGCTTGAGGGTCGTTTCAAAAGGCCGGGGATCGACGAGGAAAAGAAGTTCCCCTCGCTTCACGTCCTGACCTTCTTTGAAGTAAACCCGCAGGAGTTGCCCTGCGATCCGAGATTTCACAGAGACGGTAGAGTAGGCTTGCACATTCCCAATGGCACGGAGCTGTACAGGCACCGTTTTCTGGGTCGTTGTGCCCACGGTAACGGGTATAGGGGCAGAAACAGGCTTTCCCTGTTTTTCATTGGAACAACCTGAAGAAAAAACCGCTAAGTGCAGCAACACGAAAATTCCAATAAAAAGAGCGTGAAAGCGTCCCTTCCTCAAGGTCCCACCATGGGCCTTAAAATCCCTGCATAACTGATATGCCATCCTTGCCTCTCCTTTAAAATCAAACTCTAATCTTCTACGAATCATTTGTCAATTTCCTATAAACATTTCCTATAAACGGAGAGTGGCCAGGTCCTAAATTACGGTTGACATTCAACGATCTTTCAGCGATATTGTGGTGGGTTAAAAAGATCGCACTATTTTGGTAATTGGTAATAGGAATGAAAGATAAAGAGACAAAAAAAATATTGGTCGTCGATGATGAGACGGATACCGTGGAGATGATCACCGCGCTCCTGGAATTGGAGGGATATCAAGTCCTCCCTGCCCTCTCCGGGGATGAGGCGATGAGAATCTTAGAGGTGGAGAGTCAAAGGGTTCCAGAATCGGAAACACCTGTCGATCTGATCCTCCTCGATATCTTGCTGGGCGATACAGATGGAAGAGATATCTGCTTCAAGATCAAGGAGGATGAAAAATTGAAATTCATCCCGGTCATCATTCTCACTGTTCAATCAAGCCTTCAAGATAAGATCAACAGCCTCAATCGGGGAGCGGATGACTACCTCACTAAGCCATTTATTAATGAAGAATTGCTGGCCAAGGTGAGAGTGATGCTTCGGATTAAAGATCTCCATGATGAACTGAGGAGGGAAAAGGACAAGAATGTCCTCCTCACCCAGGCATTGGAGAAACGATACAGTTTCGCAAACATACTCGGGAAGAATACCCGAATGCAAGAGATCTTTGAGTTGATCTCGGATATTGCGGACACGGATTCAACCGTCCTCATCCAGGGTGAAAGCGGCACAGGAAAGGAGTTGTTCGCCAGGGCGATTCATTTCAACAGCCATCGAAAAAACAAACCCTTTATCGTCGCTAATTGCTCGGCCTATTCTCAGAACCTTTTGGAAAGTGAACTCTTCGGTCATGAAAAAGGGTCTTTCACCGGGGCCATCCGGCGAAAGATTGGCCGGTTTGAAATGGCTCAAGGAGGAACGATCTTCCTCGATGAGATCGGTGAGGTTTCTCCTCCCACCCAGATTATGCTTCTTCGAGTCGTCCAGGATCACCGGATTGAGAGGGTTGGCGGAGAGGAAACCCTGGAGGTGGACGTCAGGGTGATCGCTGCGACGAACAAAAATCTGACGGAGGAGATGAAGAAGGGCACCTTCAGAGAAGACCTCTATTATCGACTCAATGTCATTCCCATTTTCGTTCCGCCTCTTCGTGAGAGAAAAGATGATATCCCCCTTCTCGTCTCTCATTTCCTACAAAAATTTAGCCAGGAAAGGGGAAAAGAAATAAAAAGTTTTTCCCCTGAAGTCATGGAGATTCTCCTCGCACACTCTTGGCCTGGAAATGTGCGTGAATTAGAGAATGTTATTGACCATGCGATCATCATTGCAAAACAGGATAAGATATTAACAAAAGACCTTCCTCAATTTCTTCTCCAAAAGCCTTTGCCCACCCAAGAATTAACTACCCTTCAAGATTACGAAAAGAACCTCATTTTAAAAACTCTAAAAGAAACCAATTGGAATAAACATAAGGCATCAAAAAGACTGAATATTAACCGTTCTACCCTTTATGGAAAAATGAAACGGTATGGGTTGGAAAAAGAACAAAATTGATGCGAATATGTTTAAAAATAGACATATTTGTAACTTATTAAAATATAAATATTTTTTAATCATTACACTTAAAATCTAAAAATTTATTGTCTAAAATTATACAAAATTTCTCTCCTACCAACTTTCCCTTCTAATCCTTCATTTCTTTAAAGTTACTAACCTATCGATATTCTAAGGAAATATAATTATTGGTATAAAAATTGCTTTAAATTCTATTATCTTAAAAATTGGAGGCATATATGAAGTGTCATCGTTGTGGTGGAAGAATGGTTTTCGAAAAATTCTATGGGATATGTGAAGAGTTTTTCGGATGGAGATGCATTTTCTGTGGGGAGATCGTTGATAAGGTGATCTTGGAGAATCGACTCGGACAGAAAAGGTAATATCCCCTTCTCAAAAGCTAACTGATTGAACTCAACTTAGAAGGGGATAATCATGGTAAGTAAGATTTGTATTGTCGACCACGACTTAGCCAGTCGAGATTATTTAAGAGAATGTTTAGAGAGAGAAGGTCACCACGTTACCACATTAGATAGTGGATATCAGATCAACTCTTACCTTTCTGAGGAACATCTCAATATCCTCATCCTAAATATGGATAGCCCCGGGGTTAAAGAAAAAGGGCTGCTGCTCGAGATTCACAAGTCCTACCGACCAAGAATCCTTATGATCGTTTCGGAAAGGGGGGACCCCTTCCTCAAGGAGGCCATTGATGCAGGTGTTTATGGTTTTATTTATAAACCTTTTAATCTCAAGGAAGTCTGCACGATGGTCGACCATTTGACCCGATGATCAATGTATGGGAGAAAAAGGGTGTCTAATCATTTATGGATGAATTATGGAGTGGCGTCCCAGAATTCCCTCAGTTTAAAGATTTAACCCTTGAAGACAAAACTTTCTTCCATCAAACCTTCACTCAATTCCCTCCTCAGATTTCAGAATTCACCTTTACCAACCTTTTCATCTGGCGACATGCCTATCAGATCAAAATCAGTCTTCTTCAAAATTTCCTATGCCTCCTCTCCGAGCAAAAAGAGGGGTCCTTTTTCTTTCCTCCAATCGGAGAGGGAGATGTGATAGAATGTTATCAGAGTCTGCTTCAATATCTTGGGCAAAAAACAACACTTCCTAAAATTGTCCGTGTCCCTGAAGCGGTTGTGGCTCAGATCGATTGGAAGGCATCGGGAATGAAGATAGAACTGGATCGAAGCCAATGCGATTATGTCTATCTGACGAAGGATTTGATTGAATTGAAGGGCAGAAAATACCACCGGAAAAGGAATCATATCAAACAATTTCAGGAAAAATATTCCTACCAATACATCCCGCTTACTCCCGAATGGATTTCACAATGCCTTCAATTGGAGACTGATTGGTGTGATCTCCGACATTGTGAGGCGAGCCCTGGCCTGCTCAACGAATCCTCCGCTATCAAAGAGGCCTTCACCCACTTTGAGGAGCTAGGAGTGAACCCCGTTAGAAATTCCAGTCGTTACGACTCGAAACCGAGCGGGGCATTAAACCCCGCCGGAATTATTCCGAAATATGACCCCGTTGCAGAACAGCGGGGCATTTTTTCTAACGGGGTGAAGGGAGGAGCGATCCTGATCAATGGAAAAGTGGAGGCCTTTACATTGGGAGATCCACTCAACTTGGAAACGGTTGTGATCCACATCGAAAAAGCAAACCCAGCTTATGAGGGACTCTACCCTACTATCAACCAGGCCTTTTTAGAACATGAGGGGTCAGGGTTTACCTATGTGAATCGAGAGCAGGATTTGGGGGAAGAGGGTTTGAGAAAAGCAAAGGAATCTTATTTCCCTCACCACCTGGTCAACAAATATACCATGACCTTGGCAGGCTGATGCCTTCTCCGTGATGTCTACGGAGAAGGCATGGGATGGTTGGGAACGGGTTCAATTGGGATATCATCATCGGGAATCCCTCTGTATATGGAAGAAGAGAAAAGAAGCCGGGGAGAAAGGCTAAGGAGATTTATTCTTTCTCAAATTGAAAAGAGAGGTTCCATTCCCTTTTCTCAATTTATGGAATGGTGTCTCTACCATCCTGAATACGGTTACTATCGATCAGGAAAGACAAAGATCGGAAGGGATGGGGATTACTATACCAGTCCATGTGTCCATCCCCTCTTCGGAGGCCTGATTGCCAGGCAACTCTCTCAGATGTCAGAACACTTGAGAAGTTCGACTTTTGATGTCACAGAGATGGGAGGGGGTAGAGGATTTCTTTGTGAAGATATCCTCCAATGGGTGAAGAAGAATTATCCGGCTTTCTACCAGCGCCTCCATTACCACCTGATCGAAACGGCCCCTCCTTTTCTGAAGGAACAGAAAGAAAGGCTTGGCGCATACAAAAAAGAAGGGAAATTATTCTGGATAGAGTCTGAGGCCTTCGAAGAAGGAAAGAATCTGATGGAAGGTTGCTTTCTTTCCAACGAACTGGTGGATGCCTTTCCTGTCCACCAAGTCATTTTCGATCATGGGAATCTAAAAGAGATCTATGTCACTCAAAATCAGGGCCAATTGAATGAACAATGGGGGGAACCCTCGGATCCAAGGATCGCCTCCTATTTCCAATCCATGGGCATCACTCTCCAAGAAGGCCAGCGTGCGGAGGTGAATCTGAAGGCTCTGGACTGGATGGAAAAGGTGGCCCGTTGTTTGAAGAAGGGATTTGTCCTGACCATTGATTACGGCTATCTTGCAAAAGAACTCTACGGTCCCCATCGAAGAGAGGGAACGCTTCTCTGTTATACCCAGCATCAGACTTCAGAAAATCCTTATGAGAGACTGGGAGAACAGGATATTACCTCTCATGTCAACTTCACCAGCCTGATTCAAAAAGGAGAGGAAGCCGGCCTCCAGTTCACTGGCTTCGTCCCCCAATATCAATTTCTCATCGCGTTGGGACTCCTCCAAGAGATGGAGTCTCTGGGAAGAGAGATGTCTGAGATGGACGCACTTCAATTTCGGCTTTCATTAAAACATCTGATCAAACCAGAGATGGGAATGGGTGAAGTTTTTAAAGTATTGATCCAACATAAGGGAATTGACCAGCCCCAATTGGATGGTTTAAGAGAACTCCGTTCAATCCCTTGGGTCTAAAAATCCTCCCTCTTCCCACTTTTGTAGGGAACGGTTTCAAACCGTTCCCTACATGGCATTGGGGGGATTGGGAAGTGATGGTAAGGACCTATGAAGGTTTTAGGAATTTTCGGCAGCCCGCGAAGAGGAGGCAACACAGAACTCCTTTTAGAAGAGGCCCTCAAAGGAGCTGAGAAAGAGGGGGCGAAGGGGGAGCGTCTTTATCTCAGCGACTTCACCATCACCCCCTGTAAAGAATGCCATGGATGTGACAACACCGGAAATTGTATCATTCTGGATGATATGGAAAAAATATATTCCAAACTGTTGGAGGCAGATATTGTCATTCTCGCCTCACCGATCTTTTTCTATGGCGTCACCGCCTGGGCCAAAGCCCTGATTGATCGAAGTCAAGCCCTCTGGGCAAGAAAATATCTTATCAAAGACCCTTCTTTAGGGAAAGAAGGGAAGAAGAGAAAGGGTTTCTTTATTTCTGTGGGAGCGACAAAAGGACAGAAAGTTTTCGAAGGAGCCATCCTCACGGTCAAGTATTTTTTTGATGTCCTCAACGCAGAATATGCGGGCGAACTGGTCTTCCGGGGGGTGGAGGCCAAGGGCGATATTTTAAAACATCCAGGCGCACTCCAACAGGCCTTTGAAGTTGGGAGGAGACTGGTTCAAAAACCATGAAACCAAGAAGGAAGATGAAAGAAGATTTGATAAGGAGGATCCAATGAGAAAAATCTTTATTGTTTTAGTAATGATTTTGGGTTCGCTGTTCTTGGTGGCCGCTAAATACGATAACCTTCTTGAGATGGGTGAAAAGACGGCGAAGTCCTCAGAGTGTAATGAATGTCATAAACTGATCTATGAGGAATGGTCGAAGGACTTCCATGCCAAGGCTTTTGTTAATGACCCGTTTAAAAAGGGATCGAAGAACTATGGGGTGGAAGAGTGTATCGCTTGCCATACTGCTCAGGGGATTGCCGATGAAAAGAATCTTAAGACCAGGCCAGTCCATCGGGAGGAAGGGATCAACTGTACTACCTGCCACCTCAAAAATAATATGATCTATGGTCCTTATAAGCTCCAGGCCAAGCACAAATCCGAGCAGGATGAATCGATGCTCAAATCCGAATTCTGCGCAGGATGCCACATGCCGACCTTTCAGGAATGGCAAGCAAGCGGTTCAAAAAAGACCTGTCAGGAATGCCATATGCCAAGGGTGGAGCGGAAAGTAGTGCAGGGTTTTCCCATTTCTATGTTTGTATCGAATAGAATGGTCGGCCAACATATGCAAAGTTACGAGAAACTCCTCAAAGAGGCAGCCCTGATCACGGGTGAGGCAGGAACGGGGTCAATCAAAATATCCTTCTCGAACCGAGGGGCAGATCATAACATGCCCA
>Ga0315282_10013547_pt1 | contig 12274 bp, 13 predicted proteins | sample YL17G07_20_MG_FD_203693 | JGI IMG/M metagenome (GOLD analysis project Ga0315282, IMG submission 203693) | Sediment microbial communities from Yellowstone Lake, YNP, Wyoming, USA - YL17G07_20 | ecosystem: Environmental > Aquatic > Freshwater > Lake > Sediment | place: USA: Wyoming | collected... | reverse complement strand
GAATGTTTTCCTTGTCAGACCTTTGTTCTTGACGCTTTTTTGATCAAAGACAGCCAATTCGCGCTTTCTGAACCTGAAATCTCAGCTTTCTGTGCAGGAGTCTTTCCATCTATTGCCATGTGCGCGCGCTAGCATGGGCTACTCTCAGTCCATGCAACTCTTGAGTCCCGGTCCTTTGCCTTCAGGCAGATAGGCAGCTTGCCGGTTCTAAAGGCTACAAGCTTGCAGTCAAACTCAGCCAGATAAGCCAGAATGAACGTCTTTCCCTTTTCTGTGAAAGCGTAGACTGGAATCGTAACGCCCACTTGCAGTACTGCCTTGCTTCCTATTTTGTTTCGAAGTATTGTCGAAGCACAAACACAGGCAATGTCAGCCTTGCCGATATGCTTCACTTCCATAGTGGTCACGCAAGTGTTGTAGACCGAGAAAATCAACACGTCCATATTGAGACGCGATTCTAGCCTCTTGATTTCACTAATGGCCTTCGCTTGGAATCCTGCGACGCTGACAGCAACACGCTTCAGTCCCAAATCGAAAGCTTGTTTGACGCCTTCAACCTGGTCAATTCGTGCAGTAGCCTTGTCAAGGACCACTCCACCCTTGGTCTCAATATGTCTAATGATTCTCGGAACAGGCGAGGTCTTTACAATGCCTGTCAGACGGGCGCCGATTGATTGCACGAGCTCACCGTCAGTTGCGATGACTGTGTCTGCTTCCTCACAGACAACTACAGCGCAGTCCATCAGTCGCTTTTCAAGCCAGACCCGCATCATTTCGGAAGTTCCGTATGCAACAACAGGCTCAGCGTCAAAAGCCCGGTTTAAGCAGCAGAACCCAGCGCGGGCGATCCTCATTTCCACGCTTCTTCGCACTGACTCCTTATCAATGTGTTTCGTGCGATACGATGATTCATGCAACGGTCAATGCTCAACTGTGGGCTGTGTTAAGACCTCCACGACATCTTTTTTCGATATTCGCACTTGAGCTCCGCAGCAGTAAATCTCATGTCCAGCTGCGGGGCACGTTGCCTTGCATGAGTTTTGAGGACGGATTAATCTTGCCACCAGCACCCATTACTGTTCAATCATCGCTATATGTGTCCCTACAGCCGAAGGAAACAAAATGAGTGAGAAGCGGATTTCTATTTTTGCTCTTCCTTGTTTGTCATTTCGTTGATCTGCTGTTCCATCATGTGCCCTCGACAGTATATCAGAGCCTTCTTGACCCCTGCAACCTTCATCGCTGCGTTCTTCATATCCATAGACAACTTGAACGCGATGGGACAGAAAGGGCTGGACGGGATGAATTCCACTTTGACCACGCCTGATTCTTCTTCCTTCACGTTGGCAATCATCTGCATCTCAGCGAAAGTCAAGCCTGTCTCAGGATCGACCACCTGACCCACAGCTTCTCGCACCTTATCTTCTAACTCTGTCAAGTTTCTCACTTCCAACAGGTTTTCCATGAATAGGGACGATTGAATCATATATAAACTGTTACGTGGTATCACTGCTCTTGCTCTTGCTTTTTCAGGTACATTCGCCAACTCAACGCCATCGTCCTCGGATGAGAGGCCCTGACCTCGTCAAGCCGCGTGATAGACGTGTTGTGCGGTGCCTTGAAAACTGTCTCGGGATTCGTGTAGGCTTCTTCACATATCTTCTGCATTGCATCAACGAAACGGTCAAGCTCTTCCTTCTCGAAGGTTTCTGTCGGCTCAATCATCAGCGCTTCTTCGACAATCAGAGGGAAGTAGATGGTTGGTGAATGCAATCCATAGTCGAGCAACCGCTTGGCAACGTTCAAAGCCGTGACTCCAGTGTCGTTTTTCAAAGGTTTGGCGCTGAAGACACACTCGTGTTTTCTCGGTTTCTCACTGTTGTATGGGAGTGCAAGGCCTTTGATTCCTTTGAGTTTTTTCATCAGATAGTTGGCGTTCAGAACCGATACTTCCGCTACTTCCTCCAATCCTTCGAGTCCTAGGCTCAAGATGTAGGCATACGCCCTCAACAAAACCGCTGTGTTCCCGTAGAAGCTGCGAATCTTGCCAACACTCTGTGGTTTATCATAATCTAGATGGTAAAGTTTACCGTCGAAGGCCACACGCGGAACGGGCAGAAACTTCTCTAATTCTTCACGGACGCCGACGGGTCCAGCGCCAGGACCGCCGCCGCCGTGCGGAGTGCTGAACGTCTTGTGTATGTTTATGTGAACTATGTCGAAACCCATGTCGCCTGGCCTTACCCTACCTAGAAGTGGGTTCAAGTTTGCGCCGTCATAGTAGAGCAAACCGCCAGCGTCATGAACAACTTTGGCCACTTCCTCAATGTTCTTCTCGAAAAGTCCTAGGGTGTTGGGGTTTGTAAGCATAAGTCCCGCCGTGCGTTCAGAAACAGCCGCCTTCAGAGCTTCCAGGTCCACGCATCCGTCACCGTTTGATCGGACGACTACCACGTTGAACCCCGCCATGGCTGCGCTCGCCGGGTTGGTTCCATGCGCGGAGTCGGGGACTATCACTTCCTTGCGTTTATCGCTTTCGCCATTCAACTGGTGATACGCCCGCATTAGCAGGGTGCCTAGAAACTCGCCATGGGCTCCCGCAGCGGGCTGGAGACAAACCTCGTATGTTCCAGTCAGCTCGGCAAGCCAGCGCTCAAGTTTGTACAGGATCTCAAGCATACCCTGCACAGTGCTTTCATCTTGGTAGGGATGCAGCATGCTGAAACTCTGTAGACTTGCCAGTGACTCGTTTATCTTTGGGCTGTATTTCATTGTGCAGCTTCCAAGCGGATAAAATCCGGAATCGACGCCGTAATTCATCTGCGACAAGCGGGTGAAATGCCTTACAACCTCAACTTCAGAAAGTTCTGGCAGCTTGGGTCGGGTCTTGCGGCGCATTCTGTCTGGTATTAGCGCGTTGATGTCGCCCACAGCCTGTCTGACTTGTTCATCCGCCTTCGGCAAAAGATGGCCCCTGCGCCCTTTCCGTCCCTGTGAAAGTATAACGGGTTCGTTCCAACCTGCCTGCTTGACCATTTTCTCACCTCCCTGCCAGAACGTCTTCCATGGCAGCTACTAGACTCTCAATCTCGCCTCTCGAATGCGTCTCCGTCACGCAGTATAGTGCAGTCTGGCCAAGTTCGGAGAACTCGCGCGAAACATCCTTTCCTCCATGGATTCGTCGTCCCAGAAGCTTCTGATTCACGTCGCTGACGCTCAAACCTGTCTCGTCAAAGCTGACTGTGAACTCCTTGAAGTGGGCCGACTTGAAAAGGGGAGCCTTGACGCCGTCTATTTTCGAGAGAAGGTGCATCGCGTAGTTAGCATTATACATCACAGTTTCTCCGAGTTCTCTGAGCCCTTCAGGTCCAAGCAAGGCCATGTACACAGCTGAGGCCACACTGCATAGGGCCTCGTTTGAGCAGATGTTAGAAGTTGCCTTTTCACGCCTTATGTGTTGTTCACGGGTTTGCAGGGTCATGCAGAAACCGTTTTTGGTCCCGTCTTGCGTCTTGGTCATTCCAATTATGCGCCCTGGCATTTGTCTAATGAGGGTCACGTCTTCGCGGCAGGCGAATATTCCCAACAGTGGCCCGCCGAAATTCATGGAGTTCCCTAGCGGCTGTGCCTCTCCGATAACGACGTCTGCTCCATAGTCGCTTGGGGACCTCAAGATTCCAAGTGATGTTGGATCTACTCCAACGATGAAAATGGCGCCGTTCGCATGAGCCTCTCTACTGATTTCATCAACCTGTGTTTCAATGAAGCCAAGATAGGAAGGGTTTTCGACGTAGACTGCAGCTGTTCTGTCTGAGACGGTCTTTCTCAGATCCTCTAGGTCAATGTGTCCTTTTTCTGCATCAAACTTGACCTGCCTAACCGATATGCCAGCCGGTTCCGCGTAAGCCTTCAGCACTGCAGCTCTTTCTGAACTGATTATTTTGGGGACTAGGATTTCATGTCGTCCCTTCACCCTCGCTGCCATGCGGGCAGCTTCGCCTAAGGCTGACGCCCAATCGTACATGGAGCAGTTGGCGACATCCATGCCAGTTAGTTCGCAAATCATGCTTTGATATTCAAAAAGAGCTTGAAGCATGCCTTGCGATGTCTCAGGCTGATATGGTGTGTAAGAAGTAAGGAATTCGCTCCGTTGTACGATTTCCTTGACAACGGCCGGCACGTAGTGTGGCCAGCAACCGGCGCCCAAGAACACGGGCATGTCGTTGCATGTTTCACTTTTAGAAAGGAGCGCCTCTACGTGTCTCTTGACCTCAAATTCGGACAGGCCCTTCTTGGGCACGTTCAGTTTTCTCTTCAATCGGAACTTTTCCGGAATGTCTGAAAAAAGCTCTTCAATGCTCCTTATGCCTATTTCTCGCATCATTTCCTGTTTGATTTCCTGCAACGAGTTGGGAATGTATGGATGGTTGCTTTTGTCCAACATGGTCACCGTTGAGAATTAACACTAAGTCGGCCACGGCTTCTTTAAGTTTTTTCAAATTGTAATGGAGTTTGGCTTGCAGTAAGAGCCTCTAGGGCAGTCCTCAACAGCAGTTCTGCGTTGCCTATGACTGATTCATGTTCAAAGGCCTGCAGCCACCCTGTCTCCGACAAAACGTCTGACACGACCATCGCTGAAGCTGCTTCGATTTTCCTGTACTTTGCCACGGCGAAAACAGCTGAGGTCTCCATATCGACGCACAACGCGCCAGCGTCTCTGAACCTGCGGAATTTCTTGATTGTTTCTCGGTAGACGCCGTCTGTCGACCAAACAGAACCAGCGTAATATTTGATCTGCTTCGCATTTAGATGCTTGGCCAACTTGTCTCTCAGGGAACGCGAAGACTCGACCCGCACTCTGGGTGAAAAGTAGTGGCTGGAAGCCCCCTCGTCGCGAATTGCTTCAGTCACTACGATAACGTTCCCAGGTTGAAGGAACGTCTGCAAACCGCCAGCCAAGCCAACTTCAAAGACTCTTTTTGCGCCACATGCAATGAGTTCCTCAAGTGTCATGACAGCGGCAGCTGCCCCCATCCAGAGCCGGCTCACGCCGACTTCGGTCTTATTGAACCGCCCAATGCAAAAAGGTTGGTGCTCTCCGTACGGCCACCAGTCAACTGGCTTGCCTCTGGTCAGTTTCTTCCCATATTCAAATGTGTGTCTTTGATAGGTTACCACAAGGTTTTCCGGCGCCCTTACTGAGTCTATAAGGATTTTTCTGCTCTCAGCTACATGCTTGATGAAGTCGAACGGTTTGAGTATGGCGTCGTCTTCCCTCAATACTGTATTCCCTTTGTCATGACCATTTCTTTAGGAGACTTGACATCTTTGACCTCGTTTACGAAATCTGCTCTTTCCACAAGCTCCTCAGGCGCATATCTTCCTGTCAGAACAACATCGGTGCTTTTCGGGAGCCTATCCAAAAAATCGACAACCTCTTTGACGCTCAAAAGGTTGCAGTACAAGGCGAGGTTGATCTCGTCTAAAACGAGCAGGTGGGGTTTCCTCTGCCTCACGATTCTTTCAGCGAATGCCAAAGCTTTGTGCGCTAGTTGCGCGTCTTCTTCGTTCAGATTGCCTAGGCCGATCCAACCCTTGCGACCGAACTGATATATCTCGTAATAGGGCTGAAGCATCTTGCGGATTTGGTATTCGCCTGTGTTCTTCCACCATTTTAGGAACTGGATTATCACGACTTTTCTCTTGTGACCGACCGACCGCAACGCCAAGCCCAACGCGTTTGCAGTTTTTCCCGCCCCCGTGCCGGTGTAAAGATAAACGTAGCCCACGGTTTTCTCATCTCCTCTTTATCCATAATTCTCTTAAGAGCAGACTACTTTTAAGTCTTAAATACTATGTTGCATCTTGTTTCTGTTGGAGACCATACAATGGCATATGATTACGACAAGCTGCTGAAACGGGCTCGCTCCCAGATTCCTGAGGTTGCTGCGAAGCAGGAAAGGCTGGAGTTGCCTAGACTACGATGTTCAACCATAGGCATGCGCACGATAGTCCACAACTTCAAGGAAATCGCTGACGCATTGAACCGTGATCCGCAGCATCTGCTGAAGTTCCTAACAGGGGAAATGGCGACAGCTGCAACCACGCAGGAGTCAAGGGTGATCTTTCAGGGAAAATTTCCAGCGGACACTTTGGGAAGGCTCTTGCAGAGGTATATGGAGAGCTTCGTGGTGTGCCCAGTCTGTAAGCGTCCTGACACGAAGATAGTGAAGGAAAGGCGGCTCTCATTTCTTGTGTGCGAGGCATGCGGAGCTAGGTCCTCAATCAAGCAGTTGTGAGAGCGTCAAGCAAATTGGAAGTGTACATGAACCTCAAGAAAGTCGGCAGAAATGTGCTTTTGGCTATCTGCGACGCCGAAATCCTCGGGAGAACCCTGCGCGAAGGAAAAATAGTGTTCTACATCAAAGAAGACTTCTACAAAGGTGCAAAAGTGAATGTTGAAGAGGCTATATCAATGATTGAAAACTCGACCATCGTGAACATGATCGGCAAGAACGTCGTGAAGGAAGCTATCCAGCGGGGCTATGTGCATCCGGAAGCCGTTTTGAACATAGAAGGCGTGCCGCACGCCCAAATAGTGAAGATCTAACGCCAGAAACAGGTGTTCGCATGGAAAATTGTTTTAAGCTGAAGGTGCTCTTCCTATAATGAAATGTTGAGGTGCCTGATTGGGCAAGAAGAAAGTCTTAAGCGAAGGTGAACTGAGCGAGATGGTGTACCCATCCGCAAACGATGTCCTAGGAGTGGCAACGAAGCTCCTAGGTTTTGATCGCTTGATGGTCAAATGCCAAGACGGACATGAACGCTTGTGCCGCATCCGCGGCAAAATGAAAAGACGCGTCTGGATAAGAGTCGGAGATGTTGTGGTGGTTTCGCCATGGGATTTTCAGAGTGACAAACGTGGGGACATCTTTTGGCGCTATACGAGGGCGCAAGCGGAAACGCTGCGCAGAAAGGGCTACCTAACAGTCTAGTTTTGAGCGGAGAAGGGCAAGTGTCTTTTAGGAAACGCGTCGACAGAAAGCTTGACAAGAAAGAAAGAAGTTATGAAACCGAACGGCTGATGAGGGAAAAGCGAAGCGAAGAATACGACGCTTTGGAGGAAGTCTTCGACCGCTCAACACTCATGATAATCTACGACTTCATGAACAGAGGCGTCATAGACGAAATTCACGGAGTCGTCAACGCCGGAAAGGAATCACGAGTCTACTGGGGAAAAGACTATCAAGGAAAGGAACTGGCAATAAAGATCTACTTAACCGGCTCATCAGAGTTCCGCAAAGGCATGCTTCAGTACATCGATGGCGACCCTAGATTCAAAGGAGTGAAACATGACACGCGATCGCTGATTTTTGCGTGGGCTCAAAAAGAATTCAGGAACCTACAACAAGCGACAGATGCGAAAGTTCGCGTACCCAAACCCATAGTGGTGAGAAACAACGTGCTTGTCATGGAGTTCATTGGGAAAGAAGGCGTCAGTGCTCCCTCAATGAAAGAGCTTCGGCCCAAGAACCCTGACAGGGTCTACGCCACGCTTTTGGCTTATCTTCAGAAGCTTTATGGTAAGTCAGAGCTCGTTCACGGTGACCTGAGCGAATATAACATCATGATTTGGAATGGCAAACCAGTAATATTCGACATGTCGCAGGCCGTCCCGATTTCTCATCCTATGGCAGGCTTTCTTCTAAAACGAGACCTGACCAATTTGAATAGGTTTTTTAGCAGGCTGGGCGTTAAGGTCTTGTCAACCGAGGAATGTTACAGGCAGGTTACAGGTCGTGGCGAAAATTAGTCAGCTAGTGAAAATTCCAAAAGAAAGAGTGGGCGCACTCATAGGGGCAGAAGGCAAAACGAAAAAGTACATTGAAGACTCGCTTTCAACCGAGCTCAAAATAGACAGTGAAGCGGGCGACGTAACGATAACATTGGCTGGAAATGCTCAAGACCCGTCCTTGTTTTTCAGGGCAAAGGACATCATAAACGCCATCGGAAGAGGTTTCTCGCCAGAGCATGCGTTTCGCCTAATTAGAAATGAAGATGCAGTTCTAGATGTCATTGATCTGCGAACCACTTTTGGAAGGTCTGAATCAGACATCAAACGCGTGAAGGGCAGAATAATCGGGATGAACGGCAAGACTCGCCGGATAATTGAGGAGCTAACGGAAACCAACGTAGCCGTCTTCGGTCACACCGTCAGCATAATCGGAGAGATTGAGCAGGCTCAAGTAGCACGAGAGGCCATACAAATGCTTGTCAAGGGAAGCATGCACAGCACGGTCTACAGATTCCTGCACCGGAAACGTCGGGATCTGAAAAAGAAAAAGCTGGAGCTTTGGGAAAAACCGCCTGAATGAACAGAAACAGCCAATGGCGGGCTCCCGCACTCAAGATCCAAATCATTCTAGATTCATCGGGGCCAGAGTCGTCATCGCCCACCAAGCGAAACTAGCAAGAGGCCAAAATAAAAAGCTATAGGAACCGTGGGCGGTTGAAATGCCATGCTAAAACACATCAAGGTAGTACCGTTGGCTGCGGAAAGCCTCGGCGTAAGGTCAATGTGCACCTGCGTTGAGACTTCTGACGTGAAGATTCTGCTTGATGCTGGAGTGTCATTGTGCCCGAACCGATTCGGTTTGCCTCCCCACCCAAGAGAGTTCAAGGCTATAACCGAATGTCGCAGACGGATTGCAGATGCAGCGAACAAAGCGGAAGTCGCGACGTTAAGCCATTACCACTTTGATCATCACACCCCATCTTTTGAAGACTGGCTCTGCAACTGGACTGAAAGAGGCGAAACTGCAAGGCAAATCTACGAGGGAAAGGCTGTCTTGATGAAGAATCCTGAGGAGATGATAAACTATAGTCAAAGGCGAAGAGGATGGATGTTTGAAAGAACAGGAGGAAAATACGCGCATACCCTCAACGTTGCAGACGGAAAATCCTTCATCTTTGGGGAAACGAGACTCAGGTTCACTGAGCCCGTTTTTCACGGTCAACAAGACTCATTCCTTGGCTGGGTTCTGATGTCAATCATCGAATGCCAAGACGAGAAGTTCATGTTTGCTCCTGACGTTCAGGGTCCAATCTCAAAACACACTTTTGAGGTGATAATGCGTGAAAAGCCACAGTTGCTGATGATAGGCGGACCGCCATCATATCTCGCTGGGTTCAAGGTGGATGAGGATCAAATTCAGGCTGGGTTTAAGAATTTGGAAAGGATTGTTGGCTCTACTCCGTTGACTGTCCTTGAACATCATCTTCTGAGAGACGAAAACTGGATGGAAAAGGCAAGGAACGCATGTGAAATTGCCAGTAGAATGGGACACAAAGTTCAAACCGCGGCAGAATTCTTAGGCTTGAAAAATGAATGCCTAGAATCAGTAAGGAAACGACTTTTTGCCGAGGACCCACCGTCCAAAGAATTTGAGAAATGGATGCGCCTCAGCGACGATGCAAAGAAGCACATCATGCCTCCAATCTAGTCTCTAACTCTCGCTTCCTAACCAGCTATTCTCTTGGCAATTATTGCTCTTTGGTCTTCTCTTATCCGCTCAACCATGTTGTTTACGAGGTCTCTTCCGGTTGTCAATGTTCCGATGACGTGGTGACCCCCACCCGTGATGTAAGCTATTTGTTCTGTTATCTGGAAGCCGTAGGTCTCGCGCCCGTACAGATGCGGGTTAGTGTTTATGACCACTGCATGTATTCCTTCACGCTTTACCATTTTTGAAACAGATATAACGTCTCTCTCAGCTATCTCCTCATACTCCCTAACGATCACATGAACTTCATCGATCTTCCTGACTTCGCCAGTTTCCAGACTCCTCGTCAAGGGAACGTTGGCGTTGCCGTCAGTTATGATGACCATCACAGGCACAGTCGATGGGTCCCGCCTTCTTGCTTCAGTCAAGACTTCCCAAGCCTTGTACATTCCTGTTGCAAGCGGGGTGAAGCCACTAACGTGAAGGTTGACAAGAGTGTTGGTCACGACCCTGAGATTCGTGGTTGGATGTTGAACTACCACGGCGCTTAAGCCCTTCAGCGCGACTACTCCAACGCGGTCTCGGAATCGGTACGCATCGCTGTGAAGCTTGAGCAGAGCCTCCTTAACAGATTCAAGGTTCAGAAGCATGGATCCGCTCAAGTCAATGACGAAAACCATGGTCAAAGGCGCCTTGTAAGCCCTCAACTTCTCACGCACATCATTCATACTGACGTTCAAGACGACTTCCAAAGATTTCTCTCGGAAACGCTGCCATCGAGCTGCTTCGCGAATAGTTGCAGGCATATGAATGTCTGTGGGCTTCTCGTGGGGGATTCTCCAGCCGTATGGTTTGCCTCGGTGAAGAGCAGTTATTGCTTGGGCGTGTTTTCCCGCGTAGACGCACTGTCTCTTTGTTGTGATTCTGTCCATTCTCAGAAAAAACTTCGAAGGAGAAGTGATTCTCTTCTCGAAACTCTTCACAACGGGAAAGCCTTCCGAAAGCTTCGAGGAGACAGCCACGTCGCTTACGGTTGGGATTCCTTTGCCTTTCTTGGGTTTATCTTTGTCCTCGTAAGTTTCTCCTCGGAGCTTGTCAGAGCCGACTTGGTAACCTTCGGTGAAGGATGCATTCGGCGGGCTTTTTCTCATCCTTTTTCCAAACGCGAAGATGGCGCCGCCGAGCCTGCTGAAGAGGAATTGAAGCCTAAGCCTCCAGTCGCTTATTCTCTTCATTCGGGTTTCTTTCTTTGCCTTTTCTTCCTCTTCCTTCTTGGCGTCCTTCTTGACAAAGAAAATGGCTTTACCCTTCAGAAACTTACGCTTGTCCTCTTCTTTCTTGGTGGTCTCACCTGTCTTCTCAAGCTGGAAGACCTTCTTGAGGTTTGCTGTGAAAACGGTTGCTATCTCTTCAGGTGTAGCAGGTTCTATAAATCCTCCCTCTCTTGTTCTGTGGCTTAAGGCAAGTTCAGCCGCCACCAAAACGTCGTTCAGCGTTACTTCCGTCCTTTTCTCAAAGGCTGCAAGTGTTGCAGCTGCCTTGGAGATTACTAGGTCTGGCCTTAAACCGTCAACTTTCAAGTCTAAGCAGGCCCTGCAAATACTTTCGATAAGGCTGTCGGGCAAGACTACGTTTTTCAGCATCATTCTGGCTTGCGTTATCTTGTTCCGCAACTCCTCCTGTGTCGACTTGTACTTCTCATCGAATCTTTCGGGGTCAGCTTCGAAATCCATGTTTCTCTTGACAACTTCGACCCTGTCTTCGACGGATGTGATGACTCCAACGGTTACTGACAGTGCAAAGCGGTCGAGAAGCTGCGGTCTCAGTTCGCCCTCTTCAGGGTTCATCGTCCCGACAAAAATGAAGCGGGATGGATGGCCCACGGACATGCCTTCTCTTTCAACGATGTTCCAGCCTGTTGCTGCAGCGTCCAGCAAATCGTCTGCTATGTGGTCTGGAAGCAGGTTTACCTCGTCTACGTACAGGACGTTCTGGTTCGCTTCCGCAAGAATCCCAGGCTCCAAAGCCTCTATTCCCTGCTTAATCGCTTTCTCCACATCTAGGCTTCCGATGACCCTGTCTTCGGTTGCGCCGAGCGGAAGGTCCACGACGACCATTTCTCTTTCTTCAGTGGGCAGTTTTTCGCCTTTCTTGTACCGTTCACTGCATCGCGGGCACATGTTAGATGGGTCGCTTGGGCTGCAGTTGAACGGGCAGTCCTTGACAACCCTTATCTTGGGAAGAACGTCCGCTAAGGACCGAACCATTGTGCTTTTTCCCGAGCCTTTCGGCCCCCTTATCAGCAAACCGCCGATCTTGGGGTTAATTGCGTTTATCAGAATGGCCAACTTAAGTTTGTCCAAGCCGACAATCGCAGTGAATGGAAAAACAAGCCTTTTTCGCTGCATCCTGCTGATGTCTCCACCAAACAAATATTGTAAAAGGCAACATTTGCCTATTAGCTTTTGGCCAATTGATTAATGCATCCTTCTCTAAGGTCAATATAGCTCAGGAAAAACACGAAACTTGCTGAAGAATCTTCGATTGCACTCTAGGTGAATTATGACTCATTAACCAGTGTGTTCAAACCGAAGGCGCCCATGAAAACGCTGACTCGTATACAGAAGCATCAACGAAGTTCCACTTTCACGACGCTCAGCATCGAAAGTTGTCAGGGTCAAGCTCAAATGTGAAGGGCCGGGGCCGGGATTTGAACCCGGGCGCTAGGCTCCACAGGCCTATAGGCTACCAAGCTACCTCACCCCGGCCAC
>Ga0315282_10013546_pt1 | contig 12275 bp, 7 predicted proteins | sample YL17G07_20_MG_FD_203693 | JGI IMG/M metagenome (GOLD analysis project Ga0315282, IMG submission 203693) | Sediment microbial communities from Yellowstone Lake, YNP, Wyoming, USA - YL17G07_20 | ecosystem: Environmental > Aquatic > Freshwater > Lake > Sediment | place: USA: Wyoming | collected... | reverse complement strand
TTATGGCCCTCACGCGATCAAGGGGAACCTTACCCTTCGGGTACTCGAGCTTCAGGACAGCGAGGTACTTCTTTGCCAGGGAGAACCGAAGGGCGTTCAGATACCCGACGTATGACCGTTCGGAAGCACCCATGACCGCCCTCGGCCCGGCAATCAGCGGCCCGAGCTTGTCCAGCCGCTGCATAAGCCGGGAGGAGAAGGCTTCCTCACGCATCGCCTGGGACGCCGCCTCGCCCCGTTCGGTGATCCCGAGTCTGGCCTTCTTCAGTATCTGGTAGTCCGGGTCGGCAGTAATTCGATCCATGACTCGGGCGTACCCACGCTCGCTCCCAAGCAGACCCGGAATCTCTTTCATCGTACCCCAGTACTCCCGTTCACCGGCAGCCCAAAGCGCCTGCCGGAATAGGGCGGAAACATCCGCGGTTGTTAGTATGTTCCTGTGGAAACCCATCACGTCTACTACTAGGTCTTGCAGATTCGGCAGGGACCCCCGTTTCCGCAGGACCGCCCGGATTAGGTCGGGGCCGAATACCTTTTCCAGCAAGACCAACTCCGCACGCCCCGGCACAATGCCGGACATGAGTTTGACGAGGCTGTCCATCGCTGACTGCCGTTCGAGTGGGTGGGCGATGGCTCTGGTTGTCCGTATGCGGTCGAAGAGCTCGTCTACTTCCTGGGGGCTGAGTTTCGATTCCACCTCTTTGAACTGCGCGCGCAGTTCCGGCGCGACGCCGCCCGCTCTTGCGGCGCTGCCCCGGATCGCCGCTTCTTTGCCTGTGTACTTGGCGTGCGCTCCTGCCACCTTCGCCGTCTGGCGCTGCCGGAGCTTGTGGACCTCCCCGGCTATCTCGACGTTGCGGGTTTCCGCCCCTCCTATCAGTTTCGTCAGTTTGGCAACGGGGTCCACGGCAGGTTCGATGTTCTGTTTCCGGTGCTTGAGCGCTGCGGCATAAACGCGCCGCAGGTGGGGCCGTATCGCCTCTCCAATATCTGTTACCATCTCAGCCGACCAGTCAGCGAACCGGATCGCACCCTTCGCCATCTTGATCGCGCCGAGTTCTACCCAATCTGCTACTATGGTCGGGTCTGGGGTTGCGCCGAGTTGCTGGAGTTTGCCCTTTATCCGCTGCCGTACGTCCTCTTCGAGCGCGTTCAGTTTCTCGATGCGTGGGACCCGACTTGTCCGTAGGACTGGCTCGATCCTTGCGTCGCTCCATCCAGCCTCGCGCAGTCCCTTGACTACGGCAGCGGATTCGGCTGGCTGTTTCAGGTTCCGCACGAGGTCGGCCTCCGATATGCCGAGTGTGCGGGCGGCCTCGGCGCGTGGACTGCCCCCTGCCCCCACCACAGGCCCTGCCGCCACAGGCGGTTTCTTGGGCGCGCTAGGGGCCTCTACGGGCGCTTCTGGCGGAGGGGTCGGGGTTGCGACTTCCTCGGCCGTACCCGGGAGCGGTGCTTCGGGGGCGGCAGGAGGTCTTGCGGCTTCAGGGGTCGGCGCAACGGCTGGGGCCGGAGTGGGTTCCGGCGCAGGGGCGCGCCTGTTCAACTCGTCAGCGAACCGCTGGGCTTGGTCCTGCTCCGTGAAATCATAGACCTCGTGTAAGCCGCCTTCTCGCGCCCGCCGAACCTCTGCCCCCGTGCTATCAAAGACCCGCCAGGCCCACCCGTCCCTCGATATATCTATTTGGTAAGGGCCTGGGTGTTCGGCGGCGATCCTCTTGACTTCCGCGACCCTGATACGGTTGGCAGGCTTCGTCTCCGCGGGTGCGCTCGCGACCTGCTCGTATACCTGTTGAACGTCCGCTTGGGCACCCTTCGTCAGTTTCGCAAAGGGTTTGTTGTACCGCTTAGGGTCTAGACCACCAAACCCCGGTGCCCGGCCCGGGTACGCACGGTGCCAAGCATCGTTCCGTTCCGACAGATTCATGGTATCCCACCACTCGCCTGCGGGTTCGAGTGTGGGCGCGGGGCGTTCCGGGGAAGGAGGAGGAACGCCGGAACGCCCCGGCTCCGGTGCGGCCTTCTCGCCAAGAATCTTGACGGGCCGCACAACCTCGGTTGCGCGCGGTAGTTCCTGCCAACTCGTGCGGGGCAGTCCCTCCGCCGCCGACGGCGAGAGCGCCCCACGAACCATGTGGCCGCCGACGCCAGCCCCGATGAGGGCATTCATTAGCGCCTGCCCGTACTCTCCAGCCGCAAGGGATTCCATCGTACCCTTCAGTGTACCGGCCATAATGCCCGGCGACGACCAGAGCACAATGTTCCTTGCCAGTTCTACGTCCGTAGAGGGCTTCCAGGCGCCCGTCCAGGGGACACCCTCCGCCTTACCCGTGAGTGCCTTCGTCCCCGCTTTCATCGCAAGGTTCGCGCCGGCGGCAACTGCGCCCGCTCCAGCTCGCCCGGCAGCCTCACCGGTTTCCGTGAGGGTTCGGAGTGCCGGTTGGACCAGGTGTCGTCCGAGGAAATGCGTTGCTCCGCTCTCCGGTCGGCGAATCTCCGCGACCCGTGGTGCGCGTCTCAGGAAGTCAGCATACCATTTAGCTTTCGCGTAACCTTCAAGCGGATCGTCATCCCGTAGCGCCTGATCTATGTGCTCCTGTGCCCACTCCCGGGCGCGCGCCCACTCCTCCGTTGTCATCCAGTGGGGCCCGGGTGCGGTGTATTTCTCCCATTCCCGCTCTTCCGGTGTCGGCTGGTACTGCCTCATAGTGATCTCCCTGATCTCGCGGCGGGGAGGGGTGTATCCGCCGAGGAGGGCGAGCGGCCCGCCCGTCCCTTGCGGAGAACGTATCTTGCCGGACGGGACGCCATATTTACTAAGGAGTGCATCCACACCCCGCGGTGTTGCCCTCCCTAATGGTCCCTTCGCGCCGTATTTGGTTAGCAGTTCGTCCATTGCGCCCATAGGAGTAGCTTAATCCCTTCGAGCATTCGGGTAGTAGTAACGCTCCGCATAGTCGCGCCAGATCGTTTCCACCTCGCCGGGAGCAAGGCTGGGATTCCAGGTATGGATCAACTGCCGCACCTTTGGGCCAAGTTCCCCTGGTCTGGTTCCCGCCCATGCCTCTGCCTTGATCGCCTCGGCGAGTTCCTTTGCGTGACCGGGGGACAGGGTGGGCACACCCCCTTTTGTCGGCGCTCCGCCGCCGAGTCGCTTCCTTATTTCCTCCATCCTGGCCTCAACGCGATCCCGTCTTGTGAGAAGGGATTGCCAGTTCTTCCACACGGCGTCGGGAACCAGACCCTTCTTGTGCGCCTCCTCGATTGAAACCTTTCCGGGGGTCTTCTTTGTGTATTCCCTTTTGGCCCCCAGTTTATATACCTCCTCTCCGGCTACGGTGACGAAGGCCATGGACTGAATCCTCTGGCTCAGTTGGTCGAGTTCCTTCGCGTGCCCTGCGTATTCCTTCTGCAGGAGTACCGGCGCGGACTTCGCCTTGCGGATGTTTGCGAGCCGCTCGCGCTTGGTCTCTATGTCGAGTCCTTGGCTCGTCTTCTGCCTTACCCCGCTCCCGGACATACCACCCTCGACTGTAGGGACACCTTCCGGTGGTTCGAATCCACCAACTGCCGGCAGCGCGCCGGGCCGTGCGGTGGGAGTAATTCTGGCCACACGGGTTGGCGTAGCGGGAGCGAGTGGCTTCGCGGCAGTCGTTCCCGGCTGCTCCGAGCCTCCCGCACCCGGTGCGAGCCACCTCATAATGGCCTCTCCCAGTACGTTCGCCGATATTGGCGCGAAGGGACTTTCCCGATCATATAGGGTGGATGTGACTGCAGCCAATGCCGCCAACTGGCCCAGGGTGGGAATCGTAGATGGTAATTCATATACCCGTGTCATGCCGGCGAACGGTCCGGTTGTCCGCGGGTTCAGCAGTGGTTTAGACGGCCACTCAACACCGTACAGTTCCGCCTGTGCGTCGCTCAGGATTTTGAGGAGTCCCTGCTGTTGATCCGTCGGCATCGTCTGGAATGCCGGATTGAAGACCCGCCCCATGGCCGTCGAGTATGTCCTGAATAACTGTGCTTGTGCGTCTCGTGCTGCGCGTTGTCTGGCCGCTTCTGCGCGTTGCTCCGCCGCCGCGTCGTGCAGCTGCAAGGTGGCATAGCGCGGTTCCACTACAGGTAGGGGCGAGGTGGGCATAGCCCCAGCAGCAAGGCCGACTCCCCGAGGCTCTGCGGTTTCACCCGTCGGGACAAGTTCGCTGAGATATTGCCCGGCTTCCGCCTGGGTCTTTCCGATCAGTGGGGCGAGAGCGGCAAAGTTCTCGGGACCGCCCCGGAATAGGATATCCGCAGCTCCGATGGGAGAAGCCTGCTGGGCTGCCTCGCGTACCAGGTCTTCCTGCATCCGATACTCGTGCGCCTGCCTTGCCGCCCTTATCTCCGGGGGTTCCCACTCGCCGAGGGGTGTCGGTTCAATACGGGCCTCGGGGAACTGCTGATTGTGTGTCGTCACCACCTGCAACCAGGCATCTGGGGGGAGTTCGTTGCGAGCAGCGAGCACCCCGAGTTGGCTCTGCCTGGCCTGGGTGGCCCGGCGTTCTAACTCCGCCTGATCGGCGCGTTGCCGCTCGCGTTTCCAGTCTTCAAGTCCCATTCGGGTCTTGACATATCCCTGTGCAGCGCCAGCTAGGAAGTCGAGTGCGTTTGCCATCTCTATCTCCCAAACCCCCAACGCGCTAGGTCTGCGGCGCGGTTGCGGTTAAGCGTCGAGAGCCAGTCGAGTCCCTGCTGTGAATATGCGGCTTTCGCCTGAGTCCCCTGCGCTCTACCGAGCGCCCGCTGGAGAGCCAACCAGTTTTGCGCGCCTATCTGCTTTGAGATGTCCATCGAGGAGCCTTGCAAGCCCGATCTCAAGAGGTAGTCATTGATCCCCTTGCCCATTTCGCCATAGTACTTCTGAGCTTCGACATCCCATGGTGTCACGTAGGACTGGTAAATCTCCTGTGGGCTGGTAAGTCCTTTGGGCAGTGCGCCCCAGTTACCGCTAAGCCAGTTCTGCGCTGCGCCGGTCGTGGTATTGTAGAAGGGTGTCGAGGCTTTCACAAGACCTTCGAGTTGCGCCCGGTATGGCTCCGTGGCGGCCCACTCCTGCGCTTTCCGCTGCTCCTCCGCCTTCGCTGTGGCTACCTGTTGCGCTAACGCCTGCTGCTCCGCCTTCACTGCGGCTGCCTGTGTCTGGGCTTGCTTTCCAGCAGTTAAAGCGCCACTTGCGAGCGCGAGCGTGTCGAGCCACTTTGGTATGGTCGCTGCAGTCTTGCCGAGGGTGCTCAGGACAGAGCCGGCAGTAGTAGCGCCTCCAAGCGCCGCGCCTAGACCTGCTGCTCCTGCTCCTGCACCGGCTCCCAGAGTCGGTGCTGCCGCCCCTAGGGTGAGGCCGCTAAGTCCCTGATACCCGGTAGGGCCAAGGCTCATAGCTGGATTCAGGCCGAGTGCGGAGGTAGTGCCTCCACCTGCACCGGCGCCTGCTGCGCCTGCACCCGCCGCGCCCCCTCCGCCGATTAGGGCGCTCGCCAACTGAGTGGCGCCATACATCGTACCAGCGACTTTCAGCAGGTCCATCCAGGAGCTTGACGTACCCTTCCACTGGCCGTACGGTGTCGGTGCGCGGTTCGCATTCGGCCCAATCGCCGCGCCATACAATGGTCTCAGAAACGCGAGCCCGGTGTTCTTGCGCGGGTTGAAGTCCTGCGCTCGAACGTCCTGGGCTGCTTTAAACTCTGCGTCCCTACGCTCCTTCTCTGCGCGAGTAATAGCGCCTGCATTGACTAGGCGCTGATTATCCTCGTAGGTTGTATCCCCAGGCAGGACAGCGCCCGCTTGACCGTAGAGGATAAGGGCGAGCGTCCGCTGGTTCTCATTCAGTTGCGGCCACATATCCTTTATGGCCTTCCAGTCCCACATCTTGGCCGGAAACTTCTCATAGCGCTGCACCTGATACATGGAAAGTCCCTTGGTACCATACACCGGGCGTTGGGCGGTCACGGTCTTGGTAGGGGGACTCCAGCCATACTGCTGCATCAACTCCTCGACCCTTCTCGTATTCGGCACATATTTGGTAGGCATTCGCTTGCTCCTATCCCACGGCTTGTCCTGGACTCTCACCGTGGAGCCTGAATCTGATCTGCACCCACTCAAGTTCCATCTCGGCTGTGAACGTGCCCGTCAGCCACAGCCAGAATAGCCGTCCGTCGGGGAACGAGCCAGACTTACTGGGATACCAGATCGCGTACTGGCGTTTGTGGGTGCTTGAGTCCGCCGCAACGGTTGCTGTATCGCTGTAAGACGGTGTCCCCGTATCCTGTCCGTTCGTGTAGACCGAAAGGGTCACGGTCTGCTGGGCCGTCGGCGCTTTGTAGCAGGCTATCACCCGCTCGATGTGCTTTACGGTATAACGATCCTCCGGGCGAGGGGAGAGGCTGAGGAGTGGCAACTTTATCTCCGTCGGGACCCCTGCGGAGGTGGATGGCGTCCAATACGTGTGGGTACCCGTCTTGGCGAAGAGTCGCCAGACATACCCGTAGGCGCCGTCGCCCATGAGCAGTTGCTCTCTATCGGTCGGGCCATCGCAGGCGGCGAGCGAAGCGACGTTTATTGCTGCGCTGGAGGTGTGCATGGGCGTCCACGTCCTGGTCGCCAGGTGGAAAGCCCATAACTGCGTGTTCTTGGTGTCCGCTGCCGTGCCGAGGGCGAGGATGTAATAACCGTTCCAATAGATTGCCACGGCCTGCGCGAGTAGGGTATCGGTGCTTGTGCCGCTCAGGTATTCGTGTAACCCCTTTGGCCAGAGCGCCCGGTAGATCGGGGTAGGGACGTTCGATCCCGGCTCGATCAGCATGGGACCGTCCCGCGATAGCCAGCAAACAAGGCCAGCACAATTGACTGCTACTCGGTTCGAGACAGCCCCCACATGAAACGCCTCGACAAGCTGGAAGCCGAGCCAACTTGCTCCGAAGAACCGGAAGGCGCGTGTGAAAGTCCAGACGAGTAGGTTCGACCCGGCCTCGCCCGTCGTTGAATAAGCCCCGCCCTCGGGCGCGTAATCCATTATGTAGTCTCCAGCCGAACCGACCAGGATGTAACCACCGGCGTATGGCATTGTCGAGGACGGGTCGTCTGAGGCAATGAGCAGTGTTGGCCAGTATTCGTACCCCCATGTAGTCGAGAAGTGTAACCTGTTGGCATAGGTGCCGACCCGTCTGGCCCACAATTTGCCGTTCCAATGGATGAGTTTTCCAAACGTGTCGGGAGGGACATTGTGGTAGGCGGCGTCGGCTTCGAGTACCGTAGCGGTTGCGGCTGGGTTCGCCGTCGCGTCGTAACTTGCCGGAAACGCATAGTCCGTCACCCCCGCCGTGAGTGTTGCGTGTAACTGGTAGGTCGCACCGTCCGTGCTGGAGAATATCTCCACCTGGTTGATCTGCCTATCGATGGGGCGGGTACTCCAGCCGGAGACGGGGATCGTCTTGTTCACGTCCGTAGTGGCCGCACTGCCCGCGCCGGATATGTTGCCGGTGTAGCCGGTAAGACTGTTCTTGTAACGGTACTTGAAGTAGTAAGTCGTGCTGGGCGTAAGCGAGCCGCCAGCAGTGGCTGCGCCCGCCGTGCAGGTCGTTGCCGCTGTCACGCCCATCTTGTGGGCCCGAACGATGATGTAGTTGACTGAGTTGCCGCCGCCCGCGCCCTTGCCGGTCGTGTCGAACCCGTTCCCATCGAGGACAAGGTGCGTGCCGTCCGTTACCCGCTTGATGGTGCGCGCGCCCGCTCCCAACTGCCACACGCTCCCCGCATGATCGTAGAAGTAGATCGTATCGCCTTGCTTCACGTCAGCGCTTGAGAAGTCCGTCCCACTGCCCGTTACCAGCGTCAGGTCAGCCGTCAGGCAACTTACGGTGCCGCTCGCGTAGAAGAAGCCGTCCCAGCGGACGCTTTCTCCGTTCACCTGGTCCCCGTAAGTGATGTAGAGATACTTTCCGACCTGACAGAAGAACTCTTTAATCCCGTCCGTTCGGGGCGCGAGATACGCGTTTGAGCCATCCCGGTAACAGTTCGCCAGGAGTGGTCGATAATTCCCCGTATCGTCAGAGGATATATCTATCCAGACAGCCGTATCGCACTTGGCTAAGGTGTAGCCGCGCTTCCCACCGGACTCAGCATAGTAGCGGTGAGACGCCCATATCGGCTTATTCGCCACTATCTGCGCTGAACCGATCAAGTTCCTGCCTTCGGCAGACCGCAAGGTTCCTTCGACGTGCCAGCAACCAGCCGTCGAGTAGCACTCGCCGGGTGCAAGCCGTGTCGTAGATAGCTGGTGCGTCCCGCCCTCGAATCGGTCGATTAGCAGTGTTTGCGAGCCGTCAGCCACTTGCATACCTCGCAAGAAGTGCGTCCACCTCTGCTATGGAGGGTTCCGATAATCCCTCGCGGATCCGCCTGATCTGGTCCTCAGTGAGTGAGGAGAGTTGCCTGCCGATCCGCTCTTCCGCCGCGTCCAGTCCCCGCAGGCGAGCGTTTAGGGCGTCCCGCGCCTTCTGGATTGCCGCCATATCCTTGATCAGTTCTGCCGCTGGTCCCATTTCTAGCCTCCAATCAGCACATAGACACGCTCACCCACCGCAGGCGGCCAGACGCAGGTTCCCCAGCACCGCGCCTGTGATGTCGAAACGGGGCATTGGTTACTCCATTACGCGGTTGCCAATCTGCTCAGGTCCTGCTCCCCGGCCCACCTCAGATGGCCGGACGGATCATCCTTGGTCAATGGTGCTGACCCATACCTCGAAGTCATCACCCGCTGTGATAGTCCCCACTGGAGTCACAGTTTGATTTATGGCATCAACCGCGCTGGCGGCGGCGGGCGCAGCGAAGTTCTTGGACACATGGATCACATCGGCGGTAGCCGCTATGGGATGGCTGAGACCCAACTTGTCCAGCGTCCCCATGTTCATAGTGCCGGTAGCGCCCGTGGATACACTAACCAACTCGATGTGCGAGGCCGGAATCACTCCAGTCACAGTCCCAACGGCCACGGGTACGGTCTCCCGCAATATCTCGCCCCGGGGCGTCAGAATATCGACATAGAGATAGCCGGTGCATGTGCCCGAAAAGACATATTGCAGGCACCGAGGAACGTCCGGCTGGTTGGTCGGCGTCTCGGGGCCGTCGTTCTCCACGTCCAACCCCGCAATGTCTTTCGCAGAGTATATGGCGGTAGCGGACTTGGCGGCCACGTCCTTGTAGTACTCGACCACGGTTCGTTTCGTCGCGGCATTATCAGTCAACCGAACTGGAACCCAGGAGAGAAAAGCGGCCTTGTATCCACCAAAACACCGCCGGTCATAGTAGAAGTTCGGGGTGTTAGCAGGTGTCGCGAACGCAGTGTTCACCCTGAGTCCGTATGGAGTCGGTGAACCACTCGACAGGATCAGTCGCAGGTTGTTTCTGCCAAGGTCAACGGGTGGCAGGTAGGTAGCGCCGGCTTGCGGTTCGCAGTACACAACGTCTGCGGTCGAGACGCCACCGTCCTTCGTCAGGTGGACTATCAGATCGTTGCCGTATATCTGGAGGGTGTTGTCATCGGTTGCACCGGAAGCCCCACAGTAAATCTGGAGCACCCTGCCTATAGCCCGCACGCTATCATAGACCGCGAAGTGGTTATCGGCAATGAGACACTGGCTTCCCCCGACCGCCATGGCATAACTCGTTCCCGTCCCGACGTTCGCATTGATGGATATACCCTTATTCCCGACGATGCGCAGTCGCGTACCTACACCATCAAAGAAGCCATGACAGAGGTAGGCGTTCCCATTGAAGCCCCAAACGTTGTCCGCTATCGTTACGTCGGCGGGCCAGTTGACGAGAACTTGGTCCGGCATATTGAAGTAGATCGGATTCGGACTACTCAGTATGTTTCGGCGGATGAGTATCCGGGCGCAACCCGACGCCTTCAGTCGGAAGCTCCAGTTGCCGCCTTCAAGGTAGCAGTCTTCCATCGTGAAGTCCGTAAGCGCGGCGGTTGCAACCACGGTACCGTACTTGTTGTCAGACGAATCGGCCCCAGCCAAACTTTTGAGACTCAGGTTCGCCAACGTGGAGTTTGAAGCCGGAATTACGGCGGTTCCCGTGGCTGAGTAGTCGATGACACAACTATCCCGATCCATGCCCACCAGGTCTACGTACGCCTTCATCGTGATCTGTTCGGTGTAGGTGCCCGGGTAGACCAGGACGGCGTACCGCTTGCTCGCCGAAGCGTCGGTGATCGAGTTGATTGCCGCCTGTATCGTCCCGCTGGACTGCACCACGAGAGTGCGGGCAGGCGGCCCGGTATACGGACTTCTAGTCTGGTCCATGGTTCCTCCCATTTAGACTTCCGTCTGGTCTTGGTAAATGTAGTCCAAGGCGCCAGCCGCCGAGACCGTGCCGCTTGCGTTCGTGACGAGCGCATGGATGTAGAACGTCCCAGCGCCCGTGACGCTTACCGCACCCAAGTGGCTAAGGCACCTGCCCACCTTGGCCGCGACCCAGTCCGCGAGCGTCGTCCCTGGGCTGGTTGCCGATGAACTGACTACCAGGTGCACCAGGTAGGTGGGGTTCGTCATAAGGACGGCCTGCACCGTTCGCCTGCCGCCGCCCGTCACCGTGATGACCGGCGCAACGCTTACCCCGGTAAGTGGGATTGGAGCTTGCGCCGCTCCCTCTACTCCTAAACCGTAAAGTGCCATGTGAAATGCTCCTAAATGTTCACTATGTCCGGGCTCACGGTCACGTAGTCCCGAGTGCCCGGAACGCCAGCGTGTCTAGCGAAGATTATCTCCTCATCGCCCGTCCCATGTATCCGCTTCCTTGCTCCCTTCAGTCCGGCTTCATACTCCGCCGTGAACATCTGCACCCGCACAGCCGTGGCGGTGTCGATGTCCCTCGGCAGCGCAGAGAGCGCCGCCTTGATGCTGAGTAGGTGGTGGTCATCCTCATGGACGTCGGGACTGTCGGTGTCGGCGTCGAACAGCGTCGGGTCGGGCGTCTCATAGCCTTCCACGTAGATCGCTAGCGCCGAGTCCGGCGCTCGCCATAGGCGTATCATGCGTTCGCCGTCCGGCAGCCAGACTTCGGGTGTTCCGGGGCTGTCCCAACGCCAGCCGGGGGCGCGCGTGTCCATCCAGTCCGCCGTTCGACGCGCAAGGGCTGGGTCGTAACGTGTCGTGTCGAAGGCTACATACGTGACCTCGAACATCCGCTCGCCCGCCGACTGAGCGCCTACCCCCGCCGAATGCTGCCAGCCCGTCGGCTGCGCGCTGGTTATTGATGGCGTGATACTTGTCACCGTCGCAAACGGGCGAGTCGTCGTCTTGGTAAACGTCCCGCCCGCCGAGAGCTCCGGCGTTGTCCACGACACCGCCTCGCTGTAAGCGATCCCACCGCAGAGGGTTCCCCCGACGGTGTAGGTAGCCGCGTTCCCGGCGCCCGTGCCCTTTATGGTAATAGTCACGTAGTGCCGGTCGATGTACGTGGAAGAAGGCTGGCCCGTTATCAGCGCAAAGGCGTTCGTATTGTTGGCGGCGGCAAGGACCGAGATAGCCGCAGTATCAGCAGCCTCTATCCCGAACGCGCCGTAACCATAAATGGCGTTGCCCACAGTGGCAACCAGGCTATACCGGCGCGGAAAGCACCGGGTCGCCTTCGCGTAAGCATTGTACGCCTGGGTCACTGCCTGGTCCGCGTCGAACTTCGTCGCGCTCGAATCCTCCAGGTAGTCCACTCCCAGTTCGTTCAGGACGTAGCGCATCTGCTGGCGTATCTCGGCCCTCGTCATTTTCCGCTAGACTCCTATCGCCGTGACTCGAAGCGTCGGCGTGCCGATGTCTACGCCATTGTCCCACTCGGCGAACGCGCCGGTCAGGTACTTGACTATGCAGTGGTCGTTGGCTGTGATGGTCGAGAAGAGGACGGACTGCATGCCCACCGTCGGCTTGACGGTGCCCGTGGTCTGGCCAGTTACCAGGCTAATGGCGACCGGCACAGCCGACCGGGTGATCAGTTTCACGTCCGTATAGGCAGGTCCGAGGAGCGACGCGGACAATCCCAGCCTCGATCCGATACCCACTCTCACCTCGTAGGCGGCGGCAGCCGCGCTGACCGACGGTGTGATGCTGGTGATGCTATCGAACGGTTGGTATCCGGTGCGGTAGATGATGTCGCCGTCAGCGAATGTGGCCGTGGGGAGGTTGATAGTCTCTTGTACCGTCGCGCCGTTGAACGTGCCGACCGTCACGAAGTCGCAA
>Ga0315282_10013545_pt1 | contig 12275 bp, 8 predicted proteins | sample YL17G07_20_MG_FD_203693 | JGI IMG/M metagenome (GOLD analysis project Ga0315282, IMG submission 203693) | Sediment microbial communities from Yellowstone Lake, YNP, Wyoming, USA - YL17G07_20 | ecosystem: Environmental > Aquatic > Freshwater > Lake > Sediment | place: USA: Wyoming | collected... | reverse complement strand
CTATATTTCGGTATGGAGCGCCCGGTGACGGGCGCGATGTTCCCCCGCGCCGGCACTCCGGAAGGACATGAAGGTCCTAATGGGGCTATATCGGAGCCCGGCGCCCGGAACGGTCAGGACCCCGTCGGACCCGGTAATGCGGCTATCCGGCCAAGCAGAAAGATCCGTATAAATGTATAATGGGCGTCCTGGATCTAATTGTTGTGAGGTGATAGATCATGCGTAGAACTCGCGTAGCTTTTCTCTCGGCGGCCATCCTTTTATCATGCTGGACTCTGTCCGGATCGGGCTTCGCCCAGCGCAATGGCATCCAGCGCAGCGGGGCCGGCCGGGACGTTTCCGGGGTTTCCCAGCAGATCCTGGGCATGACGATCAAGGACGCGCCGCCCGAGTCCGGGGTAACGGGCGTTCTGGTGGTCAGCGTCACTCCCGGCGGCCCGGCCGACGCGGCCGGAGCGAGGGCCGGGGACATCGTCGTCAGCTTCGGCGGCGAGGAAACCTCTTCGGTGAAGATACTGCTCAAAGTGGCCTCTATGCGCATGAGCATGAGGCGGAGGGGAGTGCAGGAGAATCGTCCCGCCAATATCCAGATGGTCGTCGTCAGAGGCGGCCGGCAGGTGGCGCTGGCCTGGGGTATGAGTGCAGGCGGCGCGAAGAGGCAGTGGATCGGGCTGACCTCGATGACCGCCCCGGCGGCCTGGGGCCGGGAAGGAGCCGTGGTCGGCTCGGTCGAAGCCGATTCGCCCGCCGACCGGGCCGGGATCATGATCGGCGACCTGGTCACGGCCTTCAACGGCCAACCGGTCAAAAGTTCCGCCGATCTCGACCAGGCCATTTCGAGCGCCGCAGTGGACGCGGCCTGCGCCATGTCCGTGATGCGCGGCGATCGGACCGTGGACATGACCATCGCGGTCACGGCCCTTCCGGCGGAAGGGGCCGCTCCCTCGCTTCAGGTCAAGCGCCGTCTCCTGGACATCAACGTCCTAAAATACGCCGTCATCGACCCGGCCACCCGGACGGTGACTTTCGTCGGTAAATACGACCCGAGATACGCGACCGGGGCCATCCCTTATTACGAGCTGCTGAGCGACGCTCTGGCCAGCCCGTATCCGTGGTTCTCGCTGGTGCCCACTCCTGAGACCTTGAAGGGCATCGAGCGCGTCAATGAAGCCATAGGGAACGACTGCAGCCGGATGATGCGCGACAACGCCTACACCAACGAATACGCCATGAAACTGCTCAACGTGCTCCTGAACGATCCCTCCATGAAGCAGGACGGCGACCGGTTCGTGGCCAAGGGCGCCGAGGCCTTCCATATTTCCGCGAACGACATGCGGGCCGTGTTCCGCAAGTCGGTCGGGGATACCTCGATCTCGGAGGACGCCATGATCCCCATCATGGGCCGCATCCTGTCCGGCATGGGCTACGACCAGGTCGGTCGGGCCCTCCAGAACTCGGGGGGCGACGCTCAGCAGACCCTGGTCATGCTGGGGATAAGCGACCAGGGTAACCAGATAATCAACGCCTTCCACTCCGGCCAGATAACGCGCGAGCAGGCCGGCCTCCGCTTGGGCGTGCTGATGTCCGGGGTCATGCTCCGGGGGCTGAGGGCTCCGGAGGCCAGGATCTCCTCCTACGAGAGCAATGTCCTTGCGGGCCGGGAGAGCCTGGACGCCATGACCAACTATATGAACAGCTACGCCATGGAACTCATCGTCAACGACGTCGGACTGAAGATGTTCAACGGCCTGACCCTGTCCGACAGGGTCCTCAGCCGGCTTTACAACGTGCCGACGCCCCGGATGAACCTGGAGTTCAAGAACATCCAGGCCGACTCCATACTGGGCGACGTTCTCTACCGGGCCGATTACGCCCTGAAGACCATATGCATCAGCCCGACGATCAAGAACGCTCCGGCCGGTTTCGGGAGCGAGATAGATTATTTCAATCATGAAGCGGCCCGGCGCGGGACCCGCATCCCGAGCGACGCCGGGGCCCAGATCGGCCATCGCCTCCTGCCGGGCGCGGTGAAAATGAGGGTTTCTCCCTCCGGCGGAGTAGTGGTCTTCGATTCCGCCGATGTCAGGATCGACGGCTATATCGTCTCATCCGAAGGCAAGCGGGGCGGCGGGACCACTGCCGATCTGATGAAGAGCCTGGTCGGCGGCTACTCCGATTATCTGACCGCCCATTACGACGAGCTGGCCGTGTCCTTCCCCGAGCTCCACAGGATGCGCGAGGCCGCCAAGGTCATTGCCCTGGCCCGCTGGGCCATGGCCGGCCATTACGCCCTGACCGTGGACAAGGCCTATGGGGCCAAGATCATCCAGGCGCCCGAGTGTGGCGGCTTCTGGCAGGCCGTATTCACGGCCGATCCCAAGGAGCTCAGCCTGAACGTCGTGGCCGAGGGCGGCGTTGATTTCGACAAGGACCAGGGCGACGCCTGGGTCCAGCCGGAGGTCACCCGCACGGTCACGTCCGACGTCTCCAAACAGCTCGTTATGAGCACCCTCCTCGCCAGGCAGGCGGCCGATACCGCGGCCGCCGGCGACTTGGAAACGGCCCGCTCCCTGGCCGACAAGAGCGCCCTGGCCATGACCGGCGACATAGACATGACCAAACTTCCGGCCCTGGGCGACGTGCCGGCGGTTAACGAGCCGGCCCAGGTCATCACCCTGTCCCAGGAGGCGCTGGACTCGGTGGACAAGAGCCTGAAGCAGGTCGAGGACGCCAAGATAAGCATGGCCAAGGCGGCCGATCTGGCTTCGACGAATCCCGAAGAGGCGGCCAAGCTCCAGGCCTCGGCCCAGGCGGCTCAGGCGGCCGGCGAGGCCAAGCTCAAGGGGCTTCACGACGCCCTCGACTGGGCCTGCGCCAATTACGGTCAGCCGGCCGCGGCCGTGGAAAAGATCCACGCGGCGGTCCAGGTCGCTCCGCAACCCATGCCGGCCGCTTCGGCGGCCGTTCCGCAGCCCCAGCCCGCGGCCGACAATGTCAAAAAGGACGCCCTGACGCCGGAAGAGCGGGAGAAGGCCCTCAAGGAGCTGGCCCGGCTCGAGAAGGAACTCGACGCGACGAAGAACCAGTTCCTGAAGCTCAACAAGTCCATTCAGCAGGACCAGGGCCAGTTCGCGGCCTGGGAAAAAGTGGCCGCCGACGGCATGGACAAGTGTTCCGGCGTCCTCTACAACCTGCTCATGGACGCCAGCGCCGGACAGCTGGCCGACCGTCACGGGACGCTGGACGAGCTGGCCCGGAAGCTGCCCAATAAGCCGGCCGACCTCATCACCCGCTACAACCACATCAAGAACTGGTTCAAGGCCATGAGCGTCACCCAGTCGGCCAAGGACGTGGCCGACATCGCCGCCCGCGACGTCAAGACCATGCCCGAGTTCCTCGAGGAGATCCGGGACGACCTGAACATCATCGCCAGCGTAACGGGTCTTGATAAGACCGTGCCCTGCGCGGCCTTGAAATACGGCGCCGATATCGTCGACATGTCCTACAGCTACGCCCAGTTCTCGGCGGCCTACGACAACATCAACCAGCTCGACAAGAACAGCGATGCCTATCTCGCCGCCGTGAAAAAGCTGAGCGCGCGGATGGAGGATATCGTGAAGAAGGTCAAGGATATAAAGGCCGAGCTCGGCATGGAAGCCGCGCCGACACCGCACGCCGGCCGGGGGTGAGCGGGGGACTCAGCCGGAAATGATATAGAGCGCCGTCGACCGCGGCTCGAGCTCGACCTCGAAGGCGAATACGCCCCTCGCGACCCTCCGCCCGGCGAAGGCGTCCTCGACCGTCGCCGCCCGTCCCGGCAGGCGGAACATCCGTTTCCCGCCCGAAAGGGTGTGGACGCCGAGATAAATAGCCAGTAACTGACCCTTTTAAACTTAATTCCAGAGAATTAAGCATCATGTCCCTAAATTGCCAAAAAGAATAGGTGAGAAATGAAGACAAACTTAAGGTTTGTCTTGACCCGCTCCATGTCGTCATGTCCTGAGTATTGCCAGGAAGAACTCAACATTCATATTCTTTTCTTAATGCTGTCAGTTCCTTTTTCGTCAGTTTCTGAACCAATAGTCTCCTCGCGTTTACAATCTCCGAGCCGGACGTCAATTTAGGTTGTCTTTTTATTATCCTAATTCAGCTTTCCAGGCCGGCACTTTTTCCGTTTTTTCAGAGAAGAGCAGCCGGACCCATGACGATGACCCGTTTCTTGATTCATGATTTTCTGCTGTGGCCGGAATCTATCGTCCCTGTCATCCGGAACGCACGGTGCTCTACGAGTGTTGTTCCATTACTTTGACCAATTCCTGGCCGAATATGAGAGCCGTTTCGACAAAGAGCAAAGCTTCATCCGTCCCATCATCAAGGAAGTCGTCGAGCGCTACCTCGATTGGGGCAACCCCAAGTGCGGGTTTGCCCGTATCCGTTGTCCCGACTGTGGGGAAAAGGCGGAAGAGGTGGAGTGGATGGATTATCTGTAGTTCATTGCCCGGGTGACCGCTCATATCCCAGACAAGGGCCAGGTCTCCTTGGAGGGGGAACTGACTTCCTCCTTCCAACGTTCGCTTCGCTCACTGTCTTTCCTTCTCGGGCTTCGCCCTGCGACCAAAGGGGCATACCCCCTTGGACCCCCGACGGCTTTTTTAAACCAAAGCCGTCACTGTGAGATACTACGGCCTCTACGCGAACGCCCACCGGGGCAAGGTCCGCAAGGCCGGGAGACCAGAGTTCCCGGGGCGGATCGTTGAGGAGGAGCCCCGGCGCCTTCCCGCCAAAGGCTGGGCGGCCATGATCCGGAAGGTCTATGAGCTGGACCCCATGACCTGCCCCCGCTGCGGGGGGGATGAAGGTCGTGGCCTTCCTGACCGAGCACGCGGTCGTGGACCGGATCATCCGTCACCTAGAGTTGACGCTCGTGGCCGAGAAGCCACCGCCGGCCTATGCTCTCGAGCAAGTCGCCCTGATGGCGGCCGATAAGAGCGGGGAGTTCGAATAAAGGCGCCTGGGAGAGGGGAGCGGCCTGTCCCCATTTGGCCGGATTCCGGGCTGGCCCACCCGATCAGCGGCCCGCCGCGGTCCCGGGCCGCCGGATCTTAAGCTCTTGACTCTCGTCCCCGGCCGGCGATTTCAGGCCGAGCGCAAAAAGGAATTTCCTATAGTTGAGGCCTAGGAACCTGCCGTCAGCATTAAAATATGCTTAATAGATTGCCAAAATGATGATAATTCTTTTGAGGATAATTTTATGTTGAGTCTAAATTTAGGATCAAAATAAACATCAATTCGCCGTCCGGAAAAAGTTTGTGATTAACAAAAGCTCTCTTTCCTAATTTCCTTGTATAAAAAACAGTAAATTTCTATTCTTGTTTAATAAAACCGGCTAATTAGGTTTAATTCAAGACGAAAGAATAAAAAATAGAGAGTAAATCTGGTATAATTAATGAAAAATGATTGTGCGGAAAGCTTCAAAAGAAGATATGCCATATGTGGTCAGAATAGCCTGGCGTCTGGCCCTGGACTATCCGGGGATGGAAAATGACACCTTCTTTGTGGCTGAAGAAAGGGGGAAAATCGTCGGTATTCTTGGGCTTAAAGATTTTGGTGAATTTCTGGAAATGCTGGCCGTGGGCGTGCTAGAGGAATACCGGGAAATGGGCGTGGGGCGGAAGTTGGTGGAAGAAGCCCTGAAAAGCGTAAAAGGACGACCGGTATATTTGCTAACTACCATTCCCCGTTTTTATGAGCCGCTGGGGTTTGAGAAGGCGGCCAAAATTCCCGAAGCTCTGAAAAAAGACCCGGCCTGGTGTGCCGGCTGCGATAAAAACCGGTGCACGGCTATGGTCAGGATGACCCGGGAAGGTAAGACTTAAAGGAGTAATTTAATCTGATTTAATCTTAAGATTGAGCCGGGTAAAAAAATGACTAAGCGAAATTTAAACCTGGCTAAACATGAGTGAAATCCTGACTAAAGCTCAAACACCGACAGGAGATGAGAGTAATTAAGCGTAATTATCAGAAAGTAAGAAGGAATAATTCTTTTTTCCCCTTGAGTCTGGAATTTAATTGTTTATCTATTTTCCAGTTACTCCTTCCCAACATTTTCAAAACAGTAGCTTTTAAGGGGGGAAGAAGTAAACGATATCATAAGGTGAATCATGATTCCTGAATATCCTGAATTAAAGCCCGTGGAACTCAGTGATAAAGATGAAGTGGATAAATTTCTTGAGCTTTATCCACTCGAGGTTTGTGAGCTGACCTTCGCTAACATCTACATCTGGCGGGACTGGGAGAGGCCGCAACTAACAAAAGTTAAAGGAAATCTGTGTGTTCTCTGCTCGCCGCCCGATGAACCGGTTTACTTTCTGGAACCGGTAGGTGAAAGTAACCTGGATGAGACGGTGGAGATTTGTCTTGGCCTGGCGCCGCGGCTTTCCCGCGTTTCAGAAAGGTTTTTGAAAAAACTTAAAGGTAGTTATTCCAATCAGGAAGACCGGGACAATTTTGATTATGTTTATTTAACTCAGGAGCTGGCAGAACTTCAGGGCAAAAAATACGACGGCAAGAGAAACTGGATTAAAAAATTTGAAAAAAAGTATGAATACCAGATAAAGCCTATTGATAACGCTGATGTGCCTGGCTGCCTGAAGTTGGTCGAGCAATGGGGAGAAGCCAGTCCCGGCCGGGAACAGGAAGTTGATGACCGCACTCGGGCCACAGTAAAAGCCATAGAGGAAGCTCTTAATAATTTTGCTCTATTCGGACTCTCGGCTTTGGTTGTGCTTATAGATGGGCAGGTTAAAGGTTTCTGTTTGGGAGAAAGGCTTAACCCGGAAACAGCTGTTGTCCATGTAGAATTAGCCAGTCGGGAAATTTCTGGCCTGTATCAGTTTTTAAACAGGGAATGCGCCCGCACTGTCTGGCGGCAGTTCCGCTACATCAACCGGGAGCAGGACGCCGGCCTTCCCGGACTGCGCCGCTCCAAGCTTTCCTACCACCCCCACCATTTCGTCAAAAAATACAACCTTTGCCTGCGGTAAAAAAAGCTGCAAAAAATTATTATTTATTCAAAAGATTTTAATAGGGGGAAAATAGATCGTTTTGCCGAAATAAAATCCCACCTTATTTATTTTTTCATTAGATTCTGATAGGGGAAAAACTACTTTTCTGCTATATTATTTTTTCGACTTTCTTATAAAGATAAATCCAATGATTTTGGCGGATACGGAATTTTGTACCATGATTATGACCAGTCCGAGCGTCAAAATCAATTAGTATATAGCCCTTTTCGATGCAATCTAAAAATCTATCAAAAGAAAATCCGGTGAGTATAAAAAGATTTTCATATTTAAAGAATTCATGGCCATTTTCTATTTTTGTGTCTGCAATTACATAGAAGCAATTCTTAATTTTTTCACCTATTGCATATTTCAGATCTTCAAAACCCCAATAAGGTTCCGGGTTTAGCGGGCCTAAACCGATTTTGGCTTCTACAAATTTTAACCATTCCGAAATTTCCGGATCAGAAATATCAGCTTTGTTAGGATCAAAAATAAAACGCAATTTTGAATTTATCTTGTCGATATCTATTTTAAACCCACGTTTCGTAAATGCATCAGCGCTGGTTGTCGATCTGAAACTCATTTCATTTTCTGGGTATCTCTTTCCTGCTAAAGGATGTCTCCATCCATAATAAGGAAGTAGTAACTGAGGTACTATTTTTGCTGCTTTAGGAGAAGGCTCTATGTGCTTTAATGTTATGATAGAACTAGAATTCTTCCTTTGTGCCTTTAGCTCCCATTCTCTTGCGTTAGGAATTGGAAGATTATTTTCTTCAATGCCAAGCAATTTTTCTAATGTATTCCCAACAGCTCCATCGTTTCTGTTATTGATAGTCTTTTTAACACTCTTATGCCCGCCTTGTTTAATAATTATTCTAATTTTGTTAATTAGCTCTTCTTTTGTTGTTAATTTCACCTTTATTCGGGCCTCCAAAAATCGAGTAAATATTCGAAAGTAACTCCCATAGTAATATAGTTACTGGGCCAGCCAAATATTCCGATCTGGTTAACAATATTTGTTCTGTCCCAAATAATAATGTTCCGCAACTCATAACCGCGTTTGCACAATTCTTCCACAACAGATATATGAATCGTTATTCTTTTATTTCCCCACCACATATCACTTACGTTAATAACGCAATGATGCTTAGGCCTTAGAATTGGCAGCAATGATTCAAAGATATCGCCTATAGCTTTTGTATATTCTTCTAAAGGCAAGATGCCAAGATCATTGGGGTCTTGTGAATATTGTTCTATTTTCCCATATTGTTCATTTTTGCGAAATCTTCTAGATTTATTTTTTCGGGGTCTATTTAATAAATTAGCATAAGGAGGTGACGTCCAAATCAAGCTAACTGAATTTGGCTCGAGATATTTATTTATGTTCCTTGCGTCGTCTTTAATAGCAACCTGCCTGGAGTTATTAAATAGAACTCTTTGTTCGCTCAATCTTTTTTCACATAGCTTTATATAACTTCCTTGGAGGTCAAAGCCGATAGCATTGCGGTTAAGATCTGCAGCTGCTACCAAAGTAGTTCCACTGCCAACAAATGGATCTAAAACCAATTCCCCTTGATGAGTGAAAAGCTCAATAATTCTTTTTGAAAGCGATATGGAAAATGTGGCTGGGTGTAGATTTTTATCCCTTATATCTCTTGATTCATAAAAAAATTGCCAAACCCCTAATTGGCTTTTGAGCCATTCCTTAGGGGTCATACAATTTAAATGATTTTTGGGACACTTACATGTCCGGGTGTTCCCAATTTTTAAAATTCTCCTATATTCGGGGTCGCCTTCTCTTATTGTATAAGTATTCATTAACTCTTTTTCTATTGGCTTGCCTGCCTTGCTTCTCATAAAGTTATTATTAACAAAATGGCTAATAAATTCAATAAGGTATGGAGTCGATAATGTTTATTTTCAACAATAAATGTCGGCAATGTTTTTCCTCATTATATAAACAGACGAACTGATTCTATCTTTATTCTCAGGCAAAAATCTCTAATTTTGTTTTAAGACTATTATAGATTAAAGAGACGATTATTTATAAGCCGAGCGCTAATTAGCAAAAAATTATTGAGGGTGAGATCTTATTTTTTAGTAGAGATTTTTAAGTCTGGAGTAAGGTTTTTTTACGTTGCTAAAATGGCAATTTTGAAGGAAAAATAATCAATGCAGTTTTATTTCAGATAATTTTTGGATATAATAGCTCCTAATTAAAATATCCCAAAATAAGCTTAATTTAAAAAGAGCTTTGAGCTTAGCTGAGCAAAGCGGCTATTTATCTATGCCCATCAGGGGGCTTGAAGCATTTTGACCGCTTGTGAGGAGGTTTAGATGTCTTTTAGAATTCTGGTCATAAACCCGGGTTCTACTTCTACCAAGATTGCGGTTTTTGACGAAGAAAAAGAGATTTTTACCGTCAACATTTCGCATCCCTTAGAAGAAATACAAAAATACCATCGGATTATAGAACAGTTTAATTTCAGAAAAGAGGTTATCCTGAACGAATTAGCTAAAGCTGGCATTTCCAGGGGGTCGTTAAATGCAGTTGTCGGCCGGGGTGGACTGCTCAGACCCATTCCCAGCGGGACTTATTTAGTCTCCGAAAAAATGCTGGAGGACCTTAAAGCTGAAGTTCAGGGTGAGCACGCTTCAAACCTGGGAGCTTTGGTAGCCCACAGTATCGCCACAGAGTTGAACATCCCGGCTTACATTGTCGACCCGGTGGTGGTGGATGAAATGGAGGAAATTGCCAGAATTACCGGGCTTCCCTTTATTAAAAGAAGAAGCATCCTCCATGCCTTGAATCAAAAAAAAGTAGCCAGACAGGCAGCTGCGAATATCGGCAAACCTTATGATGAAGTTAATTTAATCGTGGTTCATCTCGGCGGCGGAATAAGCATCGGAGCCCACAAAAAGGGAAAAGTCGTGGATGTCAACAATGCTCTCAACGGCGATGGGCCGTTTGCTCCGGAAAGAGCTGGCAGCCTTCCAGCCTCGGACCTGGTTGAGCTCTGCTTTTCTGGTAAATATACCAGGGCTGAAATAAAAAAGCTCCTGGCCGGCAAGGGTGGTATTGTGGCCCACCTGGGGACCAACGATATGAGAGCGGTTGAAGAGAAAATCAAGAACGGAGACCGGATGGCCGAACTGATTCTTAATGCCATGGCCTATAATGTGGCTAAATGGATAGGAGCCATGGCTACAGTTCTTAAAGGCAGGGTTGATGGGGTGGTCATTACCGGCGGCCTGGCTTATTATCAGGATTTTGTACGTTTAGTCAAAGAGCGCATTGCGTTTATCGCTCCCATATATCTTTATCCTGGTGAAGATGAAACGAAAGCTCTGCTTGAAGGTGCTTTAAGAGTCTTAAAAGGCGAAGAAAAAGCCAAAATTTACGAAAAAGAGATCAGGGAGGTAACAGTATGATAAAGAAGCTGGATGAATTAATTACAGCCGTTAAAGGTTTTCCTAAAAAGAGACTGGTCGTGGCCTGCGGTGAAGACCCGCACACCATCGATGCCGTGGCCAAAGCCCAGAGCGAAGGGCTGGTAGAGGTAATAATGGTTGGCAATAAAATGAAATTGGAAGAAGTGGCCAGCAAATATGGCGTTTCTTCCCGTTTTTCTGAAGTTATTGATGAACCAGACGCCAAAAAAGCTCTGAAGTTAGCGGTTAAAATGGCCCGGGAAGGTGAAGGCGACATTCTGATGAAAGGTCTGGTGACTACTGCCGATTATATGAGAGCCATTCTGGACAAAGAAAACGGCCTGGTTCCGCCAGGTGGTCTGCTTTCCCACGTGACGGTAATGGAAATCCCTGCCTACCCGAAACTGCTCATTCTTTCCGATGTGGCGGTGCTGGTGCTTCCTGACTTAGAGCAGAAGGTTAAAGTCCTTGAATATGCCATTGAAGTAGCTAAGGCCCTGGAAATTGAAACTCCTTATGCTTATCTTGTAAGTTCAGCCGAAATTGTCAACCAGAAGGTTCCCTCCAGCCTTGATGCAGCCCTGATTAAGGTTATGGCCGAAAGAGGCCAGATTAAAGGAGCCAAAGTGGAAGGTCCGGTTGGAGTAGATATTGCTATTTCTAAGGAAAGCGCCGGGATAAAAGGCTTTAAAGGAGAGGGTGCCGGGGAAGCCGACATTCTGATTTTCCCCAACATTGAAGCCGGCAACGTCTTTTATAAAGCCTGCGCCATTCTGGCCGGAGCCAAACTGGCAGCTGACGTGGTGGGCGCTAAGGTTCCCTGCGTTTTAACTTCACGCGGCGACAGCGAGGAATCCAAGTTTTATTCCATTGGTTTAGCCTCGCTGATTTCTACCAAAAGAAGCGCCAGAAATTAACCGATGAAATTATCAAGCGCCGAAATTTCTTACCAATTTCGGTGCCGGCCGAAACGGTTTTATTCTTCTGAAATTTGAGCTCTGATAAAGTTATGCAAGTGACCAGAGCTATGAGTCAGCATTTTACCCAATTTGTTTTGCTCGGCCTTAAGCTTCGCCAGGTTGATTTTTAAGCGTCCATAGTATATTATCTAACCAGATGAAAAGAAAAGATTTAAGCAAAAAGCTTCTACCTGTGTTTCGGAAACATCCAGAAGTGAAGCTGGCCTATCTTTTTGGCTCCCGGGTAAAAGCAAAAACTGGTCCTTTGAGTGATTATGATTTTGCCATTTACCTTGAGGAAAAAGATAAAAGGAAAATATTTGAAATTAAATTACAATTATTAAGTGAAATCGGCCGGGTACTTCAAAGCGATAAAATTGACCTGGTGATATTAAATACGGTTGAGTCACCGGAACTAAAATATAACATTATTAAGGAGGGCGAATTAATCTTTGAAAGCGAACCTTATAGAATTTTGGTTGAGCCAAGGATTTTAAATGAATATTTTGATTTTTATAGTTTCTTGGTGAGAAATAAATTAACAAAGGTCAGATTATGACTGACATCTCGGTAATTGAGAATAGAATTAGCGCTGTTAAAAAATATTTAAAAATTCTCGAAAGATACAAAAAATTTTCGCGAAAAAAAATTGAGGGGGATATTGATCTGCGTGGGGCCGTGGAGCGCTACCTTTATCTGGCTGTTCAGGCTACTATTGACCTGGCAGATAATGATATTCAAGTTGCCTCAGGCCGAATTACTTCAGGCCATCAGGCTGCAGATGGCGGCCACGTTGACCATATCATCGGCCGAGCAACCG
>Ga0315282_10013544_pt1 | contig 12275 bp, 10 predicted proteins | sample YL17G07_20_MG_FD_203693 | JGI IMG/M metagenome (GOLD analysis project Ga0315282, IMG submission 203693) | Sediment microbial communities from Yellowstone Lake, YNP, Wyoming, USA - YL17G07_20 | ecosystem: Environmental > Aquatic > Freshwater > Lake > Sediment | place: USA: Wyoming | collected... | reverse complement strand
CGCCAAAAAAATCCCGTGGGAAGCATCAATTCCCACGGGACTCGGCAAGCGCAACCGGATGGAGCGTCAGATCTTCAGGTTTTCCGCCTTCCCGTTCATGAGGTCCGGCGAAGGTTCGAAGACCCCCTACAACCAGATGTCGATGCCTTCTGCCTCGACCCCCTTCTTGTTGACCCGATGTTGACACGCGATGACAAAGTCGCGAATCCCCTCGAGTCGAGTATGCACCTCACCCAATTGCTCCTTCATCGTAGAGACTCTGCTCTCAGCACGCGGAAGGTGCTCGAGAGATCTCAGCTCGGCCTGCACCCTGCAGATGAGGGTGCTGATGCGATCAACATCATGGAGGAGGACCCTGATGGAGTTTTCCATGATCTGCTTCGGTTCCATATCCCGCCTCGCGAGGTTTCGCTGCTAGACGCGCCGCATGGCGACTGTGCCGTCCTTTTCGATCTCCGCCCGGGCTGTTTCTAAAACCTCGAGGACCGTCGGATAGTATCGATCGAGCGCACAATCGAGTGTCTCTCGTTTCAGACACTGTCTACCCGACAGCTGGTGATCACACTGAGAGCAGATGGAGCCGCGGAGGAGATCAATGTACGGTTCAAATGATTTTGAGTGAACCGTAGCGACAATCTCCTTCTCAATCCTTTACCCCACCTGCGATTTCTTGCCCTCTTCCTGTTCGCGCCGCATCCTCGAGCCCCGCTCGGAACTTGGGATGGGCGATAGCCACCAGGGCCTCCGCTCTCTGTCGCAGGTTCTTGCCATGAAGTGATGCAACGCCAAATTCCGTTACCACGTAGTGAACGTCCGCGCGCGTGGTCACAACTCCCGCGCCCAGGCTCAAGTGTGGCACAATGCGTGAGAGGGCACCATCGCGGGCAGTGGAGGACAATGCGATGATCGGCTTGCCCCCTTTTGAATAGCCCGCGCCCCGTATGAAATCAACCTGTCCGCCGAATCCGCTATAAATCCGCTTGCCGATAGAGTCCGAACATACCTGCCCCGTGATATCGACCTCGATCGAGGAATTGATTGCCACCATCTTCACGTTCTGTGAGATGATGAAGGGGTTATTGGTGTAATTGCACGGATGCATTTCGAACTGCGGGTTGTTGTGGACATAGGAATAGAGATCTGCCGACCCGAGAACGAACGTTGCGACGACCTTCCCTGGATGCAGGGTCTTCTTCTGATTTGTGATAATCCCGCGTTCGATGGCTTTCACGACGCCGTCTGATACCATCTCCGTGTGAATCCCCAGGTCTGTTTTTCCCTCCAGCTGGGTCAGAACAGCATCAGGGATGCCGCCGATGCCGAGTTGCAGGGTCGACCCGTCTTCAATCAGATCGGCGATATGTGACGCAATCTTTCGCTCGATCTCCGAGGATTCACTTTCGGGGAGGGTCTTGAGCGGCTCCGAGCACTCGACCAGTTTGTTGACTCGTGAGACGTGGATAAACACGTCCCCGAGGGTCCTGGGCATTCTCTCATTGACCTGTGCGACAACGACCTTGGCGCTCTCCGCCGCCGCTTTTGATGCAGCGCATTCAACGCCAAAACTCATGAACCCGTGCTCATCGGGAGGAGAGAGGTGCACAAGTGCGACATCGAGAGGAATGATGCGCTCGGTAAACAGTGACGGGATCTCTGAGAGATGAACCGGAACATAGTCCGAGCGACCTTCCGCGATCGCTTGCCGATCCGCTGCTCCGACGAACAGGGAATTATGCCGGAAGTGCTTCTCCATACCCGGTTTCGACAGCGAATCATCGCCCAGGACGAGAATGTGATTGACCTCAACATCCTCCAGTTCATCTCTCCTGCGCGCAAGCCCGCTTGCGAGCAACGTGGGAGTCGCCGCGTTCCCGCTCACAAAAATCCTATCGCCCGACTTCACAACGGCCACCGCCTCATCAAGCGAGACCTTCTTTTGCTTGTATTGATCTAGCCAGCTCATAGGAAGAGAATCAGCCGGTCGGGTGCTTGACCGTATTCGTAATCAAGGAAGAAATCTTCTTTGCTTTGAAATCAAAAACTCTCGCAATGGCTTCATTCGTGCAGACCCCCTGATATGCACAGACGCCCTTGCCAAGTCCGGGGTTCTGTCGGAGAGCCTCAAGGACACCGATCTCTCCAACCTCCTGAACATAGGGGAGCAACGCATTGGTCAGCGCCTTCGTGGCGGTCCGCGCGACGACCGCCGGCATGTTGGGAACGCAGTAGTGTATCACCCCGTGAAGAACGAACACCGGATCATCGATCGTCGTCGGCCTGCTCGTTTCAACACACCCGCCCTGGTCGATGGAGGCGTCGATGATGACCGAGCCGGGTTTCATTTCTTTGACCATCGCCTCCGTAATCAGATGCGGGGCTTTCTCCCCTTTCAGTAGGACGGCGCCGATGACGACATCGGCAAACCGCACCGCGCGGCCGATATGATAGCTGGTGGCCATGCACGTGCTGATCCTCCACTGAAAGAGATGCTCGAGTTCCCGCAGACGGGTCAGATCCTTGTCCAGCACGGTGACACTTGCTCCCATGCCGGTGGCCACCCGGGCAGCGGTCCGTCCAACCGTGCCAGCTCCGAGGATCACAACGCTCGCCGGCGGAATTCCGGGAATGCCCCCGAGCAGCGTGCCCCGTCCCGCCTGCTGCGCGTGGAGAAACTGAGCTCCCACCTGAATCGCGAGCTGTCCTGCAATTTCGCTCATCACCTGCAGGACTGCTAGATCACCCTTGTGATTCTCAATCAACTCATACGAGACTGCCGTTACCTTCCGATTCAGCAGCGTCTCCATGACCTTTCGCCGCGACACCGCAAGGTGCATGAAGGAAAAAAACGTCTGCCCCTCAACGAGCATCTGGAGCTCCTCGTCTGTCGGGGGCGACACCTTCAAGACGACCTCAGACCGGTTGATGATCTCCTCGGTGCTGTAGCTGATCGTAGCGCCGGCAATCTGGTAGTCCTCATCCCGAAAGATTGCTCGCGAACCCTCTTGATGCAGCACGAACACGTTGTGGCCTGCCGACGTTAAGACCTCGACGCCCGCGGGAGAAAGCGCCACCCGCCGCTCGATGTCAACGTCCTCCTTTAGAATTCCGATGTTCATATCGAACCATCCTCAGAAAGGTTTAACATGACTCCACCTTGAAGTTTCGGGCCTAACTCAATTTCGAAACACGAAGAGAGCATTCTTGAAGGGGGGCGCTTCGGGATATGCCGCTGGAGATTCTGGAAGGTCGGTGTGGTCATCGTCTGATGTGACTCTCCCTACAAAGGGTCAAAAAGCGTGCCGACCATCCTCGAGGTCGCTCAAGCGTCCTTCCCCTGAATTCCTCTTCAAGACACTCAGCCCTTTCCTATCATTGAGAACAACAAACGACCGCTTCTCAAACCTAAAAACTCCGCTTTCACATTGTTCCATTCTCCCGTCGCTCGCGTCCCAAATAGCCCAGGAAATCCCAACATACGCGGCTATGCACTCTGATCCGATCCGATTCCAAGTCGTCGCTAGAAACAAGGTTATCCGCAGTAACTCAGCTCGTTGTGACGGCTGTGCCAAATTCCCTTTGAGTTTCCTAAAAAAGGCATTATACTTGATGGAGGATCAGAGAAAGCCGGGCTTCGCACGGTGTCTGCGAGATCACTCTGAGAGCGCAGACGGCGGCTTAACCGCAGTTTTTCCAGGGCAGCGCAAAGATCGCGACTTCACTGGATCCGACCCGAAAAGGAAACGGGTCTTGCCTTGGCAATGAATTGCTCGACCGCCGAGAAGGAGGAGCCATTGGCCTTGGGACCTCATCTACGATGTTGAGAGGAGACTGATTTATGATCACGCGCACCGTTTTGATCGTTGAAGACGAAACCTCATTTGCTCTTTCGTTCCAGCACATCTTGAAGAGGTCTCTCGAGTACAACTATCAGATCACGAGCGTCACCTCTGCGGAGGATGCACTGCAGGCGATCAGGAAAGAGGGCCGGTTCGACGTCATCTTGCTTGACTATTTTCTGCCAGGGATCAACGGGGCCGAATTCCTGAAGACGCTCCGTTCGAACGATCAGGAAACGGTTGTGGTCGTCATCTCGGCAAGCCAGGATTACAAAATCGTGCACGACGTGTTCAAGCTGGGCGCGGATGACTTCATTACGAAGGAGGAGCTTTCAAATGCCTATGTGCTCGAGAAATCAATCCTCGCGGGGTTGGAGAAGAAGGAGTATCAGAAAGAGATAGCCAACCGTGAGGTTGCTCGGCAACGACTGGATGCCATCACAACCCTCATTCGAACGATACATCACGAACTCAATAATCCATTGGCGATCATCAACCTCGTCATGGCAAAGCTCCTCTCTTCACCGCAGCTCACAGAGGAAACACAGAAAGGATATCTGAGAGAAATACGGGAAAATGTCGATAGGATGTCGGACATCTTGCGAAAACTGCCGAAGGTCCGCGAGCAGATGTACAACAAGGAACTGCGAGGACTGAAGCTGTTCGCTCTTCCCGACGAACCCGAATCTCCGAAGGAACCTTAGCGAAAGACAGTATCCTTCAAATGAACTGAACTCTCCCGGTTCAAGCACGTTCGCCCTTCCATCTTCAGGGAGCGGGCGCACGTTTATTTCCGGCAGATCGCTTCAGTCAGAATCAGTTGCCGTTTTTCTCCTCCAGTTCTTCCATCAGGTTGCCGCTGTTCCTCTGATCGGGTGTCCGTCTTGTTCTCTCCCTCCCATTGAGTTTCGCGATCAGGGAAATCGCAAGCCCCGAGACCATCAGAACGGCAGCACCCCAGATGAGGCCGATGAAGGGCTTCACGCTCGCCTCAATGATCAAGACTTCGGACTTCTGCGCAACCGGCACCTGACCAGGAAGACCTGTGATGCCAAGCTCGATAGTCGAGGTCTTCGTCTCCGGGTCTACGTTCATTCCGAGGAGCTCGAACCCGACGACCCCATCTTTGGTCCTCACGATTTGCGACTGGGACCTCTGTCCAGCCTTGTAGATCGCCACAGGCACTACCTGCTCAGTGGTTTTCTCCCGCTTGACTTGGAGGATAGCACCCACGGCAAAACCCCCGCTCCCCGTCATGGATTGCACAGCTTGTTGATTCATATCAAACCGCAAGAAGGTCACCTCGACATCGTCGATCGTTTGCGATTCACCTTTCTTGAGCTGAACGATGTTTTGTCCCTGGGTGTCCGTGTTCGCACCGACTTGTTCCACGGAGACCGGCTCGACGTAGAAATCCCTCGTGATAGAGCTCGCGTAGTCCGGGCTCCGCATAAGGGAATTGTTGTACGTACTCTGATACATCACTGGTACGAGCAGGAACGTCGAGCCCCCCCGTTCCACCTGCACGTTGAACTTCCATTTCCCATCGTCCGTCGCTTGCGAGCCCTTGTACGTCAGCTTGTATCCCAATACCTCCTTCGACCCGTTCAAGGGGAGAGATGCGGTCTCCTTCTGGCCATACCGCCCTGAGCCGATGATCCCAAGGAAAAGGAAAGCCAAGCCGATATGCGCGACAGCGCCTCCGATGTACCAGACGCTCTCTTTCGCGAGCTGGTACAGTCGGAAAACATTGACGAAGAACGCAAAGAGCGACACGAAGGCAAAGAGACCCATCACGAGATCATGCATGCCAAACCAGATAAGGATCATGATCACGGCCGATGCAGCCAAGAGCGCTGAGACGGAGTTCTTCAGGAGTTCCTTGAGTGACCCAGTCTTCCATTGCACCAGCAGACTGAGCCCGAGGAGCAGGCCGAGGACGATTGCGATCGGCAAGTTTGTCTCGTCATAGAAGGCGGGTTCCAGCGACGCGTGTGACAGAATCGGCCAGCTCGTTCCGAACAAGATAACGAGTGCGCTCACGCCCATAACAACGCAGCTGATCGCCAGGAGCGATTCTCGTGTGAAAAAAGTTGTCTGAAGCGACGACGCCCTTAAGTCTTTCCAGCGTCTGGCGATCATCCCAAAACCAAGAACGATCGATGCTGCGATCCATGCGCTGAGGAGCGTGTAGGCCAAGGCCCCTGGATCGACAAAGGAATGAACGGACGAGTCACCCAGGATCCCGCTGCGCGTCAGGAACGTGCTATAAACCACGAGCACATAGGTCGAGATCGCCAGGAAGAAATTCGTCCTCGCGAGTCCGCCCGTTCTCCTCTGAACAACCATCGTATGGATCAGAATGATACCGATCAGCCACGGGATCAACGAAGAGTTCTCCACTGGATCCCACCCCCACCATCCACCCCACCCGAGCACACCGTACGCCCAATAACCCCCCAACATGATTCCGGCGCCGAGCGCGATGGTCCCAAAAATTACCCCGGGCACCGCGTTCGACACCCATTCACCGTAAGTCTTCCGCCACAGCGCTGCGAAAGCAAAGGCGAACGGGACAGCCATCGCTGCAAAGCCGGTGAACAGGACCGGTGGGTGGATGATCATCCAGATGTTCTGAAGAAGCGGGTTGAGACCTCTGCCGTCCGCAGGGATCATTCCCACCGCAAACTGGCCCGGATTCGCATCCCAGACATACTGGAAGGGGGATTTCACAATCAACAACAGCAAGAGGAAGGATTGAACCAACGCATAGATCGTCATCGTCTCGAGCTCGATCCGCTTGCGGCGCGTGTAAGCCATCAGAATGAGTCCGACGACCGATCCGCAGAGTGCCCAGAAGAGGAAGCTTCCCTCCTGACCCGCCCAAAACGTGGTGATCAACAGATGCAGAGGAAGGGCTCGCGAGCTGTAGCCCCACACGTACTCGTACTCAAATTGATGGCGCAGGATGTACATCATCAAGACCGCTGAGGCCGCCAGCACGCCGATGACCGTGACTCCAAAGCTGTTCCGGGCGATTTTCAGAAGCCCCTGATCGCTCGTCGCGCTGCGATAGTACGCGTACGATGACAATGCCGCAGCCAGAAACGATATCCACACAAGGAGTGTACCCGCCATGAGCTCGAGCCTCCAGCACGATTGATGAATGCGGTATTTCGAAGGGACAAGAAAACAAACGTGAACTAGAACGCTACCTCTTGTCCGAAAACATTGATCTTCCCGTTGATGTGCTTCGTCTTATCGATGATGGCTCCGGCGCTATTGACCACATCACCGTGACAGTTTGCGCATTCCGAAATGGCCGCAGCAAAGTGGCCCGTCGGAGGCAACCCGTGACAGGTGCCGCACATTGCTTGAAATGCTCCCCCCGTCCACGCCGGCGACCGATTCGAACCTGTCATCACCGAGTCCGAGAAGAAATAAGGAAGAGGAGACGTTGCTTTTCGGACCTTCCAGTTCCCGTGGCAGTAGGTGTTGCTGCACTTGAGGGTGAGAGGATCATAAGAGGGATTCGGTATGTACGTACCGCCGGCAGTCGCCAACCCCGCAAGCGCATTATTGAAAACAACTTCAGCCGGCGGATTTGTTCCTAGATGTCCGGCGGAGGAAACCTGAGTCGGAACAACATGGCATTCCTGACAGTTCACACTTTTTCCGAGGATTCCGGTGGAAAGGTGTACCTGATGTGCGCCGACGCCGCGAACTGTACTTGCCGTCTCCCCGGCCACGGTTCTGGGCGGGGCGAACGACGCGGTGTCGCTCGCCGAACCGCTGAAATCTCCGTGGCAGGTATTGCATGCTTCAGGCGACTTCGGTGCATTGTTACGATCAACGTGGCAGCCGGAGCTTGAGCACGAGACATTGACCACAGGCCCACCCGTGTAGGATGAGCCATGACATGTCTGGCATTCCACGAGCGGAAAGCCCTGCGTCTTCAGATAACTCGGATGACCGGTGACTCCTGCAAATCCCGCGGGGTGCGGATAGAGGGAATGGCACGAATAGCATGATTGCCCGCTAGTGCCCCCTGCAAACGAAGTCCCGTGACACGATGTGCACTCGGTGAGTTGCCAACTCTTCGTCTTCAAGTATTTCCCGTGAGAAGACGATGCGGCTGGATTCTCCCATCCTGACAGATGCGGATAGGATCGGTGGCAAGTGAAACAAGCCACGCCACTAGAACCACCCGCGAAGCCCGCCCCGTGACAAGAAGAGCACTCCGATTCCTGCCAGTCCTTGAGCTTAAGATAGTTTCCGTGATACATCGCGTTTGTCGTATCGGTCCAGTTGGAGGAATGGGGAAACGACTGATGGCATTTGAAGCAGGAGACTCCGCTGGTCCCGCCTGTGTAGAGTTTGGAGTGGCACGTCACACATTCATCGAATTCATACTGCACCTGCTTCAAGACCTTCCCGTGAAATGCCGCGGAGGTTGTATCGTTCCAACCCTTTTCATGCACCTGAAGTTGAGCCGTCACGGGAGTCGGGAGATTCTGCTTGAGATCGCTGCAGGAACTCAGAAGCGAGATACTCAGGAGAATGGCAATGCCGGATACGATGGAGAAGAATCGAATTTTTCTCATGGTCTCAGCTCACTTGTGGCAGTAACCGCAGAATCCAATTCCACGCAGACCGTTCGTGCGTGCATTCGGGTCGGTATGGCAGGTGTAACACACAGCACCGGGGTCACTGTGCCAATCCCCTTCCTCACTCGCCATAAAGCCTCGAGGGTGCGTCCTCGGATCGGTTCCCTTAATCCCGTCCGAATCCATGTGGCACGTGATGCAGGCAGGGTCGGCACCCTGCGCATCATGGCAGGAGGCACAACTTTCGATGTCGCGTCTTGCGAGCGTAGCGTGTAACCCGCCTCCGCTCCCGACACCGATCGTCACGAACCCGGGTTGCAGGTGGGTCTGCGGCTCAAATTTGACCTGGTTCACATTGCCGCCGGCCGCGTGACAGGTGGAGCAAAATGTTTGCTGGTCGTGACAAGTCCGACACTCGGCAGTTTTTCCCGCCGCCGCAATGCCGTGCGTAAACCGGAAGTTCAGATCGTGCACTTTTGTAAGCCGCATACCCTGCCCGCGGTCGATCGCCGTCAGTCGGGGTGCATGCGGAGAAACTAGATTCTTTCCCGGGACGTCCACTTTCACCAAATCGATCCCGTTATGGCAGTCAATGCAGGACTCTTGCGCATGGCATGAAGCGCACCTCGCCGTTGAGAGTCGCGCTTGAAACTTGTGTTCGCGGACAAAGTCAGTACGATTGTGATCGGTCGGGCGGAGCGCAGTCAGGTCGGTGTGACATGTTTCGCAGGCGTTCGAAGCCTTCACAGCGTTGTGGCAGGTATTGCACGTGGCCATCTCGGGCACCTGCATGGAAACTCCAATCTCCGCTTTTTCAACGCCTTCGTGACACGTCTGACACTCGATCTTCTGCTCCTGGACATGGAATTCGTGCGCGAAGATCAGCGAGAGTTGTGGGGGCTGGGTTGCCTTGTACGTGGACTGGTCGCTGCTCGTGTGGCAGTAGGTGCAGTTCGACTGCAGCTGATCATCATGGCAGGTTTGGCAATTCTCGTGCTTGGCCAGCAGATTGTCGGACGAGAGCTTGCTTGTCGGCGCAGCCGTATGGCAGTCCGCACAAGCTACTCCAGCCTCCTGCACGTGAAATCGATGCGAGAATTTCACCCCGCTCGATTGATCCTGGGGCCCCACGACTTCGTGTGACGCGCTCATCATCGTGAATGCGAATATGAAGACGAGTCCGAAAACAAAAGCGGAAGAGACGTGTCTCACGGAGATGTCGATTGAAGGCTTTTGCGTTGGCATAGCGTTTTCAGAAGATTCCAAGTTGTTGACTGAACAGGTAGCTCACTCGCAGGAACAATCGCACGTCATTCTTATAGATCTTGTTTTGAATCCACTGAGCCTGCGTGTCGAAGGAAATCACCGGGATCGGACGATACACCACGCCAAGGGCGAGACTCAGCGCATCGTCGAGCTGGTTCGCGCTCTCACCCAGTTTGTATCGAGCGTAACTCACCATGACCGTGGGCATGAGCTTGTTCTCATACAGCGGGTAGCCAAAATTTGCCGAGGCAGCACTCAACTCTCCCGCGTATCCGGTGTTCCTCGTGAGGCTGATCGACACATGGTCTCCGTTGGCACCCACCGTGACACGCTTCGAATCATCATCACCGTACGACACAGAGCCGTATTTCGCGAAGACCTGCCAGATCGGCGTTATCGCATACTCCCCCCCTACTTCATACTCCTTCAACGTGTTGTAAGCGAACACCCAGAAGATCGAATTGAACGACAAACGCGGCTCGCGCTGCAGGTATTCAGCGGTGATGCCGAGGGGTCTCAAAATCTTCACGTCGAGAGATTCGAAAGGTCTCACCCTCGTAAAGAATTGGAAGCGAGAGTCCTGATCGAGATTCAGATCGTAGTCGTACCGCACGTATGCAGAGATGGCGGTGCCGTAGTCTACGTTGATATCCCCGCTGAGATACTGTTCTGCTGTCGCAGTCGGTTTGATCTCGACGGGGTACGGATTGAAGAGTGTATCGCGCCTCATCGCGACATACGCCTCACGCTGGATATGCTTGTTCACGTAGCTCACCGAAACCTGAGCGAACTCGAGAGGTGAACCGACCAGCTGCACGCCGGTCATGTAGTTGTCTTTTGCATGACTGATCAGCTCGGCTTTCTGGTGGGGAGCCGCGAGCGAACCGTAGTATCCCATCAGCTTCAGGCGAGAGTCGAAGAGCTTCAGACCAGCAGTCCCACCGTCGATCGTACCGGTTCCGACGCCCGCGTAAATCGGTTGTCGACCGACGCTGATCTCCGCGATATCCGCGATGTTCGTCCACTTGAAATACAGATTGTAAAGACGAACAAGTCCCTCGTTCTTCAGGGGGCCCGAGAAATCATTGAAACCCTGAAGGTATGTGTGAAACGAAAGGTTTGTCCCCGCCAACGACAGCTGAACGGTCTGGTATCCGAACAGATGTTGAGAGGACTGGTCGACAGTGTCCTGCCGCTGCCAGGCGTAGCCGGATGTCACAAGCCGCATCTGCAGGCGCTGGGCCATGAGGCAGGATACCGACAATGTCAGAAGCACGGTTGCCCGTGCGAGGGTTTTCATGGTGGTCCGAACGAGTGGTTATTGGTCACGTCCATTGGTCAAGTGTTGTGCCACACCCTTCCCCCGTTGGCTGCATTAGAAACAGCGTACGATGCGGTTTTTCAGCACAACATCACCTCGGATTCTCAGAATCTGGAAATCGGAGACTCTCTTTGCACAGATTGAGAAGACGCCTATTGATGGCAAGAGGGACGATCAAAGAGGCCGAGCAAGACGCCCGATCTTGCTAAGCCCCCTTCCTCCCGTCCGAGGCCATAAACCACGGTCCTATGAGCTCGGTCAGCAGAACGAGAATCCAGATCCTTCCCGAGAGCAAATTGTAATCCTGCAACAAGCTTGCGCTGAGAACAACCCAGAGCAGACCGATGACGAAGAGATCCCTGGTTGCACAATGTCTGAGGAACCGATTGACAAGCACCCACGAGCATATGAGCACCGCGATCATAAGGATGAGCGTGCTCACCACGTAGGAGGTCTGTTCGCCCATCTGTGGCGACAAGAACGCCGTCCTGATGACGCTGTTGAGCACAGCAGCAATCAGCAGGAAAAGCCACGCCCCTACCGCCTTCCGCAAAGTGCTCTTATCCACGATGAGGCCTCAGAGATCGGCAGGAACGAACACTGTGTTACATTTCATCCTGCAGCGCCGCTTCTGAGGATTACTCAAGAAATGAAACTACGCAACAACTTTACGAAACGAACTACCCTGCTTTTGGAACCGGGTGTTGAATCTTAGCCCACATTTCGTCGAACTTGAAGCCTTTGAACGTCGGGCTTTTCTCGTTGTGACATGTCTTGCAGAATGCCTCGATCGCCGCGTTGTCCTTGAACTCATGAAGCCCCGCTGCAACGGCTTTCGCCTTGTCTTTCATCACAGCCATGTTCTTGTACGCCGAACCAGGTCCGTGGCATGTCTCGCATTGCACGCCGTCCTGGACGTTGTACGACTTCTCTACGAGCTTTGCATCGTACGACTTTGCATGGCAGTCCAGACACTCCGCCGCTTCGGCCGGCTTGGCGATGCCTTTTGACTTCGCGATTTCAATTGCTTTCGCGGTCGCGAGCGTTTTGTACGCCTCGGCATGCTTGCTCTTCTGCCAGATCTGGAACTGACCACCTTGCTTCTCAGACCTGTGGCACATCGAGCACATTTTCACACCCACGTACTTGTTCTGCGCCTGTGCCGCGAGCCCAAACATGACCAACAACATTACAACAGGAACAAACACACGGATTACCTTCATAGGTATCCTCCTTTGTTAGTTA
>Ga0315282_10013543_pt1 | contig 12277 bp, 5 predicted proteins | sample YL17G07_20_MG_FD_203693 | JGI IMG/M metagenome (GOLD analysis project Ga0315282, IMG submission 203693) | Sediment microbial communities from Yellowstone Lake, YNP, Wyoming, USA - YL17G07_20 | ecosystem: Environmental > Aquatic > Freshwater > Lake > Sediment | place: USA: Wyoming | collected... | reverse complement strand
TCGTTTTCGTTGATCCATGGAACACCAGCAATGACTGTCCGGTATGTGGGAGGCGCAACGCCAATTCCCGAAAGGACGGTCTGTTCAGGTGCGAATGCGGCTGGGAATGCGACCAGCACCTAAATGCGAGCCTGAACATTTATCTAAAGGCCATCGCCTCGAACGAGGAGGTGGCTAGGGCCGTCCGGGTTCGGCCCGATGCATCCTGGCATGACCTGATGATGTCCCCCTACGACCTGTTCACAGGCGCACGGACGGAGGCGAACAGGATGAGTGGCATGGTTGGGGGTTGACATGTGATGAATATCTTATGGAAATCACCAGTCAATCTCGAATTATGCTACAACCCTTCCTGACAATAGAAAAGGTGGGCACAGCGACGATCGCTGGCCCACCCTCACGTTCTCGAGTTCGTCCTTAAGACGAGTAGTAGGCCTCGTCGTAGGGCTCGGGCTTCAGGCCCTTCCTTGTCCTGATGCCGGCCACGACCTTCTCCGTCAGGTCCCGCGGGAGCTTCTCGAAGCCAGCGCCTTCTGTGGACCACAGGGCCCTGCCCTGTGTCGCGCTCCGTATGGAGCTCGCGAAACCGAAGAGCTCGGCTACCGGGACCTTGGAGCTGATGTGGGCAATGCCCTCCTCCTGTTTGATGTCCTCGATGACGCCGCGCCGGGACTGGATCTCCCTGATGGCCTCGCCCATGACGTTCTCGGGCGTGTTGATGAAGACCTTCTGCTTGGGCTCGAGCAGGCATCTCTGGGCCTGGCACATTGCGCCGTAGAGCGAGTTTCGGACCGCCGGGATTACCTGGGCCGGGCCCCTGTGGACGCCGTCCTCGTGCAGCTTCGCGTCGACGAGCAGGCACTTGAGGCCCATGACCTTCTCGTTGGACAGGGGGCCCCTGTTCATGGCCTCCCTGAAGGACTCGATTATGAGCTCCATCGTCTCATGCAGGTACTGTATGCCCTTGGTCATGTCGATGATCATGTTGTAGCCCTCGAAGGCCTTGACGCCCTTGGCCTCGTCCTTTGTCATGCCCAGCTCGATGAGGTCGGCCATGAGCTTCTTGATGTCCTTGATCTTCCCACCGGTCTGTATCTTGCCCTCCTTCATGGCCTGGACGACCTTTTCGGAAAGGGGCTCCACCACGAAATAGAACCGGTTGTGCTTGTTCGGGGACTTCCCCTCGAAGGGCCCTCCGCGGCCCGCCACGCACTCCCTGTAGACGACTATGGGCTCCGAGGTCGTTATCTCGACCCCGTGCTCGTGGACTATCCTGTATTCCGTGATCTCCAGGTGCAGCTCGCCCATTCCCGACATCAGGTGCTCGCCGGTCTCCTGGTTGATCTCGACCAGGATGCTCGGGTCGGCCTTGGCTATCTGCCTCAGGACCTCGACCAGCTTCGGCAGGTCCTTCAGGTGCTTGGCCTCGACGGACTTCGTGACGACCGGCTCCGAGTAGTGGACTATCTTCTCGAAGGGCTCCATGGTATCGTCGTCGGTGATCGTGCAACCTGTGAACGCGTCCTTGAGGCCGGACACGGCGGCCATGTTCCCCGCACATACCTCCTCGACGGGCAGGCGCTCCGCGCCCAGGCTCACCGAGACTATCTGGACCGCGTACGTCTTCGGCATGCCGACTATGGTGACGCTCATGCCGCGCTTGATGGTCCCGGAATAGACACGGCCCACGGCTATCTCACCGGCGTGCGGGTCGACGATGATCTTCGTGACCATGTACGCCAGCGGGCCCTTCCTCTCGCAGTTGAGCATGCCCTTGCCGACGGGGGAATCCAGATTGCCTTTAAAGATGACCGGTATCTTGTACTTCTGGGCCACGAGCGGGTTTGGCAGGTGCTTGATGACCATGTCCAGGATGACCTGGTGTATGGGGGCCTTCTTCGCCAGTTCCTTCTGGGTGCCCTTGGCGCAGTGGTCGTAGATGTCCTTGAAGGAGATGTTGGTCTTCTTCATGTACGGGACGGATGTGGCCCACTTGTGGAACGCGCTCCCGAAGGACACGCTGCCGTCGTTGACGTTGACCTGCCACTTCTCCTTGAACTCCGGCGGTGCGTTCATCTTGATGAGCTTGTTGACCTCGGTGATGATCTTCACGAACCGCTGCTGCATCTGCTCGGGCGTGACCTTGAGCTCGTTTATGAGCCTGTCCACCTTGTTGATGAACATGACGGGCCTGGCCCTCTCCTTGAGGGCCTGCCTTATGACGGTCTCCGTCTGGGGCATGACGCCTTCGACGGCACAGACGACCAGGATGGCCCCGTCCAGGGCCCTCATGGCCCTCGTGACGTCGCCGCCGAAGTCCACATGGCCGGGCGTGTCGATGAGGTTGATCAGGTAGTCCTGGCCCTCGTACGTGTGGGCCGTGGAGGCATAGGCCGCGTTGATCGTTATCCCTCGGGCCTGCTCCTGCTCGTCGAAGTCCATGAACAGCTGCTTCCCTGCGAGCTCCTCGGAGATGACCCCGGCCCCGGCGAGTATGCTGTCCGACAGCGTCGTCTTGCCGTGGTCGATGTGGGCACACGTACCGCAGTTCCTCACGTGAGCCAGGTCGTTCATCTCCTTCGTCACTTTAGCAACGAGGTCCTCCCGTCTTCCCATCTCACTCACCTTTCTTTTTTCTGATTCTCTCTATCCTATGAATGTAACCAAAGAGGGTCCGGCCCGCGATCCCAAACCGCCAGGCCCGTCCCGATGCGCCATGCCTTGACCGTTCCTTTCGTCTAACGCGCCGACGCGGCGATGCGCTCGGTCTCGTCCTTCTTTGATATGGCGTGGCTCTGCATGTCGCCCGCAGCGGCCTTCATTATCTCGTCGGCGAGGCACTGCTCGATCCGCTTCTTGTTCTTCCTCGATGCCGCCGTGGCGCCCTTGCATATGTTCCTCAATGCCACATCCAGCCTTCTGCTGGCGGCCACGTCAACGGCCTTGGGCACGGAGATGCCTCCGTACTTCAGCCTCGTGATCTCCTCCTTGGGGGCCGCGACCTCGAGGGCCTCGATGAAGACCTGTATCGGGTTCTTCTTGGTCCTCTGGTTTATCAGATCAAAGGCCTCGCGCACCATCTTGTAGGTCCTGGCCTTGTTCCCGGTCGTGTGCTCGGTCCTCATCATGTTGTTGATGAGCCTCTCGACGATGTTCATCTTGTGCTTGCCGAAGGGCTTGTTGGCGTACTTGCCGCCCACATGGGGCACGATGATCGGGTCGAGGTTGATGTAGTTCTTCAACGAGATGTCCACGACATTGACGTCCTTCCAGTCCCACTTGCCGAACAGCGGCGGGTACTGGAAGTCGAACTCGATCTTATCGAGGACGGGCACCGTCTCGCCTGGCTGGCCCTCGGCCGGGGCCGGCGCTGCGGCCTCGCCCTCGGCGGGCTTCTTCCTGCGGGACCTCCGGGGCGCCTTCTTCTCGCCCTCGGCAGCCGGCTGCTCCGCCGGCTTCTCGACTGGCTTCTCCTCCTTGACCGGCTCCTGCGCTGGTGTCTCTTTCTCCTCTGGCATGTCACATCACCTTCAGCGCACTGGCTTCTCCTTCCGGCCCCGGACGAGCTCGTCCAGCGAGACCTTGTTCACCTGTATGACCTTGAACCTGACTCCGGGAAGGTCGCCGTAGGAACGACCCATCCTGCCGCCTATGCCCTCGACGAGTACCTCGTCGTGCTCATCGATGAAGTTGATGGCGCCATCGCCCACCGCGAAGGCGGTGATCTGCCTGCCGTTCTTGATGAGCTGGACCTTCACGCACTTCCTTATCGCCGAGTTGGGCTGCTTGGCCTCGATGCCTACCTTCTCCAGGACGATGCCCCTGGCCTGCGGAGCGCCCTCCAGCGGGTCGGACTTCTCCTTGAGATGCAGCATCCTTCTCTTGTAATACCTGCTGGACCATCTGAAGGCCTTGCGGTCGTTCTTCAGCTTGCGCGCGGTGAACAGTCCTCGTGCCATTTTCATTCCTCTAGAGTTATATATTATAGGTGGAATGTCCCAATATTTATTCTTCTATATATAGTTAATTAAAGGATTTAAGGACGACGGAAAACTTAAAAAAGGCGTGCTTCCAGAGGAAACGGCGGTCCGGGATTGATTTATCTAGCACTCGCTTCTTGGCTTTCTGATGTATCCTTCGGAATGTGAATCCCATTGCCCTGGGGGGAATCATTGTAGTCCGCCCGGACCAGCCGATAGATCGCGACGGCCGTCAGCGGCCCGACCCCGCGGACCTCCTGCAACTGCTCGACGCTGGCATCCATGACCGCCTGGACGGTCCCGAAGTGCGACAGTAGCCGGTCCGAGAGCGTGGCCGAAACGTTGGGCAGGCCCTCGATAACGAGCCTCAATTTGGCCCTGAGGTCCCCGCGGACCTTGCCTTTCCGGACAGCGATGTCGTGCCGTTCGGCCCTCTCGCGGTTGGCGATGCGCACGAGCAGCCCCGCGGTCTCTTTGCTATCCCGCGTCCTCAGCACCGGGATGCCAAGGTCCACGACTATGGAACCGATGGCCCCATCGATGGCCGCCGGGCTCACGGCCCTGTCGGCCTGCATGTCCGCGCCCTCGATGATAAGCAAGGGCCTGGCGTAGGTCGAGCGAAGGGCAGACAGTTGCTGGAAGAGCCTGCCGTCCACGAGCGAATCCAGGAAGTCCCTTGTCATCTTCCGCTCGACCGCGACACGTTCCGAGAGGACGTAGTCCCCGACATCGAGCTGCCTCGCGTCGATCCTGGCCCCGAGCCTTCCCAGCTCCATGGCCACGGCCGTCGGGACCTCGCGGTTGTCGACCACTATTGTGAGACCATCGGCAGCAAGGGTCGCCGGTCCGCCATCGGGAACGGTCTTCGCTAGCGGGAACTGCATGTCCAATGTCACGGCCTCGGGCACGGCGCGCCGGACCGCGGCCCTCCGGGGCCGTGCCGCCAGGTCGCCGATCCCGTCCTTGAGCTGCTCTATCTCGGCCCTCATCCGCTTCTCCTTGGCCCTGGACGCCCAGTAGGCGGACTCGTCCCTGGTCCCGCGGGTGAGCATGAGCTCCACCCGGCCGGTCCTGGCCCTGCCGGTCCGCCCCCGCCGCTGGATGGCCCTGATCTCCGACGCCACGGGCTCGTAGAGGACCACCATGTCGGTGGACGGTATGTCCAGGCCCTCCTCGGCGACGCTGGTCGCGACGAGGACATTGACGGTCCCGGCCCGGAACTTGTCGAGTATCTCCCCCTGTTCCTTCTGGCTGAGCCCGCGGTCGTCCCCGCGGTCCGCCTGGCCCACGAACCTGCAGGGCCTCACGCCCTCGACCGAGAGGAGCTCGCGGATGAGCACATCGGCCGTGTCCCTGTAATGCGCGAAAACGATGATGCGGGAATCCTGCTTCTTCGACAGCTGGTCCGCGAGGACCTCCTTCACGCCCTGGACCTTCGGATGATGTCCCTCGAGCGCGTCGGCCGCGGCCATGGCCTCCTGCATGGAGCTGTCGTTCAGCAGGTCCTCCGTCGAGCGCGACCATGTCTCAGGGTTCGTCCGGTCCTTCAGCCGCGTCAAAAATGCCCTGAGCGGTTCCGGCCCCTGCGTCTCGGCAAGCTCGAGCGCGTGGACCACGGTCATGAGCTGGGCCTGGACCATGGAGAGCCGGATCAGGCATGATATCTCGTCCTCCTTGTCCGCCCCCGGCCCGCTGGGACCGACCCGGCGGCAACGTTCGATGGCCTCCTGGACCCTCTCCCTGGCCTCGAGAATTGCCTTCGTCGAGACGTTTACCCCGCGCTCGAGGAAGCCACCGTTCTGGAGGTCCACGATGTGCCTGTCCCTGATGTTCCTCAGGGCCTTCACGACCTCCTTCTGTTCGGGCGGCAGGTCGACGACATGCCAGTGCGTCTCGATGGTATGGACATAGGGCTTGACGTCCGGGTCCTCCTCTGTCCTGACCTCTGTCCTCACGATCCCAAGGTTGCCGCATACCTCGGCGATAGCCTCGGCCGTGCTCCCGGGCGAGGCCGTGGTCCCCATTGTGAGAACGTCCTTGCCGGCGGCCCGGCGCTGGTCCCGGTAGAGCTCGGCGACATGGGCATACGAATAGTTGCCCGTGGCCCTGTGGGCCTCGTCGAAGATGACCAATGCGACGCCCTTCAGGTCATAGCGCCCCGTGAGCAGGTCGTTCTGCACGACCTGCGGTGTCGAGACGATGACGCGGGAGCCGGCCCAGATGCCTCCCCGCTCCTCGGGCGAGAGGCTGCCAGTGAAGGCCGCAATGGGGACCCCTTCCAGTGCCCGTTCAAGGAACTCCCTGTGCTGCTCCACCAGCGGCCTTGTCGGTGCGAGCACGAGGACCTTGTCCCCGTCGGTCCTGGCTAGGACCCCATCGATGACGATGAGGGCGACGACGGTTTTTCCAAGCCCGGTCGGCAGGACCACCAGCGTCGGGGCCTCGAGGCATGTTACCGCGATCTTCTGCTGATATTCCCTGGCCTCTATCACAGCCTTTCGAATAAATCTTCCTTCCAGTTCCATGGCTCTTAATTTTGTAGCTATGAATATATCCATTTTAAGGTGGGGGGCCAGTGGTAGTTTCACTATCCAGAATCTCGAAAAAGGTCAATGCCACTACCGATTGTGAAGCCTGCTCTACTTAACGTATATATACTAACAGTGGTATCCCTAATTTCCTAATATAAAAAGGCGTACCCCTAGGTGAACTTAGGCCTAGGCGCCTTCCAAGGCGGAAAAGGACAGGGAATAGATGGCAGGCCGCAATAGACCGGAGGTCGAAGCCGAGATCAAGAAGCGCTACGAGCGGCGCATAGACAACTGGAAGAAGGAAGGCTTCGACACTGCCGAGCTCGAGAGGACCCTCAACACCGACCTGAAGAACATCAAGAGGGAGTTCGACAAGTTCCGCCGGAAGGTCTACCGGCTCAAGGACATCGAGGTCGAGCTTTTGATATTCTCGAAGAAGGGCGTCGACGACGATGTGATCCGCATCAAGGCCATGCTGAGGGACGTCAACCAGATCGACGAGGTCGAGGTCCTGCTCGCCAACCTGAAGAAGAAGGTCGGCGAGGGCGGCCCCACACCGCCACCGTCCCGGGCCGAACAGGAGGAGCGGGACGCCCTCCTGAGCAAGGTCACGGGCTGGACCTTCGACGGTTACAAGGTCGATGGACTCAGGGCCATCAAGGACCTGCCGGAGCTCAAGGCCAAGGTCACGGCGACCGAGGCGGCGATAACGAGGTCCAAGGAACTTTCCAAGACGCTCCAGACAATCCCGGCGAAGGGGAAGGAGGCCGAGGCCAAGCGCATCTCGGACATGCTGAAGGACCCGGCCAGGATGGACGAGGCGTCCGGGGCCCTCGAGGCCCTGAAGAAGAGCGTGGCCGCAGAGGCCGTGCCCCCGCCGGGACCGCCAGGCCTCCCCGGCGCCAAGAGCCCCAAGGTGGAGCTGTACCTCAAGATGCTCGGGGCCTTCGTCCAGGGCAACAAGGAGCTCCTGTCCCAGGACACGGTGCGCTCGGCCCAGGCCAACCTGAGGCGCCAGCACCCGAAGCTGTTCTACCTGGTCATCGAGAAGGACGGGTCCTTCTCCGGCGACCTCCCGGAGGCAGACGAGACCTTCGAGGCCCTGAAGGCGTTCATGGCATACCTCTACGATTTCATAGGCACATACGCAGGCCCCGAGAAGGACCAGCAGGCCGTCCAGCAGTCCCTGGGGCCGTTCTTCGACCAGAACAGGGCGCGCATCGACGAGCTCGGCCTGGTCAAGTTCATCCCGCCCAAGTTCATGGACGCGCTGGTCAAGAAGGAGGCCCCGGAGCCTCCGCTCGAGACCCTCGTCCTCATGGACCTGCAGAAGACCATGCGCACCACCACGGTAATCAAGATTTTCGAAAGATTGTACACGCTCCTGTTCCGCAAGGTCATCGAGAAGAGGGCCAACATCATCGACAAGAGCCTGAGGATGATCAAGGAGCTCAGGAACACCGCGCCGTTCATCGAGGGCTTCGATGTCTCGACATCGGGCCGGACGAAGCTCGAGGTCGGCAAGGTCAAGCTCAGGACACTGGTCCAGACGCTGTCCAAGGTCTTCGACTTCATGGTGGACATCGCGGGCCTCGACCTGGGCAAGGACGAGGCCGCGGCCATGGCCAAGGCGACCTGCGCCGAGGTCCTCGAGCCCCTGTTCCCGCTGCCCGACAGGCTCGAGATAACCTCCTTCATCCTCAAGGGCGCGCTCTCCACCAAGCTCCAGACCGGGATACCCGGGTTCGACGGCATCCTGGCCGGGGGCCTGCCGAAGGACAGCTCGATAATCCTCCAGGCCCCGTCGGGCATCGAGAAGGAGATCTTCGTCCTTCAGTTCCTGAAGAAGGGGCTCGAAGGCAACGAGACGGCCCTTGTCATACTTTCCAACCAGTCCCCGCAGCGGTTCCGCGAGAAGATGCGGGAGATCGGCCTCGACACCAAGAAGTACGAGGACGAGCAGCTGCTCAAGATCATCGACTGGTACTCGTTCAGGACCGAGAGCATCGTCGGCGTGGAGGAGGAGGGGGCGGTCATCAAGTCGTCCCTGGACCTCACGAACGTGGGCATCGCGCTCAACAAGGCCCTGAAAGGGAACAAGGATATCCACACAGGCAGGGCCGTGGTGGACATCATCTCGCCCGCGTCCCAGTCCTTCGAGTTCGAGATCATATACAGGTTCGCGCAGGTGACCAAGGCCAAGCTGAGGAACAACAACTACACGACCCTGTTCACCGTCGACAAGGACATGCACGACGCCCAGACGCTGTCGTCCTTCCACCAGATATTCGACGGTGTCATCGAGATATCCAAGGTGCGCGAGGGGAACAAGGTCGTCACCAAGCTCGGCGTGCTTTCCATGCGTGACACTTACTTCGACACGGAGCTGAGGACCCTCGAGTTCGGCAACAACCAGGTCTTCATACCGGAGGCCGAGGTCGGCAAGGTCGGCGAGGACGACAAGCGGTTCTACAGGGAGAAGCTCGAAGCATGGACCGCGGCCGGCTACAACGTCAAGCCGCTCGAGGCCGTCCTCGACAAGGACCTGGACGCCATCGAGGATGCCTTCATAGACGTCGACCGGGCCATCAGCAGGCTCGAGGGCTACGGCAAGGAGCTCGCGGGCCTCAATGTGAAAGGGCTCGAGAAGGATGTGGCCGCCATCAAGGCCAAGCTCACCAGCATCGACAAGGTCGACGAGGTCCGGAGCGACATCGAGGCGCTCAAGGTCCGCATCAAGGAACGGGCGGATCGCGAGGCGGCCGCCCAGGGCCGCGTCGTCGAGGGCGGGGAGGGCGTGGACGTCGGCGAGGTGCCACTGCACGCAAAGCCCATCGCCAGGGCCAAGCCCGCCGTCGACGTGGGCGGATACCACGACGGCAAGGGGCTCATCGATGGCGTGGGCATCATCGAGGGGGCCGGCGAGGGCCCGACGATGCCGGCAAAGCCCGTGAAGCCGCTCATAGACAAGGCCGGCCTCATAAACGGCGAGGGCATCATCAATGGCAATGGCAGGGTCAACGGACGCGGGATGGTCAACGGCCGTGGCCGCGTCAATGGCCGGGGCCTCGTGAACGGCCGCGGCAGGGTCAACGGTCGCGGCATGGTGAACGGCAAGGGCCGCGGGCTCGTCAACGGGAAGGGCCTGATCAATGGCCAGGGGCTCATCAACGGCCAGGGCCTGATAAATGGCAAGGGCCTGACCAACGGCAAGGGGCTGGTCAACGGCAGGAGGCGCATCAAGCCGCTGACAAGGCCGGTCCGCAAGAGGACCAACCCGTGGATAGCCTTCGGGGTCGGCCTGCTGCTGGTCCTGATCGTCATATCGTCCGTCATGGTCGCCTCGCGCTACAATATCATCCCCCAGTCCGGCGTCTTCGTCAATGGCAACTTCGACGATTGGAAGAAGGCCAACCTCTACTCCGACCAGGCCAACGACCAGACCGTGAACCCTGACATCAACATCGTGAAGTTCGGGGCCCTGCGGGACGGCAAGTACCTCTCGTTCTATGTCAAGGTCGAGGGCCGCATGATGAACGGTCGGAGCTTGGGAATGGATTCGCTCAGCATATACATCGACAGCGACAAGAACTACGGCACCGGGTACCACATCGGGAACCTCGGGGCCGACGCGCTGCTGCGGCTCGAGGGTTACGACGGGAAGGTCACGAGCAAGAACTTCTGGAAGTTCAACGCCTCCAGGACCGACCAGACGGACTACAACGCGTTCTCGAAGGGCATCAGGATATCGGCCGAGGCCGACGCGACCCAGGTAGAGGCCCAGGGGAACATGGGCGACATGGGCATCACCAAGGACACGCCCATCGCCTGCCTCGCGGTCATGGAGGACAAGGACGGCAACACGGACACCAGCTTCGTGTTCAGCGACAAGAAAGGCGCCCTCGTGACCACTCTCACATACACGGCCCAGGGCCATCTGACCGCGGGTCAGAACAGCGTCGAGCTGGCCCGGCTCACCTTCCAGGCGTTCGGCCTGCCAGCGAACGTGCCCGGCCTCTCGCTGTCCATCAAGGGCACGGCCCGCGCCGCGGACTTCAGCAAGGTGCGCCTCGCGCCGGACAACGGCCTCGTGCAGTACTCGGGAACGGTCACCGGGATAACCATGACCTTCGACACCGGGACGCTGCAGGTCGCCAAGGACACATCGCTCGTCCTCCGGGTCCTCGCGGACATATCCAGCTCGGCCGTGACGGGCGATACCATCGGCCTGGCGTTCTCCGGGCCGACCGCGGTCACCAGCGACGCCATGGCACTGACGCTGGACGGGGCGCCGACGGCGAACACATACATAGGGACCCCGCAGTCCAAGATCGTCATTGACGGCGCCTTCGAGGACTGGACCGCCATCACGGGCGTGGCGGACCCGGCCCATGACACGACCAACAAGAACATCGACCTGAGGGAGGTCAAGACCGACTCGGACTCGAACAACCTCTACTTCTACTTCCGGGTCGACGGGAAGGTCATGATGGGGACGGACTCCCCGCGCGCGCTCGTGCGGCCGGCCGGTGGCCCGGGCGGCGGCGGGCCGGCGCCCGAGCTTCCCCCGCTCAACGGGGGCGACGTCGCATACATATTCATCGACAACGACAGCAAGGCCTCCACGGGCTACGCGATAGACGGCATCGGTGCGAACTACCTGCTCCAGGTCAACGGCAGGAACGGCATCATCGAGAGCAGCAGCTACCTGTCGTTCAACGGCAAGACCCAGGGCGCATGGTCCTGGACCAAGGTCAAGGTCATCGAGGCCCAGAACGACGCGACACAGGTGGAGTGCAGCGTCAGTGCGGCGAGCGTCGGCGTGGACAAGCAGTTCATGGCGATCGTGCAGATGACCGACTGGGAGAAGCACACGGACACCCTGGACGAGGTCATAATCGGCAAGGGAGGCAACCGGAGCCTGCCGGCGGACCACCCGGACATCATAGGGCACAAGGACCTCAACCCCGACGGGCCCCTGCACGCCCCTGAGTTCAGCGACCTGGCCGTGCCGATCGCGGGCACCATCGTCATCGTCGTGGCCATCAGGTACAAGCGCCGGAAGGTCCAGAAGTAAGGCCTGGCATTTCAAACGCCTTAATTTCCCGTACTACAGAATATTTATAGAGCGGATGCGATATTATCTCCTGAATGGACGAGGAAGAAGAGGTCGAGGTCATCGAGGTCGGCCCGGCCCACCGAATTAAAAAGGCCTGGGGGAAGGTCCCTCTTGTGGGCAAGCTCGGATTAGTTATCCTCATCATCCTGCTCCTTGTGGGCGCCACCTTCAGCGCCCCGGTCAAATCCGTCCTCAAGGAGAAGTACCACCTCTTGTCCTTCGACTCCGCGCGGGCCTACAAGGACCAGCAGTGGTTCCAGAATCTCGGCCCCAGGATGACCGGGTCCGAGTCCATGGTCAAGGGCGCCGAGTACATCGCCTCACAACTGGAGGACGCGGGCCTCAAGGACGTTCACATCGAGGAGTACCAGATCATGCTCTTCGAGGTCAAGAAGGCCGAGGTCTCGGTCGTGCCCTACATCGGCGGGGCCGTCCCGAAGCCGATGACCACCCCGACAAGCTTCACGCACACGGTGGACTTCGTTGTCCAGGGCTTCTCCGGGTCCCACACCTGGAACGACTTCAGGGACGACATGACCATCTACGACATGGGGAACGGGACCACGAACAGCTCCTGGTCCAATGCGGCGGGCAAGTGCGGGCTGCTCCACAACGACCAGTGGACCCCTGGCGACACGGTCCTTTAC
>Ga0315282_10013542_pt1 | contig 12278 bp, 11 predicted proteins | sample YL17G07_20_MG_FD_203693 | JGI IMG/M metagenome (GOLD analysis project Ga0315282, IMG submission 203693) | Sediment microbial communities from Yellowstone Lake, YNP, Wyoming, USA - YL17G07_20 | ecosystem: Environmental > Aquatic > Freshwater > Lake > Sediment | place: USA: Wyoming | collected... | reverse complement strand
TCATCGCCTCCCAGTACCAGGAACTGATGGTCAAGCTGGCGGAAGACCGGTTCACGCTGGCCGTGCTCGGCCAATTCAAGCGGGGCAAGAGCTCGCTGATGAATGCCGTCATCGGCCGCGAACTCCTTCCCACCGGCGTGCTGCCGCTGACCTCGGCCATCACCGTGCTTCGCTACGGGCCGGCCGAACGCCTGGTGGTGATCCGCGAGGATGCGCTCTTCCCGGAGGAGATGCCCGTCGGCCAGTTGGCGGAATTCGTGACGGAGCGGGGCAACCCGGGGAACGTCAAGCGCGTCAAGACGGCCCGCATTGAAGTCCCGCTGGCCTTTCTCCGGCAGGGCCTTGAGTTCGTGGATACCCCGGGCGTGGGATCCTCCATCGAGGCCAATACCACCACAACATACCAGTTCCTCCCTCAATGCGACGCCGCGATCTTCGTCACCAGCGTGGACAGCCCTCTGAGCAAAGTGGAATTGGATTTCCTTGAGGGCATTCGTAAGCACGTCCGCAAGGTGTTCTTCGTGGTCAATAAGACCGACCTGCTCAACGCCGATGAACGAGAGGACGTGCTCCGATACGTGCGGAACTCACTGGCTCACCTGTCCGGGAATCATCACGTCAGCCTGTTTCCGGTCTCAGCCCGCCAAGGCCTTCAGGCCAAGCAGACCGGCAGTTCAGAGGGCTACGAGGCTAGCGGCCTGCGAAGCCTTGAAGAAACCATCGCGGCATTCCTGGCCACGGAGAAGGCGGCCACCTTCCTGGGCTCCGTGCTGGATAAGGCGATCAGGCTGCTGCCTTCCCAGCCGGCTATGCCAGATACGCCAGTGACGGAAGGCGGCTTCTGGCAGGACATGCGGGGACGCATGCTGAAAATGAAATCGAGACTTCAGGACCACCTTCAGGAGCTTGAGCCGACCCAGGCCAGCGATGTGCGGCAGGAACATGTTGCCGCTGACGCCACGCCTTCCACCACCGTCCGCGCGGAACCGCAGGAGCCACCAGCCGAAGCCACCTTGGACCTGCGAACGCGGGGGTGTCCTGTCTGCGACCTACTGTCGGAGAGGATGTTCGATTTCTTCTGCAAGTGGCAGTACGCCCTGGCAAGCGAGGAGTCGGCCCAGACCGCGTTCGCCGCCAGCGGAGGTTTTTGTCCTTTTCACACCTGGCAACTGGTCGCGATGGCGTCTCCTCAGGGCCTGTCGGTGGGCCTGCCCCTGTTGATGGACCATCTGTCACGTGAGCTATCGGAACTGGCTAGTCAACGGAATGCCGATCCGCACATCGGCTGGCCAAACCATGTCGGCCGCTGTACCGCCTGCCGGTTTCTCCTTTCGGAGGAACATGCGGCGATCTTGAAGATGACCGAGATCGTCCAAACCCAACCTGGCCTCGCCTTGTACCGTCAATCCCAAGGCGTGTGCCTGCGCCACCTGGGCCTGCTTGTATCCAAAGCCGATGGAGATTCCCTGCGAGCAGAACTCCTTGCGACGACCGCTCTCCGGTGCGGCGAATGGGTCGAAGACATGCAGAACTACGCCATGAAACGCGACGCGATCCGAAGGGCACTCATGAACAAGGAAGAGGAAGACGCCTGCTACCGGGCCGCCATCCATCTTGCCGGGGCGAAAGCGTTATGCCTGCCTCTCCAGGAGAATGAAGGCCCTTAATTGCGGCACCATCTGTTATGTGTAGCCAAATATGCCGTGGGAATATCCGCGGTCGGGTAGCCCCGGGCGATTGCTCGCCCGGGGCCCCCACAGATCCGGACGTGCGGAACTGCCGCATCCGGCTCCTCGGATCATCGCTTCGCTGCGTAACGCAGCACGGAGTGGACGAGCACCGGCTGAGGCAGCGGATGCCGCTCCAGCAGCCGATGGAACTTGGGCCAGCTTATGTACGCTTTCTGCGAACGCCGGCTGAGCCATTTCCGCCAACTCCGCTGGTTTAGTAGACCACCGACCTTCGGCCGAAGCCTGTACGGTAGCTCCAGCGGTCGTTGAGGACCGTGGAGGTCAGCGATTGACAACCGAATAGCACAACGCGGAGGTCCCGGCTCTCCGTATCGAGTCACGGAGCACGTGTTCGGCGTCTTCGGCGCAGAGCGGTCCCGTGGTCGGCGGCAATTTCCTGGGGACTGCCGTTACGCCACTTGCCTCAACGTGACGACTGGCAGGTGCTTTCGGCCCTGGTGGAAGTCCACCACGAGTTGCAGGTTGATGCCTGGCTTGCCCCGGACTTTCACTTGAGGAGAGGCGCACAAGGAATCACTGGGCCAATCTCTGCATTGCAAAGCTGCATTATCTTGTTTTCTTGACAAGAAACGGTACGTAACTCGTGGCAGGCCTTTGGGTTGCCACTGGCCATTTGGCATTTATCATTTGAGCATTTATCATTTGCGGGCGAAGCCCGCGCCGCGACCTCTATGAGAAACGCCCGCGTGTCAAGACGGAATCTTCGCGGTGGTTTCCTGCGCGGAAGCGGCCGCCTTGGGCTGGGGCGGTCTGACTGCTGTGTCGAGGGCCACTGGACTGGCGCTGAACACCATCAAAGCCGGACGGGCGGAACTGAGGGCGGATCGCCGTCTTGGGGGCAAGCCGGCGGACGTTCGGATTCGCCGTACCGGCGGCGGGCGCAAGCCGATTACGCAGACGGATCCGCGATTGCAGCCCCTGTTGCTGGAGTTGGTGGACCCGGCGACGCGCGGCCATCCTCAATCGCCTTTGTTGTGGAGCAGCAAGAGCACGAGTAAACTGGCGGCCGAACTGACGCGGCAAGGCCATCCGGTCAGCGATCGCACGGTGGCGACGCTGCTCAAGGCGGAGCACTATAGCATGCAGGCGAATCGTAAGACCCAGGAAGGCTCGTCGCACCCGGACCGGGACGCCCAGTTTGGGTATATCAATCAGCAGGCAATCCTGGCGTTGCGGGAAGGCCGGCCGGTCGTGTCGGTGGACACGAAAAAGAAGGAATTGGTGGGCGAATACAAGAATTCCGGACAGCAATGGCAGCCGCGCGGACAGCCGCAGACGGTCAACGTCCATGACTTCCCGGACCCCAAGCGGGGCAAAGCAATCCCCTACGGCGTCTATGACCTGGCCAACAACGAAGGCTGGGTCAGCGTGGGGACCAATCATGACACGGCCGAATTCGCCGCCGCCAGCATCGGGCGCTGGTGGCGGGAGATGGGCCACCAGCGTTTCCCGAAGGCGACCCGGCTGATGATCACGGCCGACGGCGGGGGGAGCAATTCCAGTCGCAGCCGCCTGTGGAAGGTCGCCTTGCAAGAACTGGCCGACGAACTTCGGTTGGAACTGCAAGTGTGCCATTTTCCGCCAGCCACCAGCAAGTGGAACAAGATCGAACACCGGCTGTTCTGCTTCATCACCAAGAACTGGCGCGGTCGACCGCTGACCAGCTACCAAGCCATCGTCAACTTGATCGCCAGCACGACCTCGACCAAGGGATTGACCGTGCAGGCGGCTTTGGACGAACACGAATACCCGACCGGGCGCAAGGTGACCAAGCAAGAACTGGCCGCCATCAACTGCATCCCGGCGGACTTCCACGGCGAGTGGAACTACACCATTCGTCCAAGAGCATAATTTATCAAGTTATTATTTCGCTGTTCCTTATCGCACCAGGAGATAGCCGAGACCACCGGCTGGACGCAATCGGCGGTTGAATCGCTGCTCGTGCGGGCATGTCGAGCCGGGGCCGCGTCAAGAAGCCCAGCAGCACCTCGCCGCTTGCGAACCATGCCGATCCAGGTACCGGCAATTCGCCGACGTTTGGAGCGTCCTGGGCCAGTGGGAGCCGGGCTGCCCGGATGTCGATCTGCGGCAGCGTATCCTCGCCAGGACTCGCCGGGACGCCGCAAGCGGCGTCTCCGCCATGCGGCGCCACTGGGCCTCGGTGACGCTCAGGGCGGCAGCATCGATTGTCATCGCCATTGGCGTGGGATACCTGGCCGGGCGATGGGGCCGGACCGCGACTTCGCCCTCTGTTGACGAGTTGAAGCAGCGAACCGCCTCATCGCTTTATCTCGACCTGTTTGAATCCGGCACGCCTGCCGGCCTGTCGGAACTCGTGCTGGCTGATCCGAAGCCGGCTGTGGAGCAAGAGCAATGAAACACCTATCCGTGATTGGAATCGTGACGGCCGCCCTGATTTCGGGCGCCACTTCGTACATCTTTGCCCGCTATCCGAGCAGCGAGCCCGCCGCGCAAGCCAGGCAACCGATGTCGCAGCTTCTGACGCTATCGGCCCAACAGGAGCAGGCCATCAATGAAGCGGCCCCGAGCTTCCAGACCGATGCTGCCCGGTTGGCTTCGGATCTCGACGCGGTGCAGGAGAACCTGGCATGTATGCTGGATGACCCCGCCATCGACAGGCAGGAAGCAATGGCTACGGTCGAGAAGATGATGCTCGCGCACAATGCCCTCGAGCGCCGCGTGGCCGAGCATGTCCTGGAAGTCCGGGAGCACCTGGAGCCCCAGCAACGCAAGGCGCTCATGGGCTTGATGGCCGAGAGAGTTCGGGATACGCAGAATCGAATGCAGCGCTGCCGTTGGGGTTGGGGACGCGGAACTGGCAGCGGATCTGGCAGCGGATCCGGCAGAGGTAGCGGTGGCGGACAAGGCGGCGGCAACGGTCGCGGCGGAAGAAACGGCCCACGAGATGGAACAGGGCCCAGGAACACCGAGTGAACCAATCCAGAACCTTTGTATCGGCGGCAGGTTTCTCCACGCGATCCTTAGCCGTGCCGTACGAACCGGGAGGCGGGACGATCACGCCGTCTCTCACTTGCCAGTTGGCTGGGGCGGCCATTTTGTGTTGATCCGCCAGTATTACGTTCAAAACAGGAGAAAGAGCATCGGGAACTGGTGGACTATGGCATTTATTTTGGTGCTTCGGTGACGGGCGTTTTCAGTTAGCCCTCACCGGCAGGTCTCAGGGGGCTTCCTTCCGGAACCGCAGCCAGACACCGTAATTCAGGGCGGCGTCATGAGGCTTATGCCGGATGACCTCGAAATCCTTCACGCCTAGCTTTTCCATGATGGCCTTGAACTCGGCGGCGTCCTTGTCCGGGTCGTATTTGGGCCCGCCAACGAGTCCCTTGGCTCGCAGCGAACGAGCTTCCTCCTCCGGCATAGTGGGAGGGAAGCCACGGCCGATGAATGCCTGCCCACCGGGACTAAGAACGCGGTGAACTTCCCGCAGCCCGGCCTCCAAGTCGCCCCAGAACTGATACGAGCCACGAGAGATAACAAGGTCCGCATAGCCGTCCCTGAAGGGCAGCGCCTTGGCGTCGGCGAACAGGAACGCGGCTCGGTGCGTCAGGCCGCGCTTCATCGCATCCGTTGCGAAGGGCTCGGCAAACCAACTGTTGATGTCCGTATCGACCCAGTAGAACTGCTTCGTCCGCGCGGACAGTTCGAGAGCCAGGTCACCGGGGCCGCCGCCAATGTCGATGCCGATACCGCCGCGCTCTGCCAGGTCAAAACGTTTGACGAGATATTCGGCCAGGCGGGTGTATACGTGGGGACGGTTCTTGGCCGTCTGGTTGAACTTCGCCGCGGCCGCCTTGCCGAACTTCTCACAGTCCGGCCGTTGAAAGACCCCCCCCACCTGCGCACGAACATCGGCGCCGTGAAGGGCCAGACTCTCGCATGACGCCATCATCGCGACGACGGCAACGGCGAAGACAGCCGCCCCCGCCATCCTGAGTGTCCATTTCACAGATTCTCTCCGCAGACGTTCTGCCCGACAGTCTCCGACGCGTACTCCTCCGTCAAGCGCAGGCCCGTCAAATACCGTGCCGTCCGGCGGGCGGCCGATCATGAGCCGCCCGCTCTAACGAGTAATTGTCGCTCCCCGGCGAGGGCCTCATTCTTGGCCGTGCGGGCACTTCTTGAGGGTCAGGAACCAGTCGAGAACCTTCACGTCGGCGCCGGGCTTTTCCACTCGCTCCTTGGCACTTCCGCACGAACCAGGCGGCGGCACGATCACGTCATCACCCAGTTGCCAGTTGGCAGGGGTGGCGATCCTGTGCTGGTCCGAGTGCTGCATTGCGATCAACAGGCGCTTGACCTCTTCCATGTTTCGCCCGTTGCTCAGCGGATAGTAGAGGATCGCCCGTACGACGGCGTTGGGGTCCATGATGAACACGGCACGGACGGCCTGGGTCGTGCTTGCCGCCGGCTGGAGCATGCCGAAGGCCTTGGAGACCTCCATCGTCAGGTCGCTGATGACCGGGAAGGTCACCTCGACATTCTTCATGCCCTTGTACTCGATCTTCTCCTTGATCGTCCGCAGCCAGGCGATGTGGCTGTAGGTGCTGTCTATGGACAGGCCCAGCAGCTTGCAGTTGAGCTTCTCGAACTCCGGCTGCATGGTGGCGAATGTCATGAACTCGGTCGTGCAGACCGGCGTAAAGTCGGCCGGGTGTGAGAAGAACACGACCCACTTGCCTTTGAAGTCGTCGGGGAACTTGATGTGCCCCTGGGTTGTCTCGGCCTCAAACGAAGGGGCCTTCTCGCCGATCAACGGCATCCTGTTCTCGTTGCAACTCATAGTACTGTTCCTTTCCTGTGTCAGTTGGTTGGGTAACCATTTTATTAATCTTGACTTACGTCTGAATCTCCTTGGCGCGGTTCCCGCGGTTATCAGGCGAGGTCGAACCGGTCCAGGTTCATCACCTTGTTCCATGCCGCAACGAAGTCCTTCACGAACTTCTGCCGGGAATCCTCGCTTGCATAGACTTCCGCGATAGCCCGGAGTTGGGAGTTCGAACCGAAGACCAGGTCGACGCGGGTGGCGGTCCATTTGAGTTCGCCCGTTGCACGGTCGCGACCCTCGAACACGTCGCCGGGTTCCGACGCGGGCTTCCAGGCAGTGCCCATGTCGAGCAGGTTCACGAAAAAGTCGTTCGTCAGGGTTCCGGGGCGCTTGGTGAAGACGCCGTATTGTGTCTGGCCGAAATTGGCGTTCAGGACTCGCAGGCCGCCGACGAGGACGGTCATCTCGGGGGCGGTCAGCGTCAGCAACTGGGCCCGGTCCACCAGCAGTTCCTCGGCCGAGATGGAGAACCTGGTCTTGAGGTAGTTGCGGAACCCATCAGCAACCGGCTCAAGCACGGAGAAAGACTCCGCGTCGGTCTGCGTCTGCGAGGCATCGGTGCGCCCCGGCGTGAACGGGACCGTCACGTCGAGGCCGGCCTTCTTTGCAGCCGCTTCGACGCCGGCGCAGCCGCCCAGAACGATCAGGTCGGCCAGCGAGACCTTCTTGCCGCCGGACTGCGCGCTGTTGAACGCCTTTTGTATCTTCTTGAGGGCCTTGAGCACCTTCTCCAGTTGGGCCGGTTGGTTGACGGCCCAGTCCTTCTGCGGGGCAAGACGGATGCGCGCCCCGTTCGCCCCGCCGCGCTTGTCGGAACCGCGGAACGTGGAGGCCGAGGCCCATGCGGTCGAGACCAGTTGCGGGATGGACAGCCCCGAGGCGAGGATCTCTCCCTTGAGCGTCGCGATGTCCTTCTTGCCGATCAGCTTGTGATCGACGGCCGGCACCGGGTCCTGCCAGATCAGGTCTTCGCCCGGCACTTCCGGGCCGAGATAGCGGGCACGCGGGCCCATGTCGCGGTGGGTCAACTTGAACCAGGCCCGGGCGAAGGCGTCCGCGAACTCCTCGGGGTTATCCCGGTAGCGCCGCGCGATGGGCTCGTATGCCGGATCGAAGCGAAGGGAGAGGTCCGCCGTGGTCATCATCGGCGGGTGCTTCTTCGAGGGGTCGTGCGCGTCAACGATCATGTCCTCCTCGGCCACGTCCTTTGCCAGCCACTGGTTCGCGCCGGCCGGGCTCTTGACCAGCTCCCACTCATACTTGAAGAGCATGTTCAGATAGCCCATGTCCCATTTGATCGGGTTCGGCTTCCAGGCGCCCTCGATCCCGCTGCCGATCGCATCGCCGCCCTTGCCGGTGTGGAAGCTGCTCTTCCAGCCGAGGCCCTGCTGCTCGACGGGAGCCGCTTCAGGCTCAGGCCCCACATGGGTCGCCGGGCCGGCGCCGTGGCACTTGCCGAAGGTGTGCCCGCCGGCGACCAGCGCGACGGTCTCCTCGTCGTTCATGGCCATGCGCGCGAAGGTCTCTCGAACGTCGCGGCCGGACGCCACCGGGTCCGGATTGCCGTTCGGACCTTCCGGGTTCACGTAAATCAGGCCCATCTGCACGGCGGCGAGCGGATTATCGAGGTTCCGATTACCGGAGTACCGCTTGTCGCCCAGCCATTTATCCTCAGAGCCCCAGTAGATGTCCTCTTGCGGCTCCCAGACGTCCGCTCGCCCGCCACCGAAGCCGAAGGTCTTGAATCCCATGGACTCCAGCGCGCAGTTGCCGGCCAGGATCATGAGGTCGGCCCAGGAGATCTTGCGGCCGTATTTCTGCTTGATCGGCCAGAGCAGGCGGCGCGCCTTGTCGAGGTTCACGTTGTCCGGCCAGCTGTTGAGAGGCGCCAGGCGCTGGCTGCCGGACCCTGCGCCTCCGCGGCCGTCGCCCATGCGGTACGTGCCCGCGCTGTGCCATGCCATCCGGATGAAGAGCGGACCGTAGTGCCCCCAATCGGCCGGCCACCAGTCCTGCGAGTCGGTCATCAGCGCGCAGAGATCCTTCTTCACGGCCTTCAGGTCGAGCTTCTTGAACTCCTCAGCGTAGTTGAACTCCTCGCCCATCGGATTGCTCATGGCGGAGTGCTGGTGGAGTACTTTAAGGTTCAGCTGGTTCGGCCACCAGTCTCGGTTCGATGTGCCTTTGCCAGCCGCGTGTTCGTGAGTCCTGCCCGTTACCGGGCACTTGCCTTCGCTGTTCATGGTTGTTCTCCTGTGCTTATCATGTCCTATATCGTAATAATTACTATCTGTATCGCCAGAAAAAACTCCTCACTCAGGTCACCTCCATCTCAACGCTTTTGGCCAGCGCAGGCCGAACAGACCCCCCGAACCTGCACCTGGGCCGACTCGATGTTGCCAAATGACCTGACGGAATTCGGAATGGGCAGGTCGTCCAGCGCCTGGCTGCGGAAGTCCTTTATCGCGCCGCAGACGGTGCAGATAAAGTGGTGGTGCCGGTCCGTGTTGGCGTCGAACCTAGTCGACCCGCTCAGGGCCTCGGCCTTGCGTATGAGGCCCTGGCCCTCCAGGGTCGCAAGCGTCCGGTAGACGGTGTCGCGCGAGATGGCAGGCACGCGTTGGCGGACGTTGCGGAAGATCGTCTCGGCATCTGGATGCTCCTCGCTGCCGGCCAGTTCCCGGAAGATCTCCATCCGCTGGTGGGTGGCCTTGAGGCCTTTCGTCCGGCAGGTATTCGCGAAGGCACGCATACGCCGGTCAAGTTCGGATTTGCGAACGCTCACAGGGGATCTCCGCTAAGGACTTCCTACGACATAGGAAGTATATGCATCTGGCCTTGGGAAGTCAATGAACGGAAGGGGTCGGCCCAGTGCAGATCGGTGAGTATTTGCTTGACGGCCTGCATCGCCTTGATGATAGTATATTAGCGGAGACTATGATGCATGGATGAAATGCAAGAACTCGCCAGGCTGCTGAAGGTCTTGTCCGTGGGGACCCGCGTGAGGATCGTGCAGCTGCTGAAGGGCCGGGCGCTGTGCGTCAATGCCCTGGCGACTCGGCTGGACGTGACGCAAGGGGCTGTCTCGCAGCACCTTCGCATCATGCGGGATGCCGGGCTGGTTATCGACGAGAAGCGCGGGTACTTCGTCCATTACCGACTGAACGAACAGACTCTCGCCTCGTGGCGGGAGAGAATCGACAGGCTACTGGACCCCAAGTTAGGGCCCCGCACGGACACGAAAGGAGCCGGAGAATGTGCTGCTGCAACGACAAGAAGCAAGGCTGCCAGAAGCCGAAAAACCTGAAGGGCAAGCCCGAGGACTGCACGCCGGAGCAAATTCGCAAGTGTCATGGCGACGCCAGGAAGCACCCCTGCACCAGCCCGTCGAAGGGGAAGTAGTCCGTCATGCCGAAGGCGATCATCGAGACCCGTGGCTTGGCCAAGCGCTTCGGCGAGGTTCAGGCCGTTGCCGACGTCGATTTCGACGTGGGCAAGGGAGAGTTGTTCGGCTTTCTGGGGCCCAACGGCGCGGGTAAGACCACGACGATCAACATGCTCACAGGCCTGGCCCGGCCGGACGCAGGGACGATCCGCATCGCGGACATCGACTGCTCGAAGAACCCGAAGGCAGCCCAGCACCTCATGGGCGTGGTGCCTGACGAGAGCAATCTCTACCCCGAGTTGACGGGCTTCGGGAACCTCTGCTTCTGCGGATCGCTGTACGGCATGGCCAAGCGGGACCGCGAGGCGCGAGCCCGCGAGCTGCTGGACCGTTTTGGCCTGGCTGAGGCGGCAAGTCGGAAGTTTGCGGGCTACTCCAGGGGCATGAAGCGGAAGCTCACCATCGCGGCCGGGATAGTCCATGCGCCGCCCATCCTGTTTCTCGACGAACCGACCACCGGCATAGACGTGGCCAGCGCCAGGCAGATTCGCCAGATGATCGCCGACCTCAACGCCGGCGGGACGACGATCTTCCTGACCACGCATTACATCGAAGAGGCCGAGCGCCTTTGTCGGAGCATCGCTTTCATCGTCAAGGGTCGGATCGTCCGTATCGACACGGTCGAGGACCTGATGCGTCAGACGGAGGGCCGCCACGTCGTGCAGTTCTCCGTTTCGGACCACGCCGCCGAACTGTGCGATCAGATCACGGCCGAGTTCCCGAGCCTTCAGTGCCAGACAGTCGCTCGTGGCGACATCCGTGTCGAGTCGTCCGAGCCCGTTCGAGTTGGCCCGCTCGTGCGACTGCTGGAGGACCGCGGCGCGGAGGTTTCCGAGGCGCGCAAGCTGCGGCCCAGCCTGGAGGACGTTTTCGTCCGCGTCACGGGCATCGAGGCAGGCGCGATGAAGCAGGAGAAAGAGAAGGCGAAGATGGGAGGCGGCACATGAAGGCCTGGATCGCGTACTGGAACATTCTGGCCAAGGACATGCGGTCGTACTACCTCAAGCCGCCGAACATCAGTTGGGGCATCGTCTTCCCGCTGGCCTGGACGGGAATGTTCTTCATCCGCTCCGGTTCGGGGCTGGACAGCATCCCGGCGCTGCTGCCGGGCCTGATGGCCGTCTCCGTGCTGTTCGGCACGACCAGCATGCTGGCCGTCACCGTCACGTTCGAGAAGAAGGGACGGTCCTTTGAGCGGCTGTTGCTCGCGCCGATCCCTCTAGAACTGCTCATGCTCGCCAAGACCACCGGCGCAATCGTCTTTGGCGTGGCCAACGCTTTCGTGCCGGTCATCATGGCCGCGTTCCTGGCCGATCTGTCGGGCGTCAACTGGGCGACGCTCATTCCGGGCGTGCTGCTCATCGCGATCAGTTCGACATTCCTGGGGTTGTCCATCGCTGTCTCGGTCACTGAGGTATTCGAGGCCCAGACGTTCTCCAACTTCTTCCGCTTTCCGATGATCTTCCTCTGCGGGCTGTTCTTCCCCATTGACCAGCTTCCCATCTGGCTTCGGCCGCTGTCGTATATCTTGCCGCTGACATACGGGGCCGATGTGCTGCACGGCTCGATCCACAGGCCGCCGCACCTGCCGCTGGCCCTCGACTTCGGCCTGCTGGCTGCTTTCTGTGCGGTCCTATTCGGCGTCAGCCTACGGAACATCCGACGCAAGTGGATCGTGTGACTGGGCAGACCACTTCGGGCCATGAAGCCGTAGCGCCAACTCGGCGACGCGGCGACCGAGATTGCGTGCGGTCTTGAGTCCGTCTTCGTCCGCATCGGTCCCACCCGGGCCACCGCTGAATAGCGCCGCGCCGAAGTGTGCGGAGTCCTTTCCATCGCTGACGCAGATCATGTCATGGCAGAGCATCGCGGCCCGCACGGACTGAAGCGTCAATTCCTGTCCGCCGTTGCGAACCCCGCCAACCGCCAGCACCCCGCCAACCTTGTCCCGCAGCAACCAGCCGTTGCGGCGAAAGACCACGCAACGGTCCAGGAATGCCTTGCACTGGGCCGTCATGCCGCCGAAATAGACGGGCGTGCCGATGATGATGCCCGCAAGCTGTGGATCGGACAGCATGGGGATAAGCTCCCCGAAGTCATCCTCCCAACCGCAGATCAGTCCCTGCTTGCAGATGCCGCAGGCCGTGCAGGGGCCAATCTTCTTGCCGGCCAACTCAATAAGTTGCACCTCGACCTGCGGATTTGTTTGCTTGGC
>Ga0315282_10013541_pt1 | contig 12278 bp, 10 predicted proteins | sample YL17G07_20_MG_FD_203693 | JGI IMG/M metagenome (GOLD analysis project Ga0315282, IMG submission 203693) | Sediment microbial communities from Yellowstone Lake, YNP, Wyoming, USA - YL17G07_20 | ecosystem: Environmental > Aquatic > Freshwater > Lake > Sediment | place: USA: Wyoming | collected... | reverse complement strand
TGGTCTGCTCCAGTGGTATGCGGCAACCAAGATGTATGCGATTCTTACTCAGCAACATTATCCTCATCCTATGCAATCTGGCCCCTGACCTTTTCCCCCTGTGTCAAGTGTGGCTAAAGACCTGCCCTTGACGGGAGAGGAATTGGGTGAGGGGGGACCTTAGCTAAATGTTAAAATTGATAATGCGTTTGTATGAGGTTAGTTTTAGGACAAAAAGTTTGTTACAACGGGGCTTGCCTCCTTGGATCCGAAGGCGGGGCAAGCCCCACATGAAAAGAACGCTGATTAAGTATTGATGGACATGCGGAGTTCACCCTGATCAATTGATCAATTAGCCAAATACCAACCCAATCCCTTAAATACTGCGAATACATCCATGAGGTTCACCGAAAAGCATTGAAGATCCATCCCATTGACCAACATCTTCACTAACCATTCTGTAAGGGAACACCCATGAGAGTATTCTCATTTATCCTTGGAAGACTCGCTGTCACCCCCATTATTATTTTAGGTTTAATCACCCTGGTGTTTTTCATCGTCCGAGTGATTCCAGCTGATCCTGTTTCATTCATCGCAGGGGAACGTGCGACGAAAGAACAGATTGCTGAATTAAAGCAAAAATGGGGTCTTGATAAACCTCTGTATACCCAGTATTTCATCTACTTGAGACAACTGGCAAAGGGAGATTTTGGCACAAGCTTTTATACCCATCAGCCCGTCATCGAAGATTTGATGAGACGCCTTCCCGCAACGTTAGAGCTTACCATTGTAGCCGTGATCCTATCAGTCGCCTTGGGAGTTCCCGTCGGAATTATTTCGGCTTTAGGGAGAAACTCATGGTTTGACCATCTGCTTCGGGTGGTGACGATTGGAGGTCTATCCATTGTTGGGTTCTGGTTAGGGATTATGTTACAGCTTGTTATAGGATATCAGCTCAATTTACTCCCTTTGACCGGCCGTATTGACCTCTATGCTCCCCAGGACATTACAGGTTTTCTTATCCTCGATTCGATTCTAACATGGAATGGGAAAGCCCTCCTGAGTTCCTTAAAGCATTTGATTCTCCCCGCCACAGCCATCGCTTTTGCCTCTTTCGCAGTCATCGCCCGGTTCACCAGGGCAGGGGTGTTGAATGTCCTCCGAAGTGATTATGTGCTCTATGAGCAGGCGATGGGTTTACCTTATTTTCTCATTATCCTCAAATATGTTTTACGCAATTCGATTACCTCAACGGTCACTCAAATCGGCCTTGTCTTTGCCTCCCTCCTGGGAGGTGCGGCGGTGATCGAAATGGTTTTTGAATGGCCTGGGTTAGGAAATTTCTTGGTCCAATCCATTCTTCTTGCTGACTATAAGGTCATCCTGGGGGTAACGGTATGGATTGGTCTTGTTTATATTGTCATGAACCTGATCATTGACATTGCACAGACGATCGTCGATCCCAGGAGAATAGAGCAATGAAAGACTATCAAGTCTTTTTGCAGAAACTTGTTCAAGATCGAGTCGCCTTTGGTGGTTTCTTAATCGTTTTCATCGTCATTCTTGTCGGCTTTTTTGCTCCTTATCTCGCTCCCTATCCAGGTGATGTCAAAGCAATTCATTTATCTGAACGACTTCAGAGACCGACTCTGAAGCATTTATTGGGGACGGATGATTTTGGAAGAGATATTTTAAGCCGAGTGATTTTTGGTACAAGGGTTTCCTTTACGATCGCTCTCATTGCAGTAGGAGCCTGCCTGATTATAGGCATTCCCATAGGGCTTTATGCAGGGTTCTATGAAAATTGGCTCTCGAGTGTGTTCATGAGAATCGGGGACATCTTCTTATCCGTCCCACAGATTGTTTTGGCATTGGCTTTTGCAAGTGCTCTGGGGCGGAGTATGCCCAATATTATCCTCGCCCTTTCGGTCACCTATTGGCCATGGTTCAGTGGGATCGTCTTTGCTGAGACGAGAAAGGTGAAGAAGTCGGTCTTTATCGAAGCTACGGTAGCCTTGGGAGCGTCTTCTTCAAGAACGATCTTCCGTCATGTCTTACCCAATGTACTTTCTCCGATTATTATTCGGAGTACAGTTGGGATGGGCTATACCATTCTTACAGCCGCTGCCCTTGGATTCATTGGGGTGGGGGCCCCGCCCCCCACTCCAGAGTGGGGAATAGCTATTGCCGATGCAAGACAATACCTTCCTGAAGCCTGGTGGTGCGCCACCTTTCCCGGTCTCGCCATCTTTCTCACCGTCATGGGTTTTAACATGTTGGGAGACGGACTTAGAGATCTCCTTGATCCACGCCTCAAGAGGGGAGGCAGGGAAGAAATAAAAGTGGGAGAATGAATTGTCGAAGCTATTGGAAGTGAAGGATCTCGTCATCCATTTTTATACAGACTACGGGGTTGTTGAAGCCATCGATCAACTCAACCTTGTGGTGAATCGAGGAGAGGTCGTCGGACTCATCGGTGAAAGTGGGTGCGGCAAGACGACAACCGCAAGGGCCATTTTGGGAGTGGTCCCTTCACCACCTGGAAAGATATTAGAAGGGGAGATCCTCTTTCAAGGTCAGGATCTCTTAAAAATGGAGAGGCGAAAATTTAATTCTTTAATTCGCGGGAAAGCCATCACCTTGATTCCTCAAGATCCGTTCAATTCCTTCAATCCTCTCTTCACCGTAGGGACGCAGATCATGGATATCGTGAAATGGAAAGTGTTGTCGTCCCATCCTGATCAAGGAAATCGTTCGGAAAACAGAAAGGCAATTGGTTCGGAGAATGTGATGAAGAAGCTAAAACAGATGCAAATCCCTTTCCCTGAACGGCAACTGGGGAAATATCCTCACGAATTCAGTGGGGGGCAAAGACAGCGCATCATGATTGCGATGGCTCTCCTTTCTAATCCATCTCTTATCATTGCAGATGAACCGACCACGGCCTTGGATGTCACCATCGAGGCCCAAATTCTCCAACTTCTGAGGCAATTGGTGAAAGCCTTTGAGGTTTCGATCTTATACATCACGCACGATCTCGGCGTAGCGAGCCAAATTTGCGACCGAGTGGTCATCATGTATGCAGGACAGGTGATGGAAATTGCCCCCATTGCCTCCTTTTTTGCCAAGCCTCTTCATCCTTATACAAAGAAGCTCTTGGATAGTCTTCCTAACCCAAAGGGAACGATCACCGACATCCCGGGAGAGGTTCCCAGTCTCATTAAACCACCCCCTGGCTGCCGTTTTTGTACCCGGTGTGAATTTGCTGAGCCTAAATGTTGGCAGGAGAGGCCTGTCATAGAAGAGATTTTCCCAGACCACTGGGTGCGCTGTTTCCATCCGATTATCGGATCACCAGTTCTATTGGCTGAGGGCAATCTCATCAATGGGAGGAATTGAAATGGCGGAATCTGACGTGTCTTCTTTGAGAGGACCCCTAAGCCAAGATAAAGCTGAGAGAACGGACCAAGAGATCATATTGGAAGTTAAAGATCTTAAGAAATATTTTCCGGTTCGTAGTGAAGTGCTTAAACGACATATTGGTTGGGTGAAGGCTTTAGATGGAGTTTCATTTAAGGTCAAAAAGAGGGAAATCTTTGGAATTGTCGGAGAAAGTGGCTGCGGGAAATCGACTCTTGGGAAGACCATTCTTGGTATCTATCGGTCTAATGGTGGACTTATAAAATTTAAAGGAGTGACCATCTCCACACTACCTCCCGAAGCAGCAAGGAAGGTGAGGAAGGAACTGCAATATGTATATCAAGATGCCGGTGCCTCCTTAGATCCCCTTTGGGCCATAGGCAAGACACTTCGGGAACCCTTGATTATCCATACACAACTCTCCACGAAGGAAATCGATGAGAAAGTGAATGAAATTCTGAATGCAGTGGGTCTCAAAGAAGAACATCTTTCTCGGTACCCTCACGAATTCAGTGGTGGGCAACAGCGGAGATTGGGGTTAGCGCGGATTCTTACCCTGAATCCAAGTCTCATCATCTTTGATGAACCAACCACGGGTCTGGATGTTTCGGTTCAAGCTACCATACTAAAGCTCTTAAAAAGGCTTGCCCTTGATTTTGACCTGACCTACATTTTCATCTCTCATAATTTAGCCGTAATACGGATGATGTGCCATCGTGTAGGAGTGATGTATTTGGGCAGGATGATGGAATTAGGGAATACGGAAGAAGTCTTTGAGTCTCCCATGCATCCCTACACAAGATTTCTTTTGGCTGCGATCCCTGAGCCGGGGAAACGTAATGAGGATGTCATCCTGAAGGGGGAACCCCCAAGCCCTGAAAATCTGCCGCCGGGATGCCGTTTTGGGCCACGGTGTCCTCTTTTAGAAAAGGTTTGTGCTGAAATAGAACCCCAGCTTTGTAACGTATCCGATAATCATGCTATTGCCTGCCATTTATACCCGAAATAGCCTATTGCGTCTCACACAATTCTTTAAAGATATGCTGAATGATAGCCACCACTTTTTGCATATCTTCTACAGCGATGTTCTCCTCTTTCGTATGGACCGCTTTTGCTCCCATCCCGATAACAATTGTCTCAATGCCTTTTTCGTTATAGCTGGTGGCATCTGATCCTCCACAAGGGGTGAGAATCCTTGGCTCTAAACCAATGAAGCTTAGGGCTTTCTTCGCAACTCTGACGCTTCGAGTGTCTTCTGAAACACGAAAGGCTGTTGTGCCCAACTCCATTTTAACCTCTGCTCGGGCTCCCACGGCTTTTGCCGCAGTGAGAAATATCTCTTTGATTAAGTTACTTTGGTTTAAACACTTCTCGTGTGATTGACTTCGACATTCTATCTTCACATTCGTTCTCTCTGGTACGGCATTGAGGACCTGGCCACCATTGATGATCCCGATATTAACAGTCGTCTCCTCATCGATCCAGCCTTCCTTGAGCATGGAGATCGCATAAGCTGCGGCTTTTATGGAAGATATCCCCTTCTCTGGTTCCATCCCAGCATGGGCGGCCTTTCCGATGATGTCCACATTCAGGCGCATATGGGAGGGGCCTCCTACAACAATATTATCGAGATTGTCTGTATCAATGACAAATCCAATTTTTGATCGAAGAAGGGCAGCGTCGAGGCTTATGGAACCGATGTGTCCAATTTCTTCTCCGACAGAAACGACAATTTCTAAAGGAGGATGTCGTTCAGCCGTCCGAACCGCTTCAAAAAGTTCTGCAATACCTGCCTTGTCATCTGCACCCAAGATAGTTTCTCCCTTAGGGCGAATGATTCCATCTTTTAGAATGGGTTCTATATTTTTTCCTGGTTTGACGGTATCGGCATGAACACCAAACAAAATGGATTCTGTAATAAAGGTGTTTTTAGCAGGAATTATTGCAATAAGATTTCCGTATGGATCAATGGTACACTCCGCTCTTAGTTCTTTGATGAAAAGGTCTTCGAGATATAAAATGAATTCTTTCTCCTCTCCTGATTCACTACTTACTCGAACCATTTTCATAAAGGTATCAGCCAATTCTTGATTCATTCTCTCCCCTCCTGATTTGGCACAAAGCTCATAGAATTATTCCCTTTCATCATTTTCTCACTTTGGTCTACCTGGACTATTGTCCTTAGTACTGAAGTTCTTAATTTATGCGGGATGCCCTGGGCGCCGGATCGCAAGCGTCACTAGGCGATCCACATGCAAACCAAATGTTTCGTGCATGGCTTTTTCTCCTTCTTCCAAATCTTCAAATCAAATCCAATAAGCGATGTCAAGCTTTTTTAAGATGGGGGAGCCCCATGATCTTTGGGATTTAGACCTCAAAGGGCAAGAAGATCATGGAATGAGAAGGTGTGAAAAAATTTGATTATGACTGTAACGTTTCTGATAAAAGTTAAAATCGTTCAGGCAATGGCTGAATCATAAGAGAAACATGTTGCCCTCGATAAAAATGACAAATAGAAAGAGATGTAACCCGAATTTCTCGGGTTGGCTGTGAGAGTGTAACCCTTTCTTTTTCCCTTGGTCCATTAACTATGCCCATTGGGGCCTCCAGCGCAAACGGATCCACTGTTTGATGTTGTAAGTCAGGCAGGCCCACAGTGCCTCCATGCCTACCTTCACTAAACCCCGCAGTCGAAATTGCCGTAATCCAATCTTATCCTTGATCCAGGCATTAGGAAATTCAGCCACCGCACCCCTTTGGCGATAAATCTTTTTCGCCTCATCGGTTTCCATCTTTGCGATAAAAGCAGCTACCTCAGGAGCATCCACCCCTCTCACAATCGAGCGACCTTTCGCCCCATTTTGTGGACAACACTTCTGCCTGAAGGAACATGCCTGACAATCCATAGCACAGGCTCGATATTTATAGTTCGTTCGTCCTGGCCGTTTCTCTTCCCCATCGGGCCTTAGAATCTTACCTGCCGGACAGCTATAGGTGTCTCTCAGCGCATCATAATGAAATGCCTCGGGATAAAAGCCCTGATCTACGCCTCGTCGTTTCAACTGCCCCGCTGACTGCGCGACACCCGCTCCCATTGAACCGATCAAATCCACTTCCCTCTCGCTCATGGCTAAGATATTCTCCCTACTGGTAAAACCTCCATCAACTACAACCTCAGTGAGCTCTTGCCCCCCACTCGCCTCTACCCGATCCACCGCAGCAACTAACTCCTCATAATCGCTACCCGATTGGCTCACTCCCATTCCCACGATCATCTTTTCTTTCGCATCCGTTGAGATCTGCACATTGTAACTGGGCGCATAACCCCCATCCGATTGTTTCATGATCCGTGCCTGTGGATCGGTCATGCTCACGCGCGCCTCTTGCTTCTCTTCCTGACTCGACTTGCAAGCCCGGATCTTTTCCAGTTTTTCCAAGGCCTTCTCCAGTCGCTGCTGCTTCTCCCGCGCCGCACGCTGCCTCGCCTTCGCCACCCGTGGACTCACCTCTTCCGCTGTCCGTGGATCTCCCATCTGCTCCACCTGCTCACGGGCCAGCTCTAAATGCGCCCGAATTCGCTCCTCTCGTCGAAAGGTATCTCCACTCGCACAGGCCTTCACCTTCGACCCGTCATGCATCACCCGCTCCAAGCCGATCAATCCTTCTGCACTCAATAACCCCAAGACCTCCGTGAATAACTCATCCAAAGCCTCTTTATGATCCACCCGAAAATCCGACAACGTATGATAATTGACCGGCTCTAACCCAGTTAGCCATTGATAGGCCGGATCATATTCACACAGCCGACCAATCTCCCTTGCCGCCCCCACCCCTTTGCTATAGCCGTAGATCCACAGACTGATCAGTAACTGCGGGTCCGTTGCCGAACGCCCCGCCTCTCCCTCCACCGCCTCAATCTCTTCATAATATCCACCGAGATCCGTTCTCCCCACAAACTCCCAGATCGCCCGAACCTCATGATCCTCCGGCACCAACCGCTCCACCTCCACCGGCCGCAACACCATTTGCTCACGGTTAATCGGCTTCAGGCGCACCCTTCGGGTCTTCTCCTTCTCCACCTCCCCAGCCTTCAACTCCGAAGCGTTATCCTCTCTCATGCCACCCCCCTCTTTCTCAGCCCCATGTGCTCCAGATTTAACCGGGATAGCTTCACTCCAAGCTCCCAATACCTTGAAAAAGCTTCCATCGCCTTCTTGACCTCTCCCAATCGGGAAACAGAAATATAAACCATCTGTGTCACTCCCCCTTCTTTGTAAGAGAGATAATAGGCGGGTCCATGCTTCTCCCCCCGCTCACATCGACACCCTTTCTTCCCGCATTTGCGATATAAAACCACCAGGCTCCCCTGAAGCATTTCGGAACAGTATTGGATCTCCCTCAGTAACCTTGCTTTCTCTGCTCCCAACCTCTTCATACTGAATTATATTATTACAAATCAGATATCTTGTCAAGTATTTTTCTCTCCGAAGCCAAAGATTTACTAAACGCAGGGCTCAAGAGACTATAATTAGAGGTCCCTTTTAATTTTTTCACACCTTCTGAGGGATTAAGGAAATAGGCAATCCGAAAGCTTATAAAGGTCCTTAGAATCTTTTTTGAAAAGCATAGAGGCCGGTTTCAAAAGAAGGGTTTTGAAGATGGCAAATCAAATAAAGAAACCGTGAATCCAAGGGCCATTGCTCACGGAATAGCAATTTTTACACCCTCAAGCTTTAATGCAATAATAAATTTCTATAGGTACTTTTGAGCTATTGGACCACGAGAAAAGGCCTAGAAATTGATTTAGTGTAATCCTTAACTGTTTTCTAGGATTTACCAAGCTTTTTGGCGAGCTCAGCGAGGTACGGCTCAACCATTCTCCCCTGATCCATAATCTGTTTCCCGTCTAACCAAACGGAAGAATTTAGACATTGACCGTCCGTGTGGGATGGAGCCGGCATTCCATCGGGCTTAAATAATCGAGCATCAAGATTACCAATGCCCCACTGAGTGCATCCCCAAATTCTTTCATCTTCAACCGTATTTCCAATCAGCTTGGCGCCAGGATTGAAGCCGTAATTAAAATGGGCCATTTTCAGCATCCGTGGATGGTTAAAACCTTTTAGCCAGGTCTCAAATTCCCTCGCTTGCCTTCCCCCTTCTACTTTGACAATCGTTCCATCATTGATCGTCATGCGGACGGGTTCTTCGAGGAGCCCACAGGAAGCCGGCATTGGGCCTATGGATCCATCAAACACAATGGTCCCATTTATGGTATCCAGATCAGGGACCCCACCAATTTGTCCCCCCATCATATGGGCACCTGGCACATCTGCGTACCCAACTCGGGCTGTATAGAGACGGTTGGGATCGGGTTTTCCGTCTGGAGTTTTAGGCATGTTGAATTCGACCTCGGTTCCAGCAAGTGCTTTTACACGAACATGTTTGGCATTCCTAGTCATGTCTGCAACTTTTTCCATGAATTCTTTGAGAACTGGATAGTTGACCCGACCGATGCAACGAACCATCATATCCGTATTACATCCCGAGAGGCAAAGATATCTGAGCCTTTTGTTCTCCCTCATTGCGATGTCGTAAGGAGTTGAGTAAAGCAGATTCTTCCCATTGAATTCAACCCAAGTATCGGTTCCCTTCAATGCACCGACGAGCGCTTCCGAAGGCCAGAAATTATCCGCTGCTTTTCCCACATCGGTCGGACTCGCCAACCATATGACCATTGGTTTAGCTCCAATGGTAAATGCTGCGCTTGCTGTCGCTTCCACAATTTGAGGATCACTTTCCGTATCTGCTGTAATAATAAAGGTTTCCCCGGGTTTCAATTTGAAAAGTTCTCGGGTCAATATATCGGCAGCTTTGATTAATTCAAATTCGTAGAATCGCATTTCAGTCTCCTTTCATCCGTATATTGCCTCCGACGCAAGTCTTGTCTCAGAAATCCAGATTCTCGAAATTTGAGCGCTCACATCAGGCTTTGCACCATCTTCCATAATTGTAGTTTTATACATTTATTGGCATCAGTTTTAACCAATAAATGTATTATATAGTATAGGAACTCATGTTTGTCAAGTTAAACTCCCCATTCGCGAGGATCTCATGATAAGGAAGAATAAAAATCTGGATCTGAATTTGGGTAGGTCGGTTTTGAATCAATATTTCCGGAGGGGAAAGCTCAGAAGTCGCTGTAAAAATGTTTCTAATTTAGTTTAGAGATGAATTATGTCAATTCTCTTAAATCAAAAAATATTTACGGTAAGTATGTGTTCTAAGCTACAGATGATATTTTTTTCTTACGAACCGAGACATGGGGATATCAAACGCTTCTGGAAATCTTAGGTTAGATTGGACAAGAGAGATAACCTGGTGAGCCATCTCCTTGACCATATTGATTGCGAAGGTGTTCTTTCCGACCTCTCCTTTTTCAAGGGCATAGCCATAGGTGAATTCAGCGAAAAACATATGATTATAATTGAAATACATATTGAAAATATTGGCCGCATTCATGCAACCGCGGTTCCCTGCCACGACGATCAATCCTCCCACTTTGCTCGCCAGTTGCAGTTTGGGGAAGGTCAAAGCATAAGTCCGATCCATCACTGTTTTGGTTTGACTGGACATAGACCAAAAGTAGACAGGAGTTGCCCATATGATTCCTTCGGACTCGACCATCTCTTTATAGACCTCCTGCATATCATCCTGGATCACACATTTTCCCGTTTCAGTGCATTCTAAACACCCAATACAAGGACCGATGATCTTATCTTTCAAACATATTTTGGAAATGAGAGTTCCATTTTTTTGAGCCTCCTCTAATGCAATATCCAATAGGATTTCTGTATTTCCCTGTTTTCTTGGGCTGCCCATGATTCCAACGATTTTCATTGTTGACTCCTTCTGGGATTTCTCGTGCTATTCTATCCCTGGAATTTAATCACTAATACTCTTATCACATCGATTTCCTGAAATTATTCAATAATCATTGCAACCTTCTCGAGAACAAAATCTACATCTTCTGACTTAATGCCATTATGAGTGACCATGCGCATCGTATTTCTTGAGCAGACTTTTACCTTAATATTAAGATTGATTCAATTTCTGTGCAAACGATGAAGACTCCCAACCTATGGGTGAGACATCCAAATGGACTATATTGGTTAAGATTCCTCCTCTATCAACTTTAATTCCAAGCGTCTCAAGGCCTGATCTTAATTTTTTTGGCATTTATGTGATCTTCATCCAACCTTCTCACCATTTTTGTTAATGCAATGGCACCAGGCGCAGCAATGGCACCAGCTTGTCTCATTCCTCCTCCAAGACGCTGCTTGACCCTTCGTGCCTCTTCAATAAAATCTTTCCGCCCAGCAAGAATGGATCCAAGAGGAGCAGCCAACCCCTTGGTAAGACATACGGCAACAGAATCAGAAAAATCTACCAACTCCCTTACATTAACATTCAACGCAATAGTAGCATTAAAAATGCGGGCCCCATCCATAAATAATGGAATGTCCTTTTCTTTAGCAATTTCTATCGTCTGCTCGTAATCTACCCTTCTAACAGCAAGACCTCGATCAAGATGAAAGCTATTTTCTAAACAGATCAGCCGGGTTCTCGCTCTTTGTACGTCCTCAGGCATAATGGCCTGTTTAAGGAATTCGGAATCGTAGATGCCAGTCTCGGTCTTCACAGGCCGTGGTTGAACTCCAGAAATGGCAGAGAGCCCCCCGGTTTCGAGATTATAGATATGTGAATCAGAAAAAACGATAATTTCATCCCCAGGTTTTGTATAGACCATCACAGCAATTTCATTACTCATTGTTCCTGAAACTGTGAAGGCGGCCATTTCCTTCCCTAAAATTTCGGCTGCCATCTCCTCAAGTTCAATCACTGTTGGATCGTCTCTCAAAATATCATCCCCGACTACGGCATTTTTCATGGCTTCCCGCATTTCAGGAGTCGGCTTGGTAACTGTATCACTTCTTAAGTCAATAATTTTCTCCATCAGGATCTCCTAACCCTTAAAATCTGTTACTGGCCATTCAATCAGGGTTCCTGAGAAAAGTCAAGGTAACCACCCAATAGATTTCTCTTGACATTACCCAATTATTGGAACAAAATTTAAATTAAGTTACAGGAGAGGCTCTGGACCAAGGGGGAGGGCGCCGAAGGGGCAAGTCTTGATTAGATAAGACGAAACTCTCAGGCAAAAGGACTGTAACTTAGCAAATTCCTGGAGAGATCCAAGTATTTAACTTGGACACCGAAGGGGAAAATTCCTGCATTTTAGGGATAATCTCTCAGGTCAAAAGACAGGAGGAAGGTGGTTGAACCTAAATCGCCTTCCTCTTTTTTTCAACTATCTCTAAGGTAAGACTCTTTAAGACATGGTTATTCTAATAATTCATTAACTTGAACCGAAAAAGGAGTAAACCCCGTTAGAAGACCTTCGCCCTTCTAACGGGAGGGTTCACACGGGGCTTTAAACCCCGTGTTCGCTTCAAAAGGAATTTTATCTTCATCCCCGCTGCAAGCAGCGGGGCTTTCTAACGGGGTAAATATGGCAGAAAGCAATGTTAAGACAAGACACTCCTTAGAACTGTTAAGCCATACCAACGGTCAATGTAACCCATTATCAGAGCAGGCCGCTGCAAGAAGCATCCTTAAACATGCCTTAGAGAGCGTGCTTCCTGAATCAGCCTTAAGACGATACGTCAGCATTGATGAAGCAACCAATACCTTAACTGTAGCAGGAAGAGAATACAACCTGAATAACTATAAAAGGATATTTGTTGTTGGTGGTGGTAAGGCAGCCAGACGCACTGGCGCAGAATTAGTGAACATTTTAGGTGATAGGATTACCGCAG
>Ga0315282_10013540_pt1 | contig 12278 bp, 11 predicted proteins | sample YL17G07_20_MG_FD_203693 | JGI IMG/M metagenome (GOLD analysis project Ga0315282, IMG submission 203693) | Sediment microbial communities from Yellowstone Lake, YNP, Wyoming, USA - YL17G07_20 | ecosystem: Environmental > Aquatic > Freshwater > Lake > Sediment | place: USA: Wyoming | collected... | reverse complement strand
CGACACAGTCGGGACGGAGTCGAAGGGTCGTGCGGGGGACTTTTATCGAGAACTTCTCGGGAACGAGGAGACGGGAACAGTTATGGCGGAGACGAATCAGAATGGATTTCTTTTATCTCGACCACTTCGACAATCTTCCCAACCATGCAGATGCTTTTCAAATCTCTCCTCGGCTTGACCACAATCTCCGCTCGGAGGCCTTCTCGGAGCAAATCCTTAGCGGCCTCTCCAGCCAACTCGAAGTTCTGACCGTCAGTTGTCCTGAAAACCCAGCAGCCGCCTTCTACCCTCGTTCGGTGTATCACACCCTCGATCGTGATTGCACCTGGCGGATAGTGCTTCGTCGAAGCGCACGAGCTGAGGAAGACAAGGGCAATGCAGAGAAGATTTCTAGGCCAAGATATCCGGCCCTCGGGAGCCAATCTGGCGAAGAGATTCCATGAGGCTGTCCAAAAAGAAAGATCCCGGTCAGCCTGAGCGCAGCGAGCGTTGTCCGCGAGCGAAGTCGAAGGCGATTCTAAGCAACATTCTGCACTTCCCTGCCCGTCCGGCAAGCGGGGACTCCGTCCCGACTTATTCTTCGACTCGCTTCGCTCGCTCAGGACGTCGGGACTGCGCTCAGTGTGACAAACTTTTTGGCAAGCTCCACCGTGGTGGCAGAGAGAAATGAAGACAACAAGCCTATTGAGGCCTGACAAAACTCTGTGCGTCATACTGGCCTCCAGTCTTCCCGACCGATTCGTCCGAAGCAAGATAGAGATAGACACCGAGCGTCTCTTCGGGCCTCTTCAACTTTGACTGATCTTCTTCAGGATAAGCAGCGTGCCGCATTTCAGTCGCCATCGCACCTGGGTTCACGGAATTCACTCGGATGCTGTAGGGCTTGAGCTCATCTGCAAGAACTTGTGTTAGACCCTCGAGGCCGAACTTGGAGACGGCATACGCTCCCCATCGGGCTCGACCACGCCTTCCGACAGACGATGAGATGTTGATGATCGAGCCGCTCTTCTGAACCATCATGATTCTTGCGACTTCCTTCGAGAGAAGGAATGCACCGAAGAGGTTCACATCAACTACCTCCTGCCATTCCTCCACAGGATACTCGACGATCTCTGCACGTGGACCGAGGACTGAAGCATTGTTCACCAGTACATCGATTCTACCGAAACGAGACACACACTGGTCAACCAATTTCTTCACATCGTCAGGTTTGCTTACGTCGGCAGGGAGGACAAGGCAGGAAGCATGAATCTTGGAAAGCTCGCGCTCAACTTCTCGCAAGCTAGTGGCGTCCCGCGAGCACGTCACCACTGCTGCCCCTTCACGGGCATAGGCGAGGGAGATCGCTCTCCCAAGTCCCTTCGATCCTCCCGTGACGAGCGCAACCTTCCCTGAGAGAAGCACGAGCTAATCCACCCAGTCTGCGATGAAAACGTTAAATTCGTACCTTGACTTCGCGTTTCTGCTCGAGATGAAGATCAGCTTCTTCCCGTCTCGAGTAAACATCGGGAAGAAATTGTAGCCCGCTGTAAACGTGATCTGCTCGAGACCCGTGCCGTCGACATTGATCATAAAGAGATTGAAGTTCCGGCCTTTGGGATCATTCATGTTCGAAGAGAAGATGATCCGCTTGTCGTCAGGGAAGAAGAAGGGTCCGAAGTTCGCCTTGTTGTTGTCCGTGAGCTGCTGGATGTTCTTCCCATCTGAATCCATGACGAAGATGTCAACCTTCTCAGGCTTCACTAATCCGTTGGCGAGAAGAGCTTTGTATTCTCTTATCTCGGTCGAGTCTGTCGGATGATGAGCGCGGTAGACGATTTTTTTTCCATCCCATGAGTACCATGGCCCGCCGTCATAACCCACATCAAACGTCAATCGCTTCTGGTCGCTTCCATCCAGGTTCATCGTGTAAAGCTCGAGATCCCCGTCACGGGCAGAGCAGAAGACGATCTTGTCAGCAACGGGGGAAATCACAGCCTCAGCATCGTAGCCGTCGGTATCTGTCAGGCGCTTAAGGTCGCTGCCGTCGCTGTTCGCCATGAAAATGTCATACGACTTGTAGACACCCCAAACATAGCCCTTCGATTTGTCCGGTCGTGCCGGACACTCGAGACCGGCGAGGTGAGTCGATGAATACAGGATGTGTTTTCCATCTGGATAGAAATAAGCGCACGTGGTCATGCCTTTGCCAGTGCTCACCATCTTCACATTCTGCCCATCGACATCCATCGTGAAGATCTGATCGCACTTCAACGAGTCGCGAGTCGACATGAAGATGATCTTCTTCTCGTCAAACGAAAAGTAGGCTTCCGCATTAATTTCACCGAACGTGAGCTGCTTGACGCTTGCGAAGTGCTTCTCATTCGGATATATCAGACTGTCCCCGGCACTCTGGCCAGCGAATGCGACAACACTTCCCGAACACAGAAAAAGGAAGATGAAGAATTCTTGAACACTGGGCGCTATTCTATTCTTACTCGGAGAATGGATCATGGCAATTGTCTTTGAGGTTGGGATGAATAAATTGACACAGCGAAAGGGGTCGTGAATGTCTCACGAACTGCTAGTCTTTGGCGTCTGGGTTCTTCATTCTTTGAAGGGAAGCCTGCTTCTCCTGTTCAGTTGCAGATTTATCGATCCATGGATAGAGAATATTCTCTTCTTTGTCGTTATGAGCCGTCAGAACTGCAGTGAGCCCACTTTCCAGCTCGGCTGTTTTTGTATCGCTCGCTGAAATTGCAGCGTGGATTTTTTGAAGATAGTCTTTGATCTGTCGGTGTTCCATGCGCATGACAAAGGTGGGCCCACCGTTGTGCATCCCAGTCCGGTTCTCAAAGATCGGGAAGAGAATCTCCTCTTCCCAGACGATGTGCCTCTCTAATCCCGACTTAAGCTGAGAAAACAAGTTCTTCGCTTGGTTCAGATCGTGATTCTTCACATTCTGAAACTCCTTGAAGGTTCCATCCAGACGATCATGATCTTTGCCCATGAAGTCTGTTATTTCGTTCATGCGGTTTATCTCCTTTCTGGATTATCACCTTTCGGTTCCTGGTGTCGAGTGAATGCCAAAGGACTTGAGTGTCTTGGCAAGCGTTGCCGCGTCGTACGCAGGCGGGGCGCAAACAAAACTCGTGCAAACGTAAGCAACGGGCTGATCTGCGCTTGCGATCATGCTCGCAACGACGGAAGGCAGCTTCGCTGCAGAAGATACTTTTGGGTCGTAGAATTGTACGACCGTATTCGGACGATATGTCCGGAGAGCCGCTTCACGCAACTCGATTGTCCGTGAGTTGTTCTTGTCTCCGATGACAACGATGTGTGGAGGTGGATTGAGGAAGACATCGAGAGCGTGAAAATACGCCGCCGCAAAGATTCCGTAGTCCTTGCAGATCGGAGCAAAATACTTCAGGGCCTTCTCCGCAACGCTCCGGTGGGAGTCTTGCTCGGTAAACTGATTTAAACGGATTAGCGCGAGAATTGCCACCGCGTTGGCTGCAGAGCTAGGAGAGTCCTGAATTGGCTTGTTAGGAAGCTCGAAAACGGCCATTGTCCTGTCCCCTCGAGGCAGATCGAGAAACCCACGGGCTTCCTGATCCCAGTAGCGCTCGATCGTTCGTCCCAAAATCCTCTCCGCAAGGGAAAAGAATTTCTCTGTGCCCGTGACCTCATACGCATCAAGAAGGGCAGAGGACACTTGAACTTGGTCCTCAAGATAAGAACTTTTCGACACTTGTCCAACTGAATGAGCTACATCAAACGTCGGGCTAACACCTTCGTTGATGATTCTTTCCAGCGTCTTCAGCGCAAACTCAAGATGTGCGTCCTGATTGAATGCCTTATACGCCTCCAAGTAGGCCGAGATCATCATCCCATTCCAGTTAGCGTACACTGTTGGGTCGACAAATGGGGCTTTTCTCTGCAGCCTCGCCTTCAGGAGTTTCAACTTCCCCGATTGAATGAGGCTTCTAACCTCCGACTCAGATCTCTTCAACGAGTCAGCAATCTCTCTGGCATCCCGAGCTACATAGAGCACGTGTCGGTCAGATGAGTGCATCTCGCCAGCACCGTTCAAATGGAAGCGCATCGATGCCACTTCGAACTCCTCAGGACTGAGAACTTTCTCTGCCTCCTCACGAGCCCAAGTGAAGTAATCTCCATCATCGTTCATGCTGATGTCGGCGTCCTGGCTGGCGTAGAATCCGCCGTGCTCTTGATCCGAGAGAACTGTGTTGACAAAGGAAATGATGCCGAGCGCAGTCTCCTTGAAGAATTCTTCACCTGTCGCTTGATAAGCATGGACATAATTCTTCAATGGCTCAGCGTTGTCGTAGAGCATCTTCTCAAAGTGAGGGACAATCCATCGCTCATCCGAACTGTAACGATGAAAACCTCCTGCCAGTTGATCGTACACGCCTCCCTTGGCCATCGCTTTGAGGGTAGAGTCAACGATCATGAGCATCCACTTCTGGCCTGTAAGGGAATAACGCCAGAGAAGGAATTCAATTGCACTGGCGTGAGGAAACTTCGGCGAGGCGCCGAATCCACCATTGCGGATATCGAAAGCATTCGAGATGCCGCTCAATGCGCTGTCAACAAATGTTTCTGAGAGTTCTGTGCCGTTTGTCGAGCTCTCACCTGTTTTTTTGAGGTTGGAATAAAGCTCCTCCGCACTCTCAAGAATCTTCGCTCTCTCAGTCCTATACTTCTCGCTAAGAGTCTGAAGAACTCGCTTTAGCCCGGGTCTGCCGTACCTATCGTCGGGAGGGAAGTAGGTGCCGCCATAGAAGACCTTGCCATCTGGTGTGAGTAAGGCTGTTAGCGGCCAACCACCTTGACTGGAGATGGCCCTCACTGCGGTCTGGAAGCGTGCATCAATGTCGGGCCGTTCGTCCCGATCAACTTTAATTGGGATGAAATGCTCGTTGATGATCCTGGCGACCTCGGGATTCTCATAACTCTCTCCATCCATGACATGGCACCAGTGGCACCAGACAGCTCCTATGTCAAGAAGGATAGGTTTATCCTCGCTCTTTGCCTTTAGGAACGCCTCGTCACCCCACGGCAGCCAGTTCACTGGCTGATGGGCAGCCGATTGGAGATAAGGACTCTTCTCATTCCTCAATTCATTCGACATCGATTTGACCTGACCACGTGCTGACAACTGGAAAGCCGATGCGCTCCAGCTAATTTTCAGTACAACAAAAAAGAGAAGAGCGCACAGGACAGCGAAGGCTGAGCTCCAGGGGTTGCGGATTGGCATTCGAGATCTGGCGAGTGTGATTCGCTGATCCCAAAGACAACTTACTTCAGGCTTGCAAGGACTTCTTTGAGTTTCTGGAAGTCGGCAGGAGTTCGGACGTTGTACTGGAGGTTCATGTATGCGATCTTCCCAGTCTTATCCACAACGTACACCGTTCGCTTATTCCAACCATAAAGATCGTTATAGCTGTCGTACTTCTTTGCCACTACATGACTGTGGTCGCTCAACAACTTGAACGGGAGATTGTGATGCTTCGCCCATTCTTGATGTGTGAAAACATAATCACCACTGATCGGTAGAATCTCCGCATTCAATTTCTCAAGGTTTGAAAAGTCATCCCGGATTGTGCACATTTCTTTGGTGCATCCACCACTCCAATCAGCAGGGTAGAATGCGAGGACAATGTTTCGCTTCCCGATCAAATCGGAGAGTTTGAGAGGAGGTTCGAGGACGAGCGTGTCCTTTGTCGCGTAGGGAAGAGCAAAGTGCGGGGCAGGATCTCCGACCTTCAATGTCGATGTGGTTTGTGACTGCTGTGCAACCGAGTCTGCGAAGAAAAGGATTGCCAGAACAACGGCTAGAACTAGCTGACGCATAGTGTCACCTCCAGATCGTGAAATATTCAAATGGCAGTTGCGTTTCGAAGGTGCGTGTCAATACCGATTGTACCTTCGCTCTAAGATAAACACTATCTCGCACCAAACCGTTTCGTCTGTGGGTCGAACTCAATTCGGTTGCGATTCTCTTGCCACCACTTCTTCAAGCCAGCGACATCGCCACTCTTGAACTTCGGATCAAGGTGCCTCTGCAATTGATCGAAGGCATCGCCTCCGAACAATCCCCCAGCATTGATTGTTTCGATAAAGGCGGGGATTGCTCTTGCATCACCAAGCTCGAGTGCGGTCTCCAAAATCTCGATCTTCATTTCTGGGTCCTCTTCCTGATTCCCTGAGGTAATGAGAGAAGTCACAACGGAAGTATCACCAAGGACGCGAAATGCTTTGAGGACCTTGTCCCTCACGTCACTCGAAGGGTCATGAAGAAGGGGAATGAGTTGAGGAGTGGCAGTTCGATCTTTCAAGTCAGCAATCTCCACGATCGCAGCCTTTCTAACCTCGGCGTCATCATCACTCAGTCGTTTGACGAGAAGTGGAAGCCACTCGTTCTTCCGATCGGGAAAGGAACCAAGCTTGCCGATCGCGACTGTGCGGTCAGTTGCCAGCTTGCTCTCCAGCATGTGGACAGTGTGCTCGTACGGATCCTCTTCGCGCTTGGCAAAAAACAACACACCTGCGCAGAAAAGCCCAAACACAACCGCTGACGCAAGGAGGTTCAAAACTGCTCTCCTCCAGTTAGGAGCAACGCGCAGATACCGGATCACTGCGGCAACCACAAGAGTGACCGCGAGCAGGCAAACAATAAGAGGACTGGTCGGCAGCCCCGTGTGCCACGAGAGCTTTACACCTATAAAGCTGATGATGGCGCCGCCAACCCAGCCTATGATCAATCGAGTGCTGATTTTCTCTGCCAAGAGCATCGCTCCGACGGCAGGGATAACAAGGTAACTGAACACAAGAAACACTCCTGCAATGGCAACCGAACTTGTAATCACAAAGCCAAATGACATGTAGAAGAGAAAATCCCACAGCCGGACGTTGATTCCGTCCTGTTCGGCTTTCTCTGGATGCACCGAGATCGCGATGAAGCGCTTTCGAAAGATGTAATGGAAAGCGCCGACGACCGAATATAGAACCGCCGTTTTGATGACGAGATTACTCCGCACCCAGAGAAGCTCGCCTTTGATGATTCGGTCGAGTTCAAGCGGCCCGAGTGGACTACGGGCAAGCACAAGGATCGTCGTGGCAAAGGCAACTGCGTAGACAATCCCGATAATTGCTTCGTGAGGGACTTTCTCCCCGCGCATCCGAGTCATCGAAAAGACAAAGGCGCCAAAGAACGTGAACGCAAGAGAGTACAGGTAGAGCTGGTTTATGTCCTTCCCAACCTCATAGCCGAGGAGAACTCCAGTTACGGTGCCCAAGGCGGCAATCTGAGCGAGTGCCAGGTCAACAAAGATGACTTTCCGCGCGATGACATGAACCCCAAGGTATACGTGAATCCCAGTGAGGACAAGACAGGCCAGCAATGGCCAAATCATTGTCTCAGGGAAGTAGAAGATCTGCTCCATTCTCTCCTCTGTTTCAGGTGAAATTATGCGAGTGCCGCTGCAATCTGGTCGAGCAAGAAGGTAATAAGGTTTTCATATGTCTGGGTGTCTTCCGACGCGCCGACATCAACGTAGGTGATGACAACCTTTGCACCAGTTTTACTCGCTACATAATCGGCGGCATCCCTGGAATAGAAATTATCGTTGAGAATGACTTTCACTCCTTCGCGTTTAATCAACTCGACGACCGCATCGCGGTACTGAGGGGGAGGGGGGATACCCGGCTTCTCCTCCAGCTCGCCAACGATGTTCAGTCCAAAACGATCCGCGAAATAGATGTACGTCTTGTGATAGGAGAGGACCTTTTGCCCAGCGATACGGGCGCTTGTCTTCATCCAGCCACCCAACTTGTTGTCTAGTTTTCGCGACTTGAGCCATTCGAGCAGTTCGTCGTTGCGAGTCTTTCTCGTCAGGATATCCCCAGCCTTCTTCCCGATAATTTTCATCAGCTCTTCACCGTAGAGCGCCACATCGATCCGGTACCTGAAATCATCAAGCTGTTTCTGATAATAATCCGAATTGGAGGGATCGAGCTGCTTCAATCGGTTTGCTATATTCTCGGCAATGATCCTGACGTTCAGAGGATCCAGCCAGACGTGGGGGTTCCCTTGCGGATGGATATCCCCCCAGGCTCGTGAAATCTCGGTCGGAAGTTCCTTCACCGGGACGTTGATCGTCGCGACGAGATGGCCAGGATTGCCCGGTTGGATGCGTGGATTTCCAGATGCGTCGAGGACGTTCTTTGCCCACAGGTCAAGGCTCAAGCCATTCTCGATGAAGAAATCCGCTCCGTTCGCCACTTCATTCATTCGAGGCGTAGGAGTCACATAGTGGGGATCCTGCTTCGGATTCGCAAGCGCCGTAACATTTACACGATCTCCACCAACCTGCTCAGTGACGTATTTCAAATACCCAAGCGTCGTGACGACTTTCATCTTCTTCTGAGCGAGGAGACCTTGACTCAGGCCGATCAGGCAGAAGCTGACAGTGACAATTAACAAAAAGAGTTTTCTCATCTTCTTCTCCAAAGAGTTAAAATGGTTATCGCGATACCCAATAAGGCTCTGTCGGATGAGAGCCAAAAACGAAGTTGATCTCAAGCAGAGCGGAGTTGACCGTCTGGTGCTGAGGCAAATCTGATGTCCGATGCTCAATCCCTAGACGGAACCGAAGAAACTCTGTAGTGTAATAACTTAGATAGCCGCTCAAAGCCTTGCTGGTCAACCAGTCATTTATCGGTTCGTCGACCACTTCGTATCTGCCGCCGAGGTAGACCCACCATGAGAGCTGGTACTGGGCGTATGCAAACCAGCCAAGAGGTCTGTTTGTTGCTTCCCCTACTATTACCATAGGATCAACTCCATCGGAAAATATCCGTCGTTCTATACTGTTCCGACCCCAGAAAACCTCCCCACCCATGACGAATGAATGAATATCGCGACGTTCTACCGGACTCCACTTGTACGTGACATCTGCACCATACAAGTAGGTCGAAGGCGATCCATCTTCGCGATATGCGCTGAGACCCAGCGTGAGCAGATGGACGTTCTCCCAATCACGAGACCAATTCAAATGAGCAAGATATGCAGGCTGTTTGCCGGAGTTCCCCAGTGAGAGACCCAGATCACCAGCTCGAAGGAGATCGAGATTCATCTCCAGAGTGGATAATGGAATCGGATTTGGCAGGAAGAAATCGAAATCAATCCCAATCGGGTTGAATCCCGACTCGAAGAACTCTCCGTGTTCGGTTCCCATATACTTCGTCACAGCCAGTGGACGTGTTGTCCAGGGCAGATCATGCATATGAAGTTTGTTGTCCACGCCGAAGGGCGCTCGGAATTTTCCCACCTTGATTTTCATCCCAAGCGGAGCTGTTTCGAGGACAGGTATCCGCTTGATCAAACCATACGCTTCTTCCGCATCGATCCCGAAGCCCTTTCCAGCTTGATCCTCAAGAGAGATGATCGCCACCGCCTCGGCGAACGGGTCGACCGGTGCGCGCAGATCAAGTTCGACAGTCCTCAGAAAAGGACGATTCTGAATCTGCGTTTCTCCCTGCGAGTCGTAAACAGTCTTGTCGTCAGCTCGTGCTGCGACGTTTAAGGAGGCCGTCATCCGCGGGTTGAATGCTGTCGGCGCAGAGGCACGTGAAACCGCGTCGATCTTATTCTCGAGTTCACGAAGCCGCTGATCAAGCTTTTCTTCCAATCTGTCAAGCTCATCGCTCTGACTTTGCGGTAGCGTAAGCTGAAGATTCTTGAGATCAGTCAGCTCCCGTTTTACTTGCTCAAGCTCTCTTCGCATGTCCTCAATTTGCTTTCGTACCGAATCTGGAGGCTCCTGAGCCATCAAAGAGATTCGACAGACCACGGAGCAGAAAAACCAAAGAAACAAAACTGGAAATTTATAACGCATTCTTTTCTCCCTCCGATCCTTGCAAATGCAGTAATCTTGGAAGACAGATTCTGAGATTAAGTACCTCAATGAAATGAAAACCTGCCCAACGGTTAGCCAAGGAGAGCAACTGGAGGAGCTCTGAGATCGACAGAGCAGAAAAGAAGCAAGGAGATTGTGGATATCTCGAAAGGACGGAAACTCTGGGAAAGCGGCCTTATAGAGATCAGACCCGAATCGAGTTGAGGTAGACTAATAGAAGTCAGTCGTAAACAGAGCTGGCACATTCCTGATTCTGAGGCGCCCGGGGCAGAAAGCTTTGAGCCAACTGCCGCGGCAGTAAGGACTTGAGCGCCACTCCCAATCCCCAAGGGGTGAATGTGGACAGCAAACAAGGTGGGGATTGTTACCGCGTAAACCAGGGCAAGAGTGAGTGAAACGGATTTTCTGAACATCGATCACATTATACGATTTTGAAGTCTGAAATGCAAGCCAAATGGATAGTCCGACTCAGTAAACCTTTGACAAATTCCCGATTAAAGTCTATATTTTCTGACAAGCGACAAGAACATATGAATTTCTTAGATAACAAACTTTCATGCCAGAAAGGTTCAAAGGTAAAATCGCGTTCGTAACGGGGGGAACCGGAGCGCTCGGGCGAGTCGTTTCCGAGGCTTTCTACGCTGAAGGTGCAGCCGTTGTGATAACCTACATTCACGAAGAGCAAGCGGCTTCTCTTCCTGGAAGCCTTGGGTCTGAGAGAACGAGGGTGTTTCTGGTGAAGGCTGATGTCACCGACGAACTACAGGTGAAATCGGCATTCCAGGCAGCGGCTGCAAAGTTTGGAACGGTAGATTGTCTGCTTAACATTGCGGGTGGTTACATGGGAAGAACTCCCATTGAGGAACTTCAACTGAAAGACTGGGACTACATGATGGATTTGAACCTCAAGTCCGCATTCCTGTGCACTCGAGAGGCACTCAAGATCATGTCAAGAAAGGGCAGTGGCAGGATAGTGAATATTTCAGCCATGGCTGGCCTGAACCCCTCAGCTGGCCGCGGAGCGTACTGTATCTCGAAGGCATCAGTCGCAACTCTGACAAGGATTACTGCAGAGGAGGTAAAGGGCACGGGTATCACTGTCAATGCACTTGCCCCGAGCATCATCGTCACGGAGGCAAATGTGCGTTCATCCCCTGGTGAAGATTACTCCAAATGGGTGAAGCCGGAAGAGGTTGCCGAACTAATCCTCTACCTTTGCTCCGAACCTGCACGATCTATCAACGGGGCCGTCATAGAGGTCAAGGGGGCATTTAACTAACGAACGAGCAATCCAATGGCAACGAAAGAGCAACTCATTAGAACACTTCAGGCTAGTTGGCGCCGAGAGATGGATGGGGCGAAAACCTATCGGGCTCTGGCAGAACAAGAGCAGAACACGGAACGAAAAAAAATTCTGCTCAAGCTTGCAGAATCGGAAGAGAATCACGCAGGACGGTGGGAAGCCAGGATCCGTGAACTTGGTGGTGACGTGCCTGAATTGGAGGAGACGTTCTTAGACAGGTTACGTCGATGGGTTCTGGTTCGGAGCGGAACAGAAAATGCAGTAAAGCGACTTGAAGAGACCGAGGACCGCGACACTGCAGCCTATGAGAAGGAAGCCGCGCTGTTCGAAGAGCAGAGAGATAAAGCAGCAATGGCTGAGGTTGAACGTGAGGAGCGAGTCCACGCAAGAGTTCTGTCTTCGATGGCCGCTCCAGAGGCTCCACAAGTCCGCCTTGAGTCCATCCTCAAACGTGAGAAGTGGCACACACGCGGTGCGGGGGGATGGATTGGACAAGCTATTTACGGCGCTAACGACGGGCTTGGTGCGACGTTTGGAATCGTATCTGGTATGGCAGGTTACACCGGAGGCAGCGAGGTCGTGCTCATCGCCGGTTTGGCAGGCATGCTAGCAAGCTCACTCTCCATGGGTGCAGGAGCGTACCTAGCCACCAAATCAGAGAGAGAGTTATACGAAGCGGAGATCGAACGGGAACGGCGTGAGATCCAGGAAAATCCCGAAGAAGAACGAGAGGAGCTTGAGCTGTTCTATCAACTCAAAGGGTTCACTGGAGAGCAATCGTCGATGCTCGCCAGGCAGCTCATGCAGCAACCGGACCAGCTTTTGAAGACCCTTGCACATGAAGAGCTCGGTCTGTCGGAGGCCACATTTCCGAAACCGTTGCAGGCGACAATGTCCGCAGCCCTATCAACTGCAGTCGGAGGCCTCATCCCAGTCTTACCCTTCATCTTTGCAACCGGAATGATAGCGGTCATCGCTAGCTTTATAATTAGTACCTTGGCACACTTCATCATCGGTGCATCAAAAACGTTTGTCACCGGACGAAGTTGGGT
>Ga0315282_10013538_pt1 | contig 12279 bp, 10 predicted proteins | sample YL17G07_20_MG_FD_203693 | JGI IMG/M metagenome (GOLD analysis project Ga0315282, IMG submission 203693) | Sediment microbial communities from Yellowstone Lake, YNP, Wyoming, USA - YL17G07_20 | ecosystem: Environmental > Aquatic > Freshwater > Lake > Sediment | place: USA: Wyoming | collected... | reverse complement strand
CCGAGGGCATTTTGCGAATTTGCCTCTTTGACCAGACCGGCATTGACCTCAAAAAGGCGCTGCGGGAGGACAGGGCTGATGTGCGTCAACTGGTCGCGCTTTTTAAGCAGGCGCTAAAGGCCAAGCAGAGCTGGGAGCGCGGGGACATCGCCAGGTTAAGCCACGACATGTTCCGGGTCGGCGGCTGATTTGGGGTCAGACCTTGACTTTTCGACTTAAGCAGATTTGCATAACAAAAGATGATTGTCATTGCAAAATTGGCTCAAGCTGATTGGTGATTTGGGGCCAGAGCTTTACAATTTACAATCTTAACCAGGTGGAGAGAACCAGGCTGGTTGCTAAAGAGGAGATAAGAAGATGAACCTGAAGGTTGGCATTCTCACGATAAGCGACAAAGGCTCTCGGGGGGAGCGTGAGGACAGGAGCGGCCCGGCGCTCCAGGCGATGCTTTCCGGCATCAAGGCCGAGGTTGCGCAGTACAAGATTGTGCCGGACGAGAAGGAGATAATCAGCCAGGTTCTGGTCGATTGGAGCGAGCTGGGCATTCATCTCATCCTTACCACCGGCGGCACCGGGTTCAGTCCGAGGGACAACACTCCCGAGGCCACACTCGCGGTGCTTGAAAAATCCGCGCCGGGAATCAGCGAGGCCATCCGCTTTTACGGCCTGCAAAAAACCCCGCGGGCCATGCTCTCCAGGGCTGTGGCCGGAATCCGCAAGCAAACGCTCATCGTCAACCTTCCCGGCTCGGAAAAAGGAGCGCGTGAAAGTCTGGAAGCAATCATTGATGTTTTGCCGCACGCGATAGAGACCGTTTGTGGACTAGCAAGCGAGTGCGCTGCTGGGAGGAACGAGGAACGAGGAACGAGGAACGAGAAACGATAAACGATAAAAGATAAGCGGGGGAAATAAACTCCTTATTCATATCAGCTTATGAGCTTGAAGATAAGCCCATCAGCTTTTTTCCTCGGTCATTTTTCGGCTGCCGCTGCCGGCCAATTTCTGCTTGAGCTGACAGAAATTGCAGAGCGGCGCAACGGTGAGATAACCGCATTCCGGGCAGGGATGAAGTTCGCCGGTTCCCTCCATCTGGGTGTCCTTGAAATAACTACGGTATTTTCTGAAAAAGGTTTTCAGGAAATAAATTTTCGTCGAAGGCATCTTATTCTCAAGAGAGTTGACCAGGTCTTTATAAACCAGGCTGGTCGCTCCCTCGGCATAAGGGCATTCAGAAGAGGCGAAGGCAATCTCCCGCAGCCTTGCGTAAATCTCAATTTCCTTTTTGCTCACATAGATTAAGGGCTTGGCCTTTTTGACCATGCCCGGCTTGGCGTCCAGGACCGGATATTGGCGCGCCAGATAGCTTTCCTGCCAGTGAACCAGGTTGCCCAGCAGAGTCGCGGACTCGTCATCCAAATGATGGCCGGTCACAACCGCGCTGAAGCCTTGCTCTGAAGCGAGCCGGTTGAATCGATAGCGCTTGACCATGCCGCACACCGAGCACGCCGGCCTTTTCATCACACGGGCTGCGGCCTTGATGTCCGCATCAATAAGGTCTGCGAGATTTTCGACAATCAGTTTGGCGAGGTTTTTTTCGGCAAAGGCCTGGCTTTTGGCCAGCGCGTCTTCGGAAGAGCCGGGAATATTGACCACCAGGTGATAGCCGCTGACATTGTAGCCCAGCCTTCGCAAAACATCCCAGAGCGCCAGGCTGTCCTTCCCCCCGGAAACCGCTACCAGCACGCGGTCCTGGTGGGTAAGCATGGCAAAATCCTTGATGGCGTTTTTCACCCGGCGCTCAAAAAAGGCGAGGAAATCCCGGTTGCAAAGCTTGGTGTTGCAGCTTTCCAGCTTGATGAAGGCTTCCTGGCCGCAGACCCGGCACTTCATAGCTACTGATTCTAAATCCTTTGCTTCAAGTTGCAATCCCCCAATTCAGGACTCGGGATTCGGGACTCGGGTGTCAGGAATGAAGCCCCTCGCACATAGAAGCTGGTGAAGCTGGTAAAGCTGGTTAAAATGGTTAAGCTGACGAAACTGGTGTTGAGCCATTCCACCACCCTCACCTTTTTCACCAGTTTTATCTATTCGCAGCGCTGGATTTCAAATCACGAATTTCATAGTTCAAAAATTTTTGTGTTCTTTGCGAACTTTGCGGTTAAATGGTAGCGGCTATTTCAACCGGAACATTTCGAGCAGCAGGCTGGCGTTTTCCAGGGTTCGGAGGAAGCACTCGGACTTGAGACTTTTCGTTTGTGGTTTTTTAGGCGGAGTTTCGCGCACCGCCTTGAACCAGGACTCCGGGTCCTTGGATTCCACGATTCCCTGGAGGTCGTAGATTCCAAAATGCTTGATTCCCGCGGCCTTGAGCACCTCGATGTCCTTGGCCAATTCGTCCGCGTTCTGGTAGATGGCGCCGTGGCCCTCGCCGGGAAGGGTCTGGCCGGTGGAGACCGCGACCTTGTCCCCGTATTTTTTGTAAATAATCTGGCCGATGCGATAGGACAGGTAGCGGCAGTCATCCCAGTTGAAGCCGAGCTTGTGAAGGGTTGGGTAATTGTTGCTTCCGAAGTGCATGAAGGACACATAGTCCCAGTCCACGCTCATGGTGGGGCCGCCCTGGAGGTCCTGGAAGGCGTTGAGATGGGTGACCAGGTCCACCACGGAAAGGTCCAGCGCGGTGGAGATGGCGATGGTGCCGTGCTGGTGGAGCTTATCCTGGATGGCCATGAACTTGGGCTTGGCCGCGTTGAATTTGCGGATGCTCAATCCTTTGAGCACGGAGCCGAAAGAGGGCGCGCCTTGGGGAGCGGCTTTGGTCTTGGCTTCGGGCGACTCGTCCGAGCCTTTCTGGTAATTGGGCGGCTCGATGTCCACGATCAGGGCCTGGACCGGGTGGTTGTATTTTTCAGCCCAGGCGTAAATCTGGTCCAGGTAATTATAAAAATCATCCGCGTGCTCCTTGTTGAGGTAAAGTCCCTGCCCGCGAGGAAGCAGGGGCCAGAAGACAATAGTGATGCCCTCCTGCTCGTAAATGGTGAACAGCCGGTCCAGGTTCTCGTCCAGTTTCCCGGCCCGGATGCAGGGAGCGACCAGGACTTGGTATTTCTTGAGCAAGGCCATGGTCTCGGGCCTGGTGAGCTGGTCAACCGTCATATATTCCGCAGTGACCAGAAGCTGGGGCTTGTCGGGCGAGAACTGGAGCGGTATTTTCGGCCTGGGCGCTTCGGCGAGAGCCGTGATGTTGAACAGCAGGGCCACTGCAATGGTCACGCTGAAGAGCGAAATCTTTTTCATATCTTTAACCTCTAAATGCTTGGGGAAATTTAGGCTATGCCCATTTTATTCCTTGACCTTCAAGCCGCTTCCTTCCACCGCGCGCTTAATCTCGTCCAGGCTCGCGCCGTCTTCGATGGTGGAAAGGTCCCCCAGCTTGGCGCCCTCGCAGATGGCCTTGAGCACCCGGCGCATGACTTTTCCGGAGCGGGTTTTGGGGAGCACTTTTACGAATTCGAGGTCGCGCGGAGAGGCCACTGCTCCAATCTTGTCGCGCACCAGATTGATCAGCTCTTTCCGCAGCCCGGCATCTGGCTTGATGTTTTCCTTCACCACCACGAAAGCGGCGATGGCTTCGCCCTTAATTTCATCCTTGACGCCAATGGCGCTGACCTCGGCAACCGCAGCGTGGCTGCTGATCACTTCCTCCACCTCGCGGGTGCCCAGCCGGTGCCCGGCCACATTGATCACCTCATCCGCTCTTCCGAGCATGAAGAAATATCCGTCCTGGTCCTGGATGGAATAGTCGCCGGTGTGATAGAGCGGCTTGGGATAATTTTTCCAGTAGGTCTCCACATATTTTTCATCCTCGCCCCAGACGGTTTCCATCATCCCGGGCGGGAGCGGAGGATGCGCGACCAGGAATCCCTTGGTGCCGCGCGGAACCGTCTCGCCCTTTTCGTTCACCACTTCCAGGTTCCAGCCCATGCAGGGCTTGGTCGGGCTGCCCGGCTTGATGGGAAGAAGCTCCAGGCCGGCAAAGTTGGAAAGGATGGCCCAGCCGGTTTCAGTCTGCCAGTAATGGTCGACCACGGGCTTGCCGAGCGCGTGAGTCGCCCATTGGTAGGTGAACTCATCGAGCGGCTCTCCGGCGAGGAAAAGGTATCGGAGGGATGAGAGGTCGTGTTCGCGGAACCATTTTTCCGGGAACTTGCGCAGCATCCTGAAGGCGGTGGGCGCGGAGAACACGACCGCGACCTTGTTCCGCTCCACGATGTCCCACCAGATGCCGGGATTGGGATTATCCGGCGTTCCCTCATACATGACCGTGGTCAGGCCCATGAGCAGAGGAGCGTAGACGATGTAGGAATGACCCACCACCCAGCCGATGTCCGAGGTTGACCAGTAGACATCTCCGTCGCGCGTGCCGTAAATTTTTTCCATCGAGTCCACCAGCGCAACCATATACCCTGCGGTGTCCCTCACCACGCCCTTGGGCTTGCCCGTGGTGCCCGAGGTGTAAAGCACATAGCTGGGGTCGCTGCTTTCCAGCCACTCCGGCTCCACCGCGGCGTTTTCCGGGATGGAGGACATCAGCTCCTGCCAGATAAGGTCGCGGCCTGCGACTTTTTTGCAGGATGAGATGCCGCGGTCAAACATAATGACTTTTTCCGGCTTGGCTTCCGCAAATTCGAGCGCGCGGTCAACTATGTCCTTGAGCCGGACCTCCTTGCCCTTGCGCTTGCTCGCGTCCGCGCAGAGCAAAAGTTTGGGCTGCGCGGAATTGATCCGGTCCGCGAGCGACTCGTAGCTGAATCCGGCGAAGACCACGCCGTGGATTGCTCCTATCCGCACGCAGGCGAGCATGGCCACCAGCGCCTCGGGAATCATGGGCATGTAAATGATAATGCGGTCGCCTTTTTTGACCCCCATCTTTTTGAGCAGAAACGCGAAGCGGTTGACCTCCTTGTGAAACTCCTTGTAAGTGAGAACGCGGCGCGCGTTCATCTCCGTGCTTTCCCAGATAATCGCCGGACGGCTGGCCTTGGCCGCGAGGTGCCGGTCAATGGCGTTGTAGCAGAGGTTGGTCTCGCCGCCCACGAACCAGCGGTAAAACGGCTCGCGGGAACGGTCAAGAACCCTGGTCCATCTTTTCTTCCAGAAGAGCTTTTCCGCAACTTCGCCCCAATAACCTTCCGGGTCTTTAATCGAGCGCTCCCACGACTCCTGATAGTTTCCCATCGCACAACCTCCTGAAACTAGTTAGGGCAAGTTAGCAAAAAAAGTCCGCTAAAGCAAGCGCGCTGAAGTCTTCCAACCTTTTCAATCCTGGCCCGGACAGTTCAGGAGCAGGAGCAGATTTTCCTTGTACCCGGCTGAAGGCCAGACTTTTGCACTAAAGCAATGCGTTGCGGCCAGCTCCAGGTTGGCCGCGGTCCAGTCGTTTCGCCGGGAAATGATGACCTTGCCTTTGATGAAATCCGGGTCCAGTTTTTGCTTCTCGCTTAGCTCAATCATTTTGTCCGGGAAATAATAGGCAAGCTCCTGGCAGATAATACCATAGCAAATGACCTGTTGGCCGGCAGGTCTGGCCTTCAACCATTCCGCGGCGTCGCGGAAACCTTGCTTGCCGAAAATATAATATTGCCGCAACCAGAAGGTCAGCAGTCCGCAGATTAAAATCAGGCAAATAACCAGAGCAAGCTTGAGAGCCTTGAGCAGCGTGTTGAAAAGCCGGCCTGGCGTTTTGAGGAATCGGGCGGGTATTTTCCAGAAGTCCAGCGCCAGCGCCATTCCCAGGGCGAAAGCCGGGAGAAGGAACGCGAGGAACCTCGCGTAGATAAAAACTCCGGCCAGGAGCGTGAACAGGATAATTCCCAGGCCGCTGACCAGGCTGATGAAAAAAAATCCCGGCCATCTTTTGAAACCGGAACCCAAACCGAGCAGGGCGGCAAGGGTGAGGCAGATAATGGCATCATGGTTTTTTAGTCCGGCCAGCATGCTCAAGAGTTCGCGCAGGAAAATGAGGTTAACGCTGTGCAGGCTCGCCATTTTTTGCTGGCTGATTGCGTAATGCCAGAGCTTTTCGAGCGACGGCGCATAGAGCATCAGGCCGAGAATCCCGGACAAAATAATCGGCAGAACCATCCCCGGGCTGATTTTTTTGCGGCCCGTCATAATGAGCGCCCAGAGCAATTGGCCGGCAATTACGAAAAGCGCATAAAGATAGAACCAAACGCAAAGCGCAGCGCAAATCAGATAATAAACCGCAGGCCGGCTCCGGCGCTTTTCGAGATAGTCGGTCAGGAAGTTGGTTGAGAGCAGGCTGAAGAGAATCAGGGCTGAATATCCCCTCGCGTCCTGGCTGAACCAGACCGACCAGAAATTCAGGCACAGGAATATTCCTGCGCATACCGCGGCATATTCGGAAAATCTTTTGCGGAAAACCAGATAGGCAACCGGCGGGATGAAAGAGCCAATAATCATTGCCGGGAGTCTTGCGCTCCATTCCTTCTCGCCGAAAATGCTGACCGATAATTTAGCGAGAAGGGTGTAGAGGATGTGATTGTTGGGAAAGGGGACTTGGGTGATTATGATTAGCCAGGGCTTGCGCACGAACTCGGTGATGGTGATGACCTCGTCCATCCAGAAGCCCATGTCCAGGCGATAGATTCGCAAAGCCGTGGAAACGGACAGGAGAACGGAAAACCAAATCCAGGTCCGGGCGCGTGCTTGCTTGTCCATCCTCTAAATTTTATAGACAGACGCCGGGAAAAGAAAACCGCGGGGCGCAAAGTTGACGGCTGCGCAAGGTTTTTGTAGACTAAAGCGGACTTGGGATGAAGACTTTTATCACGGGCGCCACGGGCTTGCTGGGCGGGAACCTGGTCCGGCATTTATGGACTCGGGGTGAGAAAGATTTGCGGGTGCTGGTGCGCAAGGACTCAAAGACGCTGGCCCTGGACGACCTGCAGGTTGAGCGCGTGGCCGGGGACATCCGCGACCCGGATTCTTTGGGCAAAGCTCTGGCTGGTGTTGACCGGGTTTATCATTGCGCGGCATCGGTCAGCCAGTGGAAGCCGGCGCTCCCGGTCAGCTATGAAGTCAATGTCCAGGGAACGGTCAATGTGATGGACCAAAGCCTTAAGGCCGGGGTCAAGCGCGTGGTTTATGTCAGCACGGTTGACACCCTGGGTCTTTCCAGCCTGGAAAATCCCGCGGACGAGAACTGGCCCGAGCATGAGTCCATGGCCAGGTTCCATAATCCCTATGCCGACACCAAGTACCAGGCGGAGCGCGAGGCGGAAAAATTCCAGAAGCGCGGCCTGGACCTGGTCATTATCAAGCCCACCTATATGATAGGCGAATGGGATATCAAGCCCAGTTCCGGGCAGATGCTCATCCAGGTGGCCAAGGGCCGGGCCCCGGCCTATCCGGGAGGCGGAAATAATTTCGTGGATGTCCTGGATGTGTGCGAGGGCATGAGGCTGGCTATGGCCAAGGGAAGAACCGGGGAAAGCTACATCCTGGCCAATGACCAGGGGAATATGACTTACAAGGATTTTTTTTCCCTGGTGGCCAAAATTGTGGGAGTGAATCCGCCCAAATTTCAGATTCCCTATCCAGCCGCTGTTCTCGGTGGATATGTCTTTGACCTCCTGGGCCGGGTTTTCAACTTTGAGCCGGATGTCAATTCCATCACCGCGCGTATGGGCTATGCGCCGCATTACTTCAGCTGCCAAAAAGCCATCCGGGAACTGGGCATGCCCCAATCCGGGATTGAAGACGCGGTCAAGCGGGCCTTCAATTGGTTTACAAAATATGGATATTTGTGATATAAAATAGGGTGATAAAGGAGGACGACGATGAGAGCAAAGACCACTCTCGCAGTTATCGTGATTATTATGGCCGGTATGATGCTGGCCGCGGGCAAGAAAAAGGATAAATTGGTTGTGGACCAGGCCGTACCCCAGCCGCCGGCGGTCTGTTCGTTTTCCCGCATCGAAGTCAAGCCCGCGGTGGTGGATGACCAGGGGATGTTCATCGGCAGCGGCAAGCAGGTCCAGTTCACTGCGGTGGCGTATGATGATGCGGGCAGGGAAGCGCCGGCCAATTTGAGCTGGTATTTCCGGGGCCTGCCGCAGGATATGAAATTCAGCACACTTGCCGGCCATGAAATTACGGGGTCGGGCGGGAGCGCGACTTTCATTGCCAAGGGACTGGCCAGCGGCACTTTCAAGATTACGGCCGAGGACGAGACCTGCGTGAACAAGGATAACCTGCATATTTTCGGAGGCGCTGAAATCAATATCTATCCGGCCCCTGACCAGGCCGCAATTTGCGGGCCGATTCTGCTGATGTATGGCCAGGAGCGGGAGATAACCAACGAGCAGCTGCTGGGATTCACCAATTTCAACATCAAGGCCGAGATTTACGGTCCTAAAAATCTCAAGGGCTACAAGGTCAGGTTCTATGCGGGCAAGGAAGGCAAAAAGATGCATAGGGTCAGGCCGGACGAGGAGCTTATTCGTAACCAGTTGATGAAAGCGGGTTATGGCCGCGAGGCTTACTACTGGGCCTTCTCTCCGGTCTGGCTGTCCTACGGCAATTTCGCAGCCAGCTATGAACTGGTCAAAGACAATAAGCCGGTCTGCGCTTCCACCGTAACCTACTGGACTGCGCGCTGACCGCAGCCGGCAGGCGCTTGAGCGCAACGCGTCTGTTATAATGAAAATGCCGATTGCGCATAAACCATTTTTCTTGCAAATGGGGGGGAATTTCTGCTACAATCTGGCAGAGGCGATAAGGAGGAACAAAATGAAAAGAGTTAAGCTGGGCCAGGCTGAAATCATAATTGCGGTTTTCAGCCTTGTCTTGATTTTCGTTATGGGCTGCGAGCCTTATGCCAAGGGCAACAAGGATTTGAGGGACGGCAACTATGCGGAGGCTGCCGCGTATTTTGAGGGCAAGCTCAAGTCCAAGCCGGATGACCCGGTGCTGAATAACCAGTTGGCATATTCCTATGCCAAAATCGGCAAATTTGACCTGGCGGTCAAGTCTTACCAGAAAGCCCTTCAGCTCAAGCCGGACTACCCGGAAGCTCATTACAACCTCGGGTATCTTTATATGAACCGGCCGTTTATGCAACTGCAGGATGCCATCAAGGAATTTGACCAGGCCATCAAGCTCAAGCCGGATTACGCCAAGGCTTACAATAATCGAGGCCTGACTTATGTTTACGCCGGCAGATTTGACCTCGCGCAAAAAGACCTGGAAAAGGCCATCTCGCTTGATGCCCAGAACCAGACTTACAGGAATAATCTCGATTACTGCAAGCAGATGGCAGAGCTGGGCCAGGCGGTGACTTCTCCGAAGCAGGAAACAAAGACCGAACCGCCGGCAGCCAGCCAGCCTCCTGAAAAAAAGCCCTGAAGTTCAAGCCGCAAAATCTCGGCAGTCCCGGCCAGGCCCGGAAATAGATAAGAATCGTTATGAAAAAACTGCTAAGCGGTAATGAAGCCATTGCCCGCGGAGCCTATGAAGCCGGGTGTGAGGTTGCCACCGCCTATCCCGGCACGCCCAGCACCGAAATTCTCCAGGCCCTGGCTCAATACCCGGAAATAAAATCCGAGTGGAGCATCAACGAGAAGGTTGCCCTGGAAGTGGCCTCGGGCGCGAGCTATGCCGGCGCGCGAGCGCTCGCGGCCATGAAGCATGTGGGATTAAATGTCGCAGCGGACCCGCTCTTTACCTTGTCTTATACCGGCATCCAGGGAGGACTGGTGGTGGTGACCGCGGACGACCCGAATTTGTACTCCAGCCAGAACGAGCAGGACAACCGGCATTTCGCCCGCTCCGCCAAGTTGCCCATGCTTGAGCCTTCGGACAGCGATGAAGCCCGGCGCTTTGCCGCGCTCGCTTTCCAGCTTTCCGAACAATATGACTGCCCGGTGCTTTTGCGCTCAACCACGCGAATCTCCCACGGCGAGAGCCTGGTGGAACTCGCGGAACGCAAGCCCGGACCAATCCCCAAAAAGGCCGTCAGGGACCCGGCCAAATATGTCATGCTCCCGGGATATGCCCGGCCAAGGCATCCCCTGGTCGAAGCGCGAATGAAAAAATTAAAAGCCTGCGCCGAAAGCTTCCCGGAAAACAAAATTGAAAAGGGAGAGAAAAAGTTCGGAATCATCACGAGCGGGGCCGCCTATCAATATGCCCGCGAAGCCTTTCCTGATGCAAGCTTCCTCAAACTCGGAATGGTCTGGCCGCTGCCGGAAAAATTGATTCATCAATTCGCGCAAATGGTTGACAAGATTTATGTGGTGGAAGAACTGGACCCCTTCCTGGAAGACAACCTCCGCGCTATGGGCATCAAGGTTATCGGCAAGGAATTTTTTCCGGTGGTGGGCGAATTAAGCCCGGAGCTGGTGAAAAAAGGCATTTCAGGCCCGGAGCCGGTTCCAGAAATCGAGTTTGATAACAATATCCCGGACCGGCCGCCCAACCTCTGCGCCGGGTGCCCGCACCGCGGAGTGTTTTACGCGCTGAAAAAGCTCCGGGCGTTTGTCTGCGGGGACATCGGCTGCTACACCCTGGCGGCCCAGGCTCCGCTCAAGTCTCTTCACACCTGCCTGTGCATGGGCGCGGGAGTGGGCCAGAGCTTCGGCATGGAAAAAGCCCTGGGCAAATCGGAAAAAGTGGTTGCCGTGATAGGCGACAGCACCTTTTTCCATTCCGGCATCACCCCGCTCATTGACATCGTTTATAACCAGGGCCAGAGCACCATCATTGTCCTTGACAATCTGACCACAGCCATGACCGGCAGGCAGGGACATCCCGGGTCCGGATTCAATATTTACGGCCAGCCTTCCCCGCGCATCAGTCTGGAAAAACTCGGAGAAGGAATCGGCATCCGCACCGTGACCATTGACCCGTATGACCTTGAGCAAGTGGAGAGGGTGCTCAAGCAGGAGATGGAAGATGAAAAGCCCTCCCTGGTCATCGCCCGGGCGCCCTGCGTGCTGATTCCGGAGTTCAGAAAGACCAAAAAACCGCCTATGCAGGTCAGCGAGGAAAAATGCACTGGCTGCAAAATCTGCCTTCAGCTTGCCTGCCCGGCGATAAGCTGGGTGGAAAAGCCGGACCCGGCTAAAAAGCGCAAAGGTTTCGCGCGCATCGACAAGCTGTCCTGCACCGGATGCGAAATCTGCGCCAAGGTCTGCCGCGATGCCGCGATTTTCCGGGAGGACAAGAATTGAGCGCGGTCACCAATGTCCTGATGGCGGGAGTGGGGGGACAGGGAGTTATTCTCGCCAGCTCGATTCTGGCCGAGGTTGCAACCGAGTCCGGCCTGGAGGTCAAAAAGAGCGAGGTGCACGGAATGGCCCAGCGCGGCGGCGCGGTCTCAAGCCATATCCGGTTCGGCTCAAAGGTTTATTCCCCGCTCATCCCGGCCGGAGAGGCTGATATAGTTTTCGGGGCCGAGCTGTTGGAAACCTGCCGCTGGCTGCCTTATCTCAAGCCGGGCGGGAGCATCATTGCCAATCTCCAGCAGATCGACCCTCCTGCGGTTTTCCGGGGGGAAATGAAATATCCCGGGGGCCTTTTGGAAAAGCTGAAGCAAAGAGACCCCGGATTGATTGCTTTTAATGCGCTTGAACAGGCGATAGCGCTTGGCGATGCGCGGGTAGCCACGATTATGCTCGCCGGCGCATTGAGCAAACGACTGAATTTTGAACAGGCGCTTTGGCTGGAAAAAGTCCGGGAACTGGTCCCCCAAAAAGCCCTGGAAATCAATCTCCAGGCTTTCCAGAAAGGCCGGGCGCTGGCAGGCGCTTGAAATGACCATCGACTTTTGATACCATCAGAAAAAATTTTCGCTTGAGGAGAGGGGCCAATGTATTGGAACAAGGAAGAAACTTTGCCGCGCAAGGAGTTGGAAGGGCTGCAACTGGCAAAGTTGAGGGCGGTTGTCCAGCGCGTTTATGACCGGGTTCCTTTTTATCACCAAAAATTCGATAGCATGGGCCTTAAACCCGGACATATCAAAACCCTTAAGGACCTGCGCAACCTGCCGTTCACGGTCAAGGACGACCTGCGCGACAACTATCCTTACGGCATGTTCGCAACCCCTATGACCGAGGTGGTTAGGGTGCACGCGTCTTCCGGAACCACCGGCAAGCCCACGGTGGTGGGATACACGCGCAAGGACATTGAAACCTGGTCAGACCTGATTGCCCGCTGCCTGGTATCCGCCGGCGCGCATAAGGGGGACATCATCCA
>Ga0315282_10013537_pt1 | contig 12280 bp, 11 predicted proteins | sample YL17G07_20_MG_FD_203693 | JGI IMG/M metagenome (GOLD analysis project Ga0315282, IMG submission 203693) | Sediment microbial communities from Yellowstone Lake, YNP, Wyoming, USA - YL17G07_20 | ecosystem: Environmental > Aquatic > Freshwater > Lake > Sediment | place: USA: Wyoming | collected... | reverse complement strand
GCCGCTCTTCACGCGCGCCAACACCTCAACCTTCCTCAACTCTTCCTTGCTCATCTCGGTTCGCCCCAATCTGACCTCCTTTCCGGAGGTCACATTAGGAGCCTGTGTGATAACTCGCGGTTGTAAACGTGCAGAGCAGTGGGCTAGGAGGCCCACGATGCGATTTATGCCCTACGACCCAGATCAAGCTTGGTTGTTGCCGGCCAGCGTGAAGGATGTTCTGGGAGCAAATCACTTGTGCTTTTTTGTGCATCGGGTGGTGGAGGGACTGGACCTGAGCAAGTTCGAGGAGGCTTATGTGGAAGAGGGTCGCCCTGCTTACGCGCCGGCGCTGATGGTGAAGGTGTGGCTGTACGCCTACGCCCTGCAAGTGACTTCTTCGCACCGGCTGGAGCAGCGCATCCGAGAGGATTTGGCCTTTCGCTACTTGGCGGGCGGGGCGACCCCTGACTATTGGGCGTTGAATGACTTTCGCCGTCATCATCGGCGCGCCCTGAATGATCTGTTTGTGCAAGTGGTGGAAGTGGCGCGCGGGCTGGGGATGGGGCGCTTGGGGCACGTGGCGATCGACTCCACGCGGGTGCAAGCCAACGCTTCGCGACGGCGCATGGAGACCGTGCAAGAACTGCGTCAACGACTGGCCAAGACGCGACGCGCCATTCGACGCTGGCAGCAACAATGTGCCGCGGCGGAGGGCGACGAAGAACCTGGGACGCACGTGGACCCCAGCTATGAGCAGCGGCTCGAGCAACAACTGGAGCAGACGCGCGAGCAATTGGAGAAGCTGGCGAAATCGGGGGCGCGGCAATTGTCCCGCACCGATCCCGACAGCCGCTTCCTCCACCAGGGCAAGGGCTTTGTCTTGGGTTACACGGTGGACTTGGCGGTCAGTGACGACCATTTGATTGTGGCCCAGCGCACCACGCAAGCCGCTAGCGATAGCGAGTCGTTGCTGCCCATGTTGGATCGGGTGACGGAGGCGTGCGGAGAACCGCCGCTCCAGGCGAGCGCCGACAGCGCCTTCTTCTCGGTGCCCAACGTAGTGGGCTTGGAAGCGCGGGGCATCGAGGGTTTCGTACCCGACGCGCACTTGAGCGGGGAATTGCAGCATCACCGCGGGCCACTGAAAATGCCGGGGGATAGTCCGGAACACTGCCGGATGCGGGCTCGCCTGCGCAGCCCTCTGGGAAAGATTCGTTACCGGAGGCGTCAGGCGCTGGTGGAACCGGTGATCGGGGTGCTGAAAGAGCAACGCGGCATGCGGCGGGTGCGCTTGCGCGGACTGAGTAAGGTGAGCGGGGAAATCGCCTTGGCCTGCACGGCGTTCAATCTCACCCGCATGTGGCGGCAGACCGCCCGAGCCTAGCGGCGGACAGAGCCCCAACCCTCTTCGCAGAGTTGCGGCGCAAGAGATTCGCAGGAATATCATGGTGTCAACCGATCTAAATAACATCTTGGCCCTCTCACCCCTTGGTTGCCACACAGACTCATTAGGGGACATTTCTAACGAGGACAAAAGGGGACATTATCATGGTGGTACAACAGTCGCAGCCGCCAGAGCAGTGCCCCATTCTAGCGGTAGCGCCGAGCTTTAGGTCGGCAAATCCTGGCCTGAAGGCTGGCGCTACGAGTCAAGCCGCCGGTCTCGGCTCCCCGTTACTCGCAGTGGGGGAGTGCTGCGTCGTTGAGTACGAAATCAAGTTCTGCTGCTCGTGGGGTTGCTGAATTTGCACTGTCACGCTCTATGATGTACAATACGGACAGGGTTTCTTGGAGGCCCCGTAGATGAAGACAGTCACTTTCAGCGAATTTCGGAAGAACGCGTCGCAGGTCCTCGATCTGGTCGAGAACGGGGAAAGTATTCGCGTCCTTCGGCACGGCAAAGCGATCGCCAAAATTGTTCCGGCGGAATTGCGCGAGCTCAAACCTGCCTGGAAGCGCCCTGGATTGCGCCTGGTCGCGTCTGGGGCGTCGCTTAGTAGGGCTGTGCTGGAAGAGAGGCGGTCGTCGCCGTGAACGTTTTTCTCGACTCGTCGGCGCTGGCCAAGCGGTATGTCCAGGAGCCCGGCAGCGATCGCCTGGAAAGGATTCTATTCTCGGCATCGTCTTTAGGGGTTTCGGTGATCTGTATTCCGGAAGTCGTATCGGCGCTCTGTCGGCGTCGGCGCGAGAGGAAGTTGTCGCCGCAAGAGTACCTAAAGGCTAAGCAGGCGCTCTTCGAGGACATCGAAGACGCGAGCGTAGTCAACCTCACGGAGCAAGTGGTGGGGCGCGGCGTCGAACTTCTCGAGCGCTGGCCTCTGCGCTCCTCCGATGCGCTGCACGTCGCCTCCGCCGCCGAGTGGTCCGCGGATTTGTTCGTTTCCGCAGACGCAAAGCAGTGCATCGCGGCACGGGGCTTCAAGCTTCAAGTGGAGCAGTTGCCAGTCGGTTAAGCGAAGCCGCTGTGGAATTCGTGTCCAGATGATTTCACAGCCCAGCCGGCGTAGTCCAGGGTTTCGCCCTCCAGAAACTCTGCGGTTTGCCCTGGCCGAAACAACCGCAGAGATCGCAAAGCTCGAACGTTGCGCTACCCCGCTGTCGTGGCCGCCTGTTCTCAGATCTCCATGCAACCCAGCGCCCTTCTAAAAGCCGGATGGATGCAAAAGCCCTCGTTTGTCTTTAGCTGGTTCTGCATCTTGGCAAGATTGTGCTGAAACTGGTATGAGTAGCGTTCCTCATCTGGCTGGACGTAAATTCCTAAGAACCCAAACCAAAGCAGAAAGTCCACCATTTTCTGGATGTGATCGGGCTCCACGCCTCCGGCTCGTAGCAGGGCGTCTACTTGATTCCGCGAAAGAACTGTAGGGGCGCCGATAAACGCGTATGGAACGTCTGGATGGTCGGGGTTGACGTCCCTGAGCTCCAGGCTAATGTCCTGGAGGGCGTCCTCTGAATACGCTGTCTGAGCTTGCAAGATGTCTTCCGCGCTTACTTTCTCGTGCCCACGGTTCACAGCCACATCGAGACAATCTCGAACAAAGCTCAGGACTTCCCTGGGTCGCATGAGAGTGTGCCTGACGAGATAAGAAAATGACTCCTCACCGGCGACGTGCGCAGCAAAGAAAAGGGGCCATAGTTCCTCGAAAGAGCCCTGCACTTCGGCACTCGACAAGATTCTGCGCCGGATGATCTCCTTGAAGACCTCCGGGTCGGTCCAGTCCAATAGGACAGCGGTGTCCTTCCCTCTGTCAGGGCTCTCAACGACAAGGTGCTCGTAAATGTCGTTCCTGATGAAAACAACTGCGTGAAATTCTACCTCTCTACTCTCGAGCTGCCGCTGCAGCTTGCGGGTCGCTTCTAACAAGCTCCTCAGGATAAGGATATCCTCGCTTTTGACGGCGAAGACTGGCCATCCCTTATCGAGGTTGTCAACAAGCAGCCATACGCTCTCTTTCAGAGCCAAGTATTCTCCAAGGGCGTCGTTAAGCGGGCGAATATCTTTCTTGTAAATCAGGTCCGACACCTCAGGGGTCCCCACGATGGAAGGGATATCCTTTCTCCTAGCGACGATGTCATCGACAAGTTGGAGCAGCCGCTCAGAAAAGTCTGCTTGTTCAAGATGATTGCGTGTACCGTACGCGTCCCGAACCCTAAGATAAGCCGGCCTCAGGCGGGCATTTCGGTAAGACATCCTCTCTTCCTCTTGGACGATCTTGTGAGCGATCTCCTGGAGCAACAAATAGTTCCAAAATGCGGTAAGAACGTGCTGTTGAAGGCCAGGTGACAGCTCTCTTAGAATTACCTCGCGCAGCTTGATGAATTGATGACCCTCGGGCTTGAGGTCAAGGACCAGATGAGATAGGCTGGGCTTGTACGCACTGCGAATTCCATAGAAGATCGCCGTCTTTCCAGCTCCCTTCCGACCCACAACAAGCCTAGCATGTCCCCTCTTGGCCTCATTGTATTGTCCGGTAGGAACGAAGTATGATCGCAGGGCCTTGATCTCGTTTTCAGCAGCCAGGTCACCAAGATCCAGCTTTTCTAGGGGCTTGAGCGGAAGTGCAATGGGAACAAACTGCGACTCTTGCAGCGTTTCCACCACCTCTCCGATCAGTGGAATCAAGATTTCCGGCACCTGCCCCGAATCGGTATACGACTGGACAACATCTCTATAGTCGATGGGTTGAGGAACGTCCGTCTCCTGGAGCATCAGGACGTTCTTCCCCAGGGCCATGGACAATCCCGCCACGAAAGCACACCGTGAGTTGTGAGCCAGCGCCCCTACCCTCTCCGGTGCAACCAAGTGCAGGATCACTCCAAACGAAGAGGTAACATGCTTGGCTGCCTCGTGAAGAGAAAGCCGGGGTGTCTCCCTGGGGTCAAAAGAGCGGAAGCGGAGGCCCGACTTCTTCAAGGAGGACATTAGTTTGACCATGCCCTCGTTGTGAACGTGGCTCCTAACCAAGTATAGCGGCTGCTCCCTATTGGGCGAGAGTCTCTGGAAGGTCAGGGGGGGCAGCGTCGATGCGCTTCGAGATCCCCGAAACTAGCGTCTGCGAGTTTTGGAAATCGATGTAGCCGATGGTATCCAACAAGCCGAGCTCGTCGAACACCTTCTCGTCCTTGACGTAGCTGGTGTCCCTTACGGGTAGGACAGGCAGTCCCAGCCCGATGGCGTAACCTATTTCAAAAAGGAGATTGAAGTTCAATGTTGTTACGTCGGCGACTACCCGTCGTGTGAACCGCAGGGCCTTGCAAATTTGGCAGAATATGATCTGACCTGAAACTCCCAGGTCCCTCCAGGAGAGCCAACGCGAGCCAGGGGCGATGCGTCTGAGCTCCTGAATACCTCGCTCGATAGTCCCGGCAATGATGGCAGGCTCGCTGGGGAAGAGGAACAAGGCGTCGGACTCATTCGGCTTTTCAAAGGTCTGGTCGCAGGATCCGCCCGCGTAGCGGCAGTACGCAGGAGGTGCCTGCATCATGACGACGTCCGGGGTCAATCCACTTTCTCCCATGCATGCCTCGCGGCTCTAGAGCTGTTTGTCCGCTCTCCTCTTGGTCCATATGCCTGCCCTCTTTTCTACCTCTACGTCGACGGAAATGCAAGTCTCTGGAATGGGCGTGAGTTGCAAAGGCTTACTGTAGTTCCCTGCTGGTCGGGGTGAGGGTTACGTGGCGAGGCGTAAGTCTGCCGTCACAGGCAACTGGAACAGGTCACTGCGCAGGAGGCGGGTGGAGAAGAACATCGCTTCCAGATTCTCGGTCTCGTCGGGTGCCGCATACATGCCGCATTATGGCATGTATGCGATCTCGCGGCATGGGATCAGGAAGGGCGGCATCAGAGGGGCGCTCGGACGGTTTCTTCCTCAAGTCGGTTGGCGGCGTAGGCTAAAGCGGCTTGAATGTCCTCGTTAGTGATTCCGTACTCTTTAGCAATTTCCTCCCAAGAGTCACCCGCAGCTACAGCGCCGACTATTACGCTCACTGGAACTCGGGTGCCTTCGATCACAGGCTTGCCAAAGCGGATCAGGGGGTCCACCGTGATCCGGGGCGCAATGAGAGTCATCGCCGAAGTCCTCCTGTTTGGATTATACACCCGACCCGGTCAGGCAAGCTTGGTGGTAAAGGCGGGGAGAGAAATGGCTTCGAAGGATCTGAGGTCGGGCGGCGCATACCTGCCGCATGATGGCATGTACGCGATCTCGCTGGTTGGGATCAAGGCGGGTGCGCTTCCACACGCGACCGACACCGTTACCCTTCGTCCGTATCCACCACAAGCTGTCTCATTGGGGAAGGACATACTCGCAATCCTGGCGGCGTTCGTCATAGAGTTGGAGCCCGATATTTTCCCCTTCCAAATTCTACCCTTTGCCCGCACAATAGATGACATGCGAGCACGCGAGGAGTACAACTTCACTGTGCTTTTCGAGTTCACCGCAAGGACCTTAAACGAGGAACTCTGCTTGCCATCATCGAGCAGGCCGGGCTGACGGTGGACGCGTTCATAGGCTTACTCTAATCTTCCCTGCGAACTCTGTGGCGTCTGTGGTGAGTTTCCCTTGAGTTGCGGCTCAGCCGTGCTGGGCTGCTGATCCCGAATTTAGCACTTGCGCTCAGGGTTCGGGTGGGGTTATATGGCAGCATGAAAAATATTACACGTTTCGCTTGGAGTGTTGCGGTGCTGTCGGCGCTGTTCCTATTGACTCTTTCTGCGCCCGGCGCTGAAGCGGCGGCAAGCAAGGGGAAGTATTTTGTCTACGTCGGCACGGGCGCCGAAAAGGCAAAAAAGGGCATTTATGCTTACCGCTTCGATGCAGCCACAGGCCAGTTGACCTCGCTGGGACGGGCAGCCGAGTGTGACAATCCATCGTTTCTGGCAGCAGGGCCCAACCGCCGAATCCTTTATGCCGTGAATGAGACCTCGCACTTCGGTGGGAAAAGTAGTGGGGCAGTCAGCGCCTTCGCCATTAATCCTGCGACGGGCATGCTCACGCTTTTGAACGAGGTGTCGTCAGGCGGCGCAGGCCCCACCCACCTCGTGGTGGATAAGACCGGGAGAGACGTGCTGGTGGCCAACTACTTTGGCGGAAGCGTGGCGGTGTTTCCAATTCTCAAGGACGGCCGGTTGGGGGAGGCCTCGGCTTTTGTGCAGCACCACGGCTCCAGCGTCAACCCGCAACGCCAGGAAGGGCCACACGCGCACTCGATTTACACCTCGCCTGACAACCGTTTCGTCATCAGCGCCGACTTGGGGCTTGATAAGGTGCTCGTTTACCGTTTCGATGCGGGGAAGGGGACGCTCACGCCCAACAATCCCCCCTTCGCCAAAGTCAAGCCCGGCGCAGGGCCGCGGCACTTCGCCTTTCATCCCAGCGGAAAATTCGGATATGTGATCAACGAAATGGGGTCCACCATCACGGTGTTCTCGTATGCGCCGGCCAGCGGAACCTTGCACGAGCTTCAGACCATCTCAACCCTCCCGCCGGATTTCAAGGGTGAGAATTACCCCGCCGAAGTGGAAGTAGGCCGTTCGGGGAAGTTTCTCTATGGGTCCAACCGCGGGCACGACTCGATCGCCGTGTTCGCCATTGACCCTCGAAAAGGAACACTCACGCCCGTGGAATACGTTCCTACGGGCTGGAAGTCGCCGCGCAACTTTGCCATCGACCCGACGGGCTCGTACCTGTTCGCTGCCAACTCGGGCTCCAACAATATCCGAGTGTTCCGCATCGACCCGACCACTGGCCGCCTGACCCCGACCGGCCAGGTGCTCGAGGTGCCCGCGCCCCTTTGCGTGACTTTCCAGGCGATCGAATGATCGCCTGGTCCTCGGAACTCTTCTGCTTGTTACGCGGGAAAAAGCTGGCGGCTGGAAAAGCAAAAAGCTCGCGCTTCGCTCCGGCGAAGCGCGAGCTTGAGAGGGAATCCGTGCCGGCCAAGGTAGGCCGGCTCCCGTTCGCGACGGCTCACGCTGCGGGGCGCGCAGCCAGCACGTTCGTCACATTGGGAAAGAAGCCCTTTGGCGTGCTGATATAACCGGCGATGGAATCCTTACCCAGTTTGTTCACCACCAACTCGAGGGCGCTCGAAGCCCCCTGCACATAGAAGTACACAGGTTCGTCCATGGCCTTGTCCCGGTGCACGTGCGGCTTGTCGTCAAACACCAAATTGACAGTGAAGACGTTCCGCTTGGTGTCCGTCTTCTGCAATTGCACCGACACCGTGCCGATTTTCTGTTGGGCGCGCTTCTTGGCGAGATTGAATTCGAAATAGTCTCGGTCCGTCCTGTGGGCCAGCGCCACCAGTTCATCATGGGTACGCGCGATGGCGCCACTCAGTTCGCCCTTGGTGCCGGAAAGAGCATTGGCGAATTCGGACTTGGTGCTTTCCAAGTCCTTCTTCGCGCCTGCCAGGTCGGTGGAAAGCCCGCCGAGCTTGGCATTGGCGTCCGTCGCGAGCCTATTCACTTGGTCGCTGCTGGCTTTCTTTGCGATAGCGGCATTGAGTTGCTGAACGGCGGTTTGCTGTTTCTTTTGGATTTCCTCCGCCAGGGCGTGCGCGCGGCTGAGTTCCTGTTCGGTCAGGCCCAGTTTTTCCGACGTCACCTGGAACTGGCCACGCAGTTGGGCGTAGCGCTCATCGCTGGTGTCCATGCGGCGAGTGAGCAGATCCAACTGGTCGGCCTGCTTCGAGGCGATGGTTTTGAGGTCGCTCCGGGAGTAGAGCAGGAAAATGAGATTAATCACCGAGAGCGCCAGCAGTGCGCCTACCAGCCAGCGCATGCCGCCGCCGGCCGAAGCGGCCGGCTGAGGAGACGGTGACTGCACATACACAACCTGGGGGGCGTTGGGTGCGGGACCTGGCTCGGCACTTTGCAATGGCTCGTTCAAACCGAACATCGTACCAGGGCCTGGGGTCTTATCTGCCATACAAACTCCTATCTCGCCTAGGAATCAAGCCGCCGTCAAAGCGGCGGACCTACCCTTCCTGGGATGCTGAGCCTCAAGATTAGGTTTCCATCCCACAATAGCTCGCTTATGAGGTATACAAAACTAGTATCGCATCTATGGATAAATAGTTCAAGTGTTTGTTACGCTTTGGAGTACGCTCGCCGTCAGTCGAGGGCCTCCCTGGCTCTTTCGACACGCAGGTCATTCCCGCGAAAGCGGGAATCCATTCCGCAAACCTTCAGAAAGGCCGGCTGGATTCCCGCTTTCGCGGGAATGACCTGCGATGGAACGAAAGGGCAGACGGACGCCCGATGTGGCGTTAGAATACAGCACGGGAACGCACCGCCAGACATGAGGCTGGGACCCGTCGGCTGACGGGTCGGCGCCGCCCGCTGGTTTTCGATGGGAATTTGTCCTGCTGGTTCCGGGAAGCCCGCTGCGGCGAAAGGATGGAAATGCCAAAGTACGTTTTAGCCCTCGACCAGGGCACGACGAGTTCGCGCGCCATGTTGTTTGACCGCCACGGCGCCGTGTGCGCCTCAACCCGCCGAGAATTTAAGCAGTATTATCCGCGGGCCGGCTGGGTCGAGCACGATGCCGAGGAGATCTGGCAATCACAATTGGAGGTTGCAAGGGCCGCACTGGCAGAGGCGCAAGCAAGCGCGGAGGATCTTGCCGCCATCGGCGTTACCAACCAACGCGAAACCGTGGTGCTCTGGGACCGGGCCACAGGCAAACCCATTCATCCTGCCATCGTCTGGCAGTGTCGCCGCACCGCAGAGCTGTGCGACCGCATCCGGCAAATGGGCTTTGACAAGGTTATTCGAGAAAGAACCGGTTTGGTGACGGACGCTTATTTTTCCGGGACCAAAATTGCCTGGCTGCTGGAAAATGTTCCTTCCGCTCGCGAAAGGGCGGAACGGGGCGAACTCGCCTGCGGGACCATTGATTCCTGGCTGATCTGGCGGCTCACGGGCGGCAAGGTCCATTCGACGGATTTCTCCAACGCCTCGCGCACTTTGCTTTTCAACATTGCAACGCTCGCCTGGGAGGAGGAGATTCTCAGCTACTTTCGCATTCCGGAATCATTGCTTCCTGCGGTGAAGTCTTCCAGCGAAATCGTGGCAGAAACTGAAGTGTTCGGGTCCAGAGTTCCGATTGCCGGTGTGGTCGGCGACCAGCAGGCATCGCTGTTTGGCCATCAGTGCTTCAAGCCCGGCGCGGTCAAGAACACTTACGGCACAGGCTGCTTCCTACTGATGAACACTGGACCCGCAATTCCCCGCTCGCCGGCAGGGCTGCTGGCAACCATCGGCTGGGAGAGGAATGGCCAGGTAACATACGCGCTCGAGGGCAGCGTGTTCATTGCCGGCGCGGCCATCCAATGGCTTCGCGACGAAATGGGATTGATTCGAGAGGCCTCCGAGACGCAGGAAATCGCTCGCTCGGTGCCGGACACGCACGGCATTTACTTTGTCCCCGCTTTCGTCGGACTGGGGGCGCCCCACTGGGATGCGTATGCGCGGGGCGCCATCGTAGGGCTGACTCGTGGGGCCAATCGAAGGCACCTGGTTCGAGCGGCGCTTGAATCCATCGCCTATCAGACGCGTGAGGTAGTCGAGGCCATGACCAGGGATTCGGGAATCAAGCCGGAAGTGCTTTGCGTGGACGGCGGAGCCGCGCGCAACGATTTCCTCTGCCAGTTTCAGGCTGACATTCTTGGCGTTCCCGTCGAGCGGCCTGCCACGACGGAGACCACGGCGCTCGGGGCCGCCTACCTGGCTGGCTTGGCGACCGGGTTCTGGCGGAACGAGTTGGAGTTGAAGGCCCAATTGAAAATAGAACGGCGCTTCGAACCGCGCATGGAAATATCTCGCTGCGAGGAGCTTTGCAAGGGCTGGCGACGCGCCCTGGAGCGGGCCAAGGGGTGGGCGAGCTAAGGTCGATTGACGATTTTCGATTGACGATTGCTGATTGTCCAATGGCGATTGCCGATTGTAGATTGAACATCCGCTTGGCGAATCACACCGCAATCAATCAGAATGGACGGTCGAAAATCAACGCTGGACAATCGTCAATCGCCAATCGACAATCATCAATCGACAATGGAGGTGCTGCCCGCATGAGGAGTTTTAGAGTGCTCCATCCAGGTAGATTATCTTTCGTTTGCACGGTCCTGCTGTCGGTCGCTTGCCCAGCATTGGCTGGAGAAGGCCAAGCCGTCGAGGTGCCGGGCATCGTGCGTATCGAATCCAACGTGCCGGTGGCGCTGCCTGGGTGGGCGGCCCTTGAGCGGCGCTTGCTCAACGTCCTCGGAGAAGCCGCAGTTGAGTATGTGGAGCGGTATACACGCAGCGGGGGCACGCTCATCTGGAAGACCAGCGGGGGAGCTTCGCTGGACGATCTCCCGGAAAGTTTCTACAACATCCCTTTGCTGTATGCCCTGGGTGGCGACGATCGGTTGCGGGAGATTGCGTTTCGGGAATGGAACGCCACCGCGCGCCAGCTCACCTACGACTTCCACGTGCTGCACAACGAGTTTGCTGAACATGGCGACTGGTTTCATATTGGTGAGGGCACGCAGTACTTCTACTTGCTGGCGCTGATGGACCCCACTGATCACGAGACCGTGGCGCGCGCCCGGCGCTTCGCTGGCTTGTACATGAACGAGGAGCCGGAAGCCCCGAATTACGATGCAAAACGGAAACTTATCCGCGCGCCGCATACCGGCAGCCTGGGCCCGCAGTTTGGCGAGCCGGAGAAAGCCGCTCCCTATGGTTGGTCGAAGGGCATGGCTACCTACGGCCTCCCCTTCGAAGACTTGCCGGGCATCGCCACAATCGAGGATCTGAAGGATCCCGAAAAGGCCCGCCGCATGGGCCGTGCCATGGCCGAACGGATGGAGCGCGGGGACGTGCCCGTCAACCTGGCGGCCACAGGGTTGGTGGCCAATGCCTATCTTTTTACTGGCGAGCGAAAATACGCGGACTGGGTCAAAGAATATGTGGAAGCCTGGCTGGAGCGCACCCGTCAGAACGGCGGCATCACGCCGGATAACGTAGGACTCGAGGGGATAGCGGGCGAGTACCAGAATGGGAAATGGTGGGGTGGATTGTATGGCTGGCACTGGCCTCACGGGTACTACAGTGTGGGAATGGCGCTCCAGATCGGCGCGGCCTCGGCGATGCTGGTCTCGGGCGGAGATCGCCATTACCTGGAACTACCGCGCTCGAATATGGATCGCCTTATTGCCATGGGCAAAACCGTGAACGGCGCGTTCCTGGTGCCCTACAAGAAAGGCGACCGGGGCTGGTACGCCTTTCAGCCCATCGACCGTTCCCTGCCGGCCTCCTTATGGTTCCTTTCCCTGGACCTCGCGGACTGGCAACGCCTGGAAAAACTGCGCTTGGCCAGCACCGTGGACTGGCACACCGCGACGCGCTCGCCCTACCCGAACCTGGGGTACGCAACGCTACCCGAGCCGCGCGAAGATTGCTGGAACTGCGACGTGGAAGGCTTGGCCGATTGGAACATTGTAGCCAACATTCGCAACAAGGAAGATCGCAGCCACGAGGGCCCTTGGCTGCGCTTTCTGGCGGGAGCCAATCCCGACTACCCGGAGAAAATCCTGACTGAAAGCTTCGGCCAAGTCGCTTGGAAGATGGACCAGATCCGCCGCAACGTGCTGCTGCTCGAGTACGACCCCCGCGGGACCGAAAAAATCGATCCCAGCGAAGCCAAGCTGACCAACGTGCATGAGCACCATTGGCAGACCATCAATCCCGTGACCACGGAAGCGCTGGTGCAATTGACGCTCGGAGCGCCGCAAATCATGTACAACGGCG
>Ga0315282_10013536_pt1 | contig 12280 bp, 16 predicted proteins | sample YL17G07_20_MG_FD_203693 | JGI IMG/M metagenome (GOLD analysis project Ga0315282, IMG submission 203693) | Sediment microbial communities from Yellowstone Lake, YNP, Wyoming, USA - YL17G07_20 | ecosystem: Environmental > Aquatic > Freshwater > Lake > Sediment | place: USA: Wyoming | collected... | reverse complement strand
CTGTTGAAGCAACAAATAACAAATGGCAAATAACAAATGACAAATGGCAAATATCCAATCGAAAATGAGGAATGCCAAATGGCAAATGGCAAATGCCGGTTCTCTGGGAGTGACCGACTGGCTTCTCACTTGTCATTTGATATTTGCCGTTTGCCATTTGCCATTTGACATTTGACAACGTCGCTCCTGCCAGCAGGGTCCAGGCCGGCACAACCGTATAGATGTGGGTCAGCGGCAGAGCCACGCCGAAGTTGTAGCCCAGGAACGGCACGGCCAGCCAGACCAGAGCCGCGCGCTCACCGGTGCTCAGTGCAGGCGACAGGAACGCGCCCAGCAAGATGAGTGCAAATGGCAGGAATGCCAGGTCGACTCCGGCGAAGTGCAACGCCTGTGGCCGCATGGCCATCCCGGCGCCGGCCAGAATCACTGCGCCCGGTGCCCAATGTCGCCCACCGGGCAGCCGAGCCACCCACGGGGCACGCTGCCACGCCCTCGCCAGATAGCTCAACACCAGCAGCCCGGTCAGCGCATAGTAGTAGAACGAGGTATAGAACACGTTGAACTGCTGAAAGCTGTCCAGGTTGTTCTTGATCAGTGCCTCGCCGATCCGGTCGCCCAGGTAGCCGCCGGTGCGCACCGCCTGGGGATCGATCAGGTAGGGAACGTAGAAGGGGCCGGCTACGGCCAGCAGACCGGCAGCCACAATTGCGGTTGCTCCGATCGACCAGGCGATCACACGGAGAGAGCGGCGGCAATCGGCCCAGACGAGGTACAGCAGGGCCGGCACGACCAGAATGGCATCGTAGTGCGCCAGGGCGCCGGCCCCCAGGAACGCGCCGGCCAGCGCCAGCCAGCGCACCTGGCGGCTCTGCCGCCACTGCCAGGCACACAGCAGCGCCAGCCCGCTCAGCGCCACGACCAACACCTGGTATTGAACGATTCGGGAGAATCCGACCATGAAGCCGTTCAATGCCAGGAGGCTGGCTGTGATCAGACCGGCTCGCTCAGCCGGTTGGCCCGCGCGAGCGAACAGGCGTGCACCCAGCAAGTAGCCGGTCAGCACCACCAATACGCCGGCCGCGGCCAAGGGCAGGCGGGCGGCTGCTTCGTTGATCGTGCCGGTCAGCCGCCAGAGCATGGCCGGCAGCAGCACCTCGCCCGGCCCTTTGCCGCGCAGGAGCAGCGCGTCCTGGTGGCCTTCCAACGTCTCGGCGCCCGAGATCATGGCCAGGGCTTCGTCGCCCTGGAATTCACTGTATCCCAGGCTGGCAAAGCGAAGATACGCCGCCGAAACCAGAATAATAAGCAGCCAGGCGTCGACCGAGCGCAGGCCGGGACGTCTTGTTTCGCCGGTCGTGCTCAGAGGCCGGCTGGATGGGTGCACGCCGAGAAGTAGGAGCGGGGCCAGCGTCAGCGCGTTGAGCGCGGCCAGCTCGGCCCACAGCGGCAGGGGTCCGGGCAAATCATGCAGCAGGAGGCCGGCGACCATGCTGAGCGTACAGCCTATGCCGGCGCCGACGGCCAGGCTGAGCCAACCATGGCTCTGGGGCAGCCACAGGCGGACCCAGACCAGCCCGGGCATCAGCATCAGCATCCCGGCCCCAAGCAGGCGGGGCATGCTGCCAGCCGGTGCCAGGAGCAGCCCGTTGGCTATCGCCAGGAGCGCCAACCAGGCCGGCCAGGTTGGCTGCCTGCCAATCGGGTTGGCCGTCAGTCGTTGGTACCCGGGGCTGTTTCGGAGGCGGGAGAGCATCGGAATCGGCACACGCTCAGGCACGATGGTGTCGCTGCATCCAGCGGATGTTCAGAGGCGGCGCACATCAGCCTACTATAGTGCACTTCGCGGCGTGAGTCAATCGGCGCTTTCTGCAATTCTGCCAATTTCCCACTTGACAATAGAACATATGTTCGTGTATAATACGCATAGTAATGTCAATGAGGTTGGCTGGCTATGCGACACGTGTTGGATTACCAGGCAGACCAGATCGAGCGGGTGTTGTACTCCCACAAGGTGCCGGCGCGCGTGCTGGGCGGGGTGGTCACCCCGCGCTGTGTGCGCTTTGAGGTGCTGCCGGCCGCGGGTGCCACGGTGCACAGCCTGGCGAGGCTGTCGGAGGAGATCGCCCTGTGGCTCGGCAGCCGCAGTGTGCGCGTGCAGCGCCAGGGCGGCCGGGTGAGCATCGAGGTGCCGCGCGCAGAGGGTGAGGTGGTGAATCTGCTGCCCCTAGTGGCCCGGTTGGGCGACGTGCCGCGCCACACGGCGGTGCTGGGGCTGGATGACGAAGGCGTGCCCCTGTTGTTGCGGCTGACCAGCCCCGAGGTGGGCCACGTGCTGGTCGCGGGCACTACCGGGAGCGGCAAAACGGCGCTTGTGCGCACGATGCTGGTCAGCCTGGCGCTGCACAACCGGCAGGGCGAACTGCAACTGCTGGTGATCGATCCAAAAGGGCGCAGTTTTGGGATGCTGGATGGGCTCCCGCACCTGCTACGGCCGGTAGTACGCCGGCCTGAGGAGGCGCGCCAGGTGCTAGAAGAACTGGTAGCCGAGATGGTGCGCCGCGATCAACAGGGCATCCAGGAACCGCGTTTGGTGGTGGTGATCGACGAGATGGCCGACCTGGTGACGGCTGGCGGGCCGGAAGTGGTGCGCTGCATCACCCGGCTGACGCAGCGGGGGCGAGAAGCCGGCCTGCACGTGGTCGGCTGCACGCAAAAGCCGACGGTAGAGGCGATCGGCAGCCTGGTGAAGAGCAACTTCCCGGTGCGGCTGGTCGGCAGCGTGGTGAGCACCGAGGATGGGCGTGTCGCGACCGGGCTCAAGGCTTCCGGCGCGGAGAAGCTGCTGGGCAGGGGGGATTTCGTGCTGGTGATCAAGGGCGAGGTGGTGCGCTTCCAGGCCGCCTACGTGGGCGGCGAGGAGGCGCGCCGGGTGGTGGAACGATTGCGCCAGGGTGGGCACGGCAGCCGGCGTTGGCCGGCCGAGGTGTTGATCGGCGGGGGTGCCCGGCCTGGACATCAGCCATCGGACGGCCCGGTCGGCCGGCAGCTGCGCCTGATCTGCCAGGCAGTGGCCGGGGCTGGACCATCCAAATAGCGTGGTGCAGAGCCAAGAGAAACGATTGTCGCGGAGGTGATCCATGTGCGGACGATTCGCGTTGTATAGTTCCCTGGATGAGATCAAAGAAGTCTTCTCTGTCCAGCAGGTTGAGATGGACCTGGGTCCGAGCTATAACGTGGCGCCCACTCAGAAAGTAGCGGTGGTCGTGCACAAGGACGGCGTCGTTCATTTGCGGCCGATGGTGTGGGGCTTGATACCGGCGTGGGCCAAAGATGCCAGCATTGGGTCAAGGATGATCAACGCCCGGAGCGAAACCCTCGGCCAGAAGCCCAGCTTCAGGCGGCCGCTCAGCAGCCAACGCTGCCTGATCGTGGCGGATGGTTTCTTCGAGTGGCAGAAATCGGAGCAGGGCCGCATCCCCATGTTCATCCGGCTCAAATCCCGGCGCCCGTTGGGGTTTGCCGGCCTGTACGACGTGTGGACGTCGCCATCCGGCGAGAAGATCACGTCCTGCACGATCATCACCACCGATGCGAACGAGCTGGTGCGGCCCATCCATGACCGCATGCCGGTCATCTTGCCCAGGCCGGATTACGCAACTTGGCTGGACCCGGCACCCCAATCCGCCGCTCGATTGCTGCCGCTGCTGCGGCCGTACCTGGCCCAGGAGATGGAAGCTTACCCAGTGTCGCGGCTGGTCAATTCGCCGGCGAACAACGGGCCGCAAATTGTCGAACCGGTGGCTGCCTAAAGGCTCCGGCGGCTGGGCGGCCGATAGTGCGCCTGCCGCGAGCGTAGCCTGATGGCTGACCGCTGACTGCTGTTTTCTTGGGGAGGGGTCTATGAAACGAGGGTTACTGTTGATCGGGATGGCATTTGCCATGGTATTGGCGATCGCGGTTGCCAACCGCATGAGCGCGGATGCCATGGCCGTCGTCATCGGCGTCGCGTGCGGCGTCCTGGCCAGCGTCCCAACCAGCCTGTTGATCGTCTGGGCACTCGGGCGGCGCGGGCAGACGCCAATCACCGCCGACCAGCCCAGGCAATTTGGGATGGGCCAGTATCCGCCCATCGTGGTGGTCAATCCGGGATCGAGCTACGGTCTTCCAGGCCACAACCGGCCTGCCTGGGGTGCGCCAGCCAGCTATCCGGGCGTCGACGAGCTGCCGCTGCCGGCCGGCCCGCGCACCTTCAAGGTGGTGGGTCAGGAAGAAACACCGTACTGACTACGCGCGGTCGTCCTCCGGCGCCTGCTCCTCCAGCAGCTGCTGCATGACCTCAAGGTCGCGGTGCAGGCGGCGCTGACGAATGGAGATACTGGCGATGAAGATAAATGTCAAAACCCAGATCACAGAATATGCGGCCAACATATATTCCATGCGAATTCCCGTATCCCGGCCGCCTAACCGCGGCTCAAGACTTGCTGCCTGACCTGCTCCACCCGGCGCGCCAGCCATTCCGTGCGCACTCGCAGGGCCAACAGGGCGGCGAACAGCACGGTGAACGCGAACAGGCAGAAGAAGAACACCAATTGGATGTTTGGCCCGAGTGCGAATCCGCCCTGCGCGTCCAGTGAACCACTCCCGATGACTACGGGATGGATGGTGCGCCACCAGCGGATGGCCATGAAATTTACAGGCACCGACAGAAAGGCTATGATACTGAAGACTGCGGCGAAGCGCGCCCGGCGCTGCGGGTGTTCTATCGCATCCCGCAACATCAGGTAGCCGACGTACATCAGCCAACCCACCGCCGCGGTCGTCAGCCTTGGATCCCAGGTCCACCAGGTATTCCAGGTCGGTTTGGCCCAGATGGAGCCGGTAATCAGGCCAATCGTCGTGAAGGTCAGGCCGATCTCGACACACGACAGGCCAACCACATCCCACACTTCTCGCTCACTGGTCAGGTACATGACCCCCGACGCGGCGGCGATCAAGAAGGCCAGGAAGCCGACCCACCAATTCGGCACGTGGAAATAGAAGATGCGTTGTGCATAACGCTCAGTTTCCGTGGTCAAGTTGGCGGCGTCGGGAGCCACGCCGAATACCAACACGATCGCGATGACCATGAACACTGCTGCGGCGCCAATCAGGAGCAGCGTCCACCGATTACCAGGGGTCATAGATTGTCACTCCTCCAGCACATAGTCGAACAGCATAAACGACAGCGTCATAAAGATGACGTCGAAAGCAACCAGCAAGCTCAGCCAGTTCTGCACCTCGGAAAGCGGCACCCGGTCCAAAATGGCGGCGGTGAGTTTGACAGACGACAGCATGACCGGGACCACCACCGGAAACAGCAACACCGGCAGCAGCACCTCGCGCGCCCGGGTATGCACCACCATCGCCGAGAACAGGGTGCCCACGCCGGCAAAGCCCAGTGTGCCCAGCAGCGTGACGCCGACGAGCACCGGCAGAGCATCGGCCGGTAGATTGAACAATATTATGAATATGGGCAAAATGATCATCTCGACGACAGCGATGAAGAGCACATTGCCCAGCAGCTTGCCCAGGTAGATCGCGCTCCGATCCACGGGTGCGAGCAGCAGCCCCTCGATCGAGCCGCGATCCTTCTCCAGGATGAACGAACGCGACAGGCCCAACATCCCGGCAAAGGTGATGGCTACCCACAGCACGCCCGGCGCCAGCGCGGCCTGGTTGTCGGCCCGCAGGTCGAAGGCAAAGTTGAAGATCAGGATGACCAGCAGCGAGAAGACGAACATGGAGCTGAGCATCTCGCGCGTGCGCAGCTCGGCGGCAATATCCTTGGCAACGATGGCGAGTACTTTGCGCAGGTAGGGCATAGAGTCAGCGCCTGGTCACGATGCGGTCGTATTCTGCACGCAAGCGGTCGGCGTTCAGCTCGCTCCGATCAGCCTGAAACGCGATGCGACCGTTGGCCAGGATGGCGACTCGATGGCCCCAGGTCAGGGCGCGTTCCAGGTTGTGAGTGGTCATCAACACGGTGCGCCGGGCGACACCGGCCTGGCCCAGCCAATCGCCCAGGCTGGCGGCCGAGTGCTGATCCAGGCCGGTGTCCGGTTCGTCCAACAGCACGACGGGCGGATCGTGCAGCAAGGCGCGCGCAATGGCCAGGCGTTGCTGCATGCCGCGCGAGAAGGTGCGCACCGGGTCGTTCCGGCGCCCCCACAACCCCACCTGCCGGAGCAGAACCTCGATGCGCGCTTGAGGATCGGGCACGTCGTACAGCCGCGCGAAGAAGCGCAGGTTCTGCCCGGCGCTGAGGTCGTCGTAGAGCAGCGTCTTGTGAGAGACCATGCCGATCTGCCGGCGCGCTGCGAGCGCGTCGTGCGCCAGGTCGAAGCCGGCCACACGCACCCGTCCAGCGGTCGGCCGGCTGAGCGTCGAGATGATGTTCATCAGCGTGGTTTTGCCCGCTCCGTTGGGACCCACCAACGTCAGGAACTCACCGCCCGCCACATTCAAATTGACCCCCTTCAGGATCGGGCGGTTGCCAAATGCTTTGATTACACTTTGGACTTCGATCATGCGGTTTTCCGGGAGCCCCGGATATGTTGCGCTTTCAGTGCCCTGCCAGCCACTGCCTGCACGCGGTCACCAACGAGCGAGCGGTCTGCAGACCCTGTTCCGCTTCGTCACGCTGGTACACCTGGCCGGGCGTTAGATCGGGCAGGCTGTTGGGGTAACGCGTCGGGATGTAGAATTTGTCCAGGATAGCAGACCGCTCAATCCAGGTGCCCGGATCGGGCAGGTCATCCCGGCGGGGGAAGTCGGCGACCAGGCGCTGCACCGAATGGCCCCAGGGTTCGGCGTCCATCGCGTACCACAACGCTTTGACGGCTTTCTCACCTGCTTGTTGGGAATAGAAACACGCCTGTGCGTACATTCTGGCGTCCAGCAGGGTTTGAGCGGCCTGCAAGTCCTCCTCCGCGGTCGCCAGCCAGCGCTCAGCCTGGTAGCGGTTCTTGGCTTGACTCATAGATCACTTTCCCCTCGCGCAGCGCGGCGGCGATGAAGTGCCGCTCCGCTATGGCGGCCAATTCCTCCGGGGTGTAGATGAGCAGGTCGACGTCCCGGCCCGGCACTGCCTGGGTAATCTCGCGCAACAGGTCGTCGTAGCGCTCCAGGAAGCGCTTCTGGGTGTCCTGAACGACGATCAGGTCCAGGTCACTGCGGCGCGAGGCTTCACCGCGCGCCAGTGAGCCGAACACGACGGCGCGCAGCACCCGGTGCTTGACAAAGATCGGGCGCAGACGGGATGCTAGGTCCGCCAGTTGGGATTGGTCTGTCGACGTCATTGTATCATTCTGAAATGCCGCATTGCCTCTTCGATCAACGGGCGTGCCCAGTTAGAACAAGGATTGGCGCGCGTGCCGCGATCGATACGATTGGGCGCAACTCTAGGTCTCAGACCATTAAGCTCTTTCACGTGGGCAATCCAGCACGTTTCGACGCCACGATGATGGTTCTCCGTAACGTACTGCCGTATTTGTTTGTACGTGGCCATAGAGCCCCCCTTGCTCTCGCTTCTCGCGTGTGCTACAATCACCACGATAGCTCAGCACGGGCTGAAGGAGAAACCCACATGAGTTCGGAAGCGTACGTGGGTGCCGACCAATGGACCTTTACTGTCGTGGTCGAACCTGATCCCGACGATGGTGGCTATGTAGTTCATTGTCCGGCACTCAAGGGTTGTTGGTCGCAAGGTGAAACGCCCGAGGAAGCTCTACACAACATTGTGGATGCTATCAGCGGGTGGCTGGCAGTTCATATTGAACGATCCCTCGACATCCCGCGCCTGACCGGTTCAGAACGGTTAACCGAGCCGCTTGTTCTCTCCGTTCGAGTGCCCTGATGGCCCGTCTGCCTCGGGCGGAAGCCGAGCACCACATCAAAGCGTTTGAGGCGGCTGGGTGGCGCGTTGCCCGAATTACTGGCAGCCACTACGTCCTGATCAAGGACAGCGTTGATTATCACCTTTCGATTCCTTATCATCGTGGACAAACTGTCAAGGCTGGTTTGCTCAGGGGCCTGATCCGAGATGCCGGTCTGACCACCGACGAATACCTGGCCTTCTTCAAGGGTCGAAAGCGCCGCTCTGGTTGATTCCTCAGTAGTCACTCCTCTTCCCCCTGCCGCCAAAGGGCCGCCAGCTGCGACTTGCGGTGGGCGCGAGCACGGCGATAGGCTGCCTCGCCCAGCTGACCGCCCTGGAAAGCCTCATCGAGCCGGGCCATGGTGAGCAGCAGCCTCTGGCGCGCCACCGCCGGATCGACCTGAACGCCGGCGGCCTCGCCGTGCAGCCGGGGCCGCAGCCTCGGGTAAGCCAGGCCGAACGCCACGCTCAATCCCCCCAGGGCCAACATCACCCATAGCAGGACGGACTGCTGACTATTCTGAGAAGTGTCCCCCAGCTCGGCGCTGCCCGCTGCGTCGGACGGGCCGGAAGGCGGGGTGAACTGGATCTTGTCGAGATTGCCCAGGCGCAGCGGGAGCAGCGTGCCTGCCTTCAAGGGCTGGCTGGAATACTGGAAGAAGTTCTTATCCTGCGCGGCACGCTCGCCGACCAGTGTCAGCGGCTGGCTCTGCAACGTGGCGCCCATGTCCATCAGCAAACCGTTGATGGTGGCGGTGTCGTAGTGCAAGACGCGGTCCAGCTGAATCGACGAGCCGCTAAAGGGTACCCGGTAGACAAACGCCGCGCTGAAGCTGCTCGGTCCCGGCATAACGGCGGCGGTCGCCACCAGCTCGCTATCCTTCTGCAGGAAGTCTGTGCCCAGCTCACCCGCCTGCAGAGACAGGTCTTGCGCGCCGGCCGGCAGCGCAATTCGCACCGTCTCGCGCTTTCCCTCCTTGTCCAGGCTGCCGATGTAGGCGCGGCTGTCGAGGTTGCTGAACTGATAGAGCTCCAGGACGGACAGGTAACCGGGCTCCTGGGCCATGATGATGAAGTGCAGGCGATCAATGCTGATGTCGGCCGGGCTATCCGTCGTGTCATACAGGTTGATCGGCAGCGACAGCTGGGAGGTGTTCGGCTCGAAGCTCACGAACTGCGAAGGGAACGCCACGTCCTGGAAGGTGACCTGGGCCTGATAGAAGGCGTTCGCGCCGGCATCCAGCTGGTCGAAACGGAAGGTGCCGTCAGCCGCGGCGGTGGTCGTCAGCGGCGACAGCTCGCTGTCCTGCTGCCAGCGGCGCAGCGTGACGGACAGGCCGCCCACCGGCTGCTGCGTGGTGGCATTCTTCACCTGACCTGTGATGGCGCCCAGAGGCACTTCGGTGGGGGTTTGAGCGGGCGGCGCAGCCCGCACGCCGCCGGCCAACAGGCCCGTCAACAGGACCGATCCAACCAGGCTCAGAACGCGCAAACTTGTCATTCAGGCCACCTGATAGATCACTGGCCGGTAGCGAGGCTCGTGTGGAGCGCCGTTCCGCAGCGGGCACAGAAACCATCGTCAGAGCGGCGAGGCGCCCCGCACTGCGGGCATAGCTCAGCCAACGAGGCCCCGCAGGCGGTGCAGAAGGCGTCGCCGGGTTGAATGGCCCGCCCACAATCCGGGCAGGCTGCCCCGCTTTGCTGGCCGGCCGCGCTGTGCCTGACCAATTCGTCAACTTCGGCTTCGACCGCACGCACCATCTCCGGCGCGCGCGCGCCTGGCGGCGCCGGCTGCTCGCGCAGAGCGGCGACGGCCCGTTCAATCTCGGCGTCCACGGCCGCCTGAGCTTCGGGCGTCAGCCGGTCCAGCTGGCGCAAGACCTGAGCCGCCTCCGCCATGTACCGGGTGCGCACGGCCTGGTAATCCTCCGCAGTCAGTTTGCCCAGCTCATGATCGAACTCGGCGTCCCTGAGCGCGGCATAGATGGCGTCTCGACGCGCCGTCAGCTCGTCGGCCTGCGATGCAACGCCGGCCAGCGGAGTCGCGGCGGCCCGCCGGAGGTCAACGGGCCGGGCCGGCCGGCCTGCATCAGGAATTGGCCGCACCAGGGGCAGCCAGACGTAGGCCAACACGGCCGCTCCCAGGACGGCGATCAGGACGATTGACGCGGTTGCCACGCTACGCGCCTCCCTTGGCCAGCAGCCCGTCCACCAACCCGTACAACTGGGGCTGGGTGAGGGGGCCGATCTGAACGTATTGAATGACGCCTTGCCGGTCGATGAAGAACGTTTCAGGCACGCCGGTCGACTGGTACGCCTGGAAGATGCGCGATCCAATGTCGGGGCCGTTGGGATAGGTGATGCCGAAGCGTTGGAGGTAAGCCAGGCCGGCGGTGTCGGTGTCCAGGTAATCCACGCCGACGAACATCACGCCGCGCTCCCGGTAATCGCGCCAGCCCTGCTCAAGTGCAGCGGCCTCTTTTTCGCACTCCACGCACCACGAGGCCCACATGTTGAGTACCACTACCTCACCCTTCATGTCGGCCAGGGCGAAATGCTGATCCTTGAATTCGCCATTGAAGGCCGTCAGCTCGAAGTTGGGCGCCGGGTTGCCCTGAAGCAGCGTCGAGGTCTTTGGCCGTAATCCGTATGCCATCACGCCGAACAGCACCGCCAGCACGAGCAGCGCCAGCCCCAAATACAGATTGCGGCGCCTGCGGGGTGCTGATTGTTCGAGCGCCTTCCACGAGTCTGAGTCGACGGTCATTTCTGCGCCTGCTCCATATCTCGCTGGACTCGCTGCCAATACTCGTCTTCCACCGGGGCTGTGGTCTCAACGGGCGCCGGTGCTGCCCGCCTCGACCAGCTGCGGATCACAAAGACCAGGATCGCCAGGCCGGCCAGGATGGCCAGGGCCGGCAACAGCCACACCCACAGGAAGAAGCCGTGTTTGGGCGGCACCTGCAACACGTGTTCGCCGTAGCGGCTGGCGAAATAGTCCAGTATCTGCGGTTCGGTGTATCCCTGGCCCAACAGCTCGCCGATCTTGTCCCGCCACTGAGCGCACGTTTCGGTGGGGCAGTCGGCGACGTTGATGCCGGTGCAGGTCGGGCAGCTCAGCTTGCTGGCCACGGCGTTGATCTGGTCGGCAGTGGGCTGCTGCGCGCGGGCAGTGGTGGCGAGTACCACGCTCGCGGCCAGCGCACCCAGCAGCAGCAACCAACCTTTGGATTTGAGTCTCTCGATCAACCTTTTCCCCCCGCCCTAATTCTCGCCGACGGCAGCCGCGGTGTGCGCGGCGATCCGGGCGCCTGCCGCCTGGCGCTGCTCCAGCCCGGCGGGCCAAGCCGCAATGGCCGTGCCGAGAACGAACACCAGCCCGCCGATCCACAGCCAGTTGACCAGCGGCTCGACGTAGGCCTTGAAGGTGGCACTGTCGCCGTTCCCCTCCCAGCCGGCCACGATTACGTACACATCCTCGGCCAGGTTCTGGCGTATCGCCGGGATCGTCATCGGTTGTTGCTGGGGGATGTAGTAGTCGTGGGTCGGCTGGAGCTCGCCTATCGGCTGCCCGGCGCGGCTGACGGTGAGCGTGGCCGCCACGCTTTCCACATCCGCCGGAGAGGCCAGAGTCCGCAAGCCGCCATACGTGAGGGTGTAATCGCCGGTGAAAGGTGAGCTGAGGACGAAGGACTCACCCACCTTCAGGTTGCGCTGTGTCTCAACTTTGAAGAAGTTGGTGCCGACCACGCCCATGGCGATCATCACCACGCCCAGGTGGATCAGGTAGCCGCCGTAACGGCGCCGGTTCTGGCCGGCGAGCCGCCACAGGGCGCGCGGCCAGGTGTCGCCGCTGGCACGGCGGCGCGCACGGGTACCTCGCACGAACTCCAGGATGATCACCGTGGCGGTAAAAGCCATCAGGCCGAAGAACAGTGAAACCGGCAACACTGCGGCATCGGTGCCGGGCAGGACCGCCATGCCGCGCATGCCAAGCCCGAACAGCCCGGCGGTCACCGCCAGGCCGGCCAGCAGCGGCCACAACAAGAAACGGGCCAGCTTCTGCCGTGAAGCGCGCCGCCAGGGCATCAGGGGCGCGATGCCCATCAGAACCACCAGGACGCCGAACAGGGGGCCATTCACCTGATTGAAGAAGGGCGGCCCGACGATTGCCTTCTGGCCGGCCAGCAGCTCCGAGACCACCGGGAAGAGAGTACCCCAGAAGGTGACGAAGAAGATGGCCAGGAAGAGCAAGTTGTTCAACAGGAAGAGGGCTTCGCGAGAGAATATCGAGTCCAGCTGGTTCTCACTGCGCAGGCAATCCAGCCGATCAAAGAGCAGTATCACCGAGAAGAGCAAGGTGGC
>Ga0315282_10013535_pt1 | contig 12282 bp, 14 predicted proteins | sample YL17G07_20_MG_FD_203693 | JGI IMG/M metagenome (GOLD analysis project Ga0315282, IMG submission 203693) | Sediment microbial communities from Yellowstone Lake, YNP, Wyoming, USA - YL17G07_20 | ecosystem: Environmental > Aquatic > Freshwater > Lake > Sediment | place: USA: Wyoming | collected... | reverse complement strand
GAGTGGAGAGGACAGCGTAATGGCGGCTGTGGCCTCCGCAAAGCTAGGACCACGCACGTTAGGTTGCTGCCTCTCTGAGTGTGAAATACCTCGGATCGATTACATGTGGCTTGTCCCTGCGGCAGGATCACGAATAGCAGGCTGGATTGGGTTCATCACACTACCCACGGTTGGCTCTTGACTTTGCACATAGCAGGCGGCACGCACCCAACATGTTGAATCAACGCCATTCCCCTATGGACATTTCCTACATCCGACATGAACTCGAGGCTCTCGCTCGCTTCCTCGATCTGGCCTATATGCCACAGACGGCCAAAGCTGTTCGTGACATCCAGCCTGCTGCTGTCGTCAGTCCTCCCGATGAGAAGTCGTTTTCCCCAGTCTTGGATGCTTATCGCGAGGAGGTGCTAGACTCCCTCAACATCCTCGGCGAGCCGGATCTCCAACACCACAAAGCTCTTCTCGAAGGTATGGACTCCCTTCTCGTGCGGATGGCTTCAAAACCACAACAGTCTTTTTCATTCCTTTCCGACAAGAGAGCCCTCTTGGAAGCCATAGGTGAATCTCATGGAAATACTCGCGAACTCTATCGTTCATTTGCTTCAGTCCACTCATCAAACAAACAAGTTTACCTCAATCTCTGTCTCATGTATCTGATCTTATGCGAAGGCGTCTTCACTAATCTCGCGACTATACTTCTGGGTCTCTACTCAATCGGCAACGGAACAAGCCTCGCAACGCCTCAGCGAACCGCCAGACTCTCCAAAACCCTCCAGACCTTAGACCAAATTGGCCTTGGAGCTTTCTCTGCTGGCTACAGTCGTCATGTTCGCAATGCGATCGCGCACGGTCACTTCAAGTATGATTCCCGCTCCCGCGAAATGCGATTTCGCGATTTCACATTTCACGACTCTGTCACTCTCGTGTTTGACGAGGTATGGCCATTCGAGAAGTTTGCTTGGCACTACGCCAAGTTGGACGACGTGTACTGGCTGGTTTCCACCTACTTGCAGGTTCATTTTCTTTCACTATTGGCCCACTGAAAATTGCCGCGAGCTCGAAAGTATGAACACTCTCATCTCCACAAATTCGACATTGTTACCTTGTCTCATTATTTGAATGGGTGCGCGCCGCCTAACAGAACCCATATTGAAAGGGAAAGGTAAGAAGAAGCGGAGAGAAGTGGTGAGGGGTGTACAACGGAAAACCTCCTCGTCGCAAGTTAAGTTGGGGAATCAATGTTCCCATTAACTGAGTGGGGCTCTTACGGCCCAAAGCCGGTATGATCCGGCAAAACGCGAACAGGGAGGTTTCCCATGGCAAACGTAGAAAAGGATTTTGCAAAAGGCAAGCCCATCTATGTGGGCATTGACGTGCATAAGCGGGATTGGGTTGTGACTGTTCTTTGTCAAGGAGAGGAGCTGTATCAAGCGACGGTGGTACCGGATCCCGGGGGGCTGGTACGGTTGCTGAGAGGGTTCAAAGCGAGCGAGGTCCACACTGTCTACGAGGCAGGTCCAACAGGTTACAATTTACACGATGCCTTGACGGAAGGAGGCTTTGACTCGATTGTCACGCCCCCATCCTTAGTGCCGCGTGTAGGGGGACGAGTCAAGACAGACCATCGAGACAGCAGGAAGTTGGTGTCAATGCTCGCTGGAGGTTTTTTGAAGCGAGTACATGTTCTGATGCCAGAGGAACGAGCGCACCGACAGCTGCTCCGAACCAGAAATCAGATTCAGCATCACCGGCAGCACACACAGAACCAGATCAAGTCCTTGCTCCTGTTTCACGGCAAGCGAGTGCCGGCAACACTGCGGGAGCACTGGAGCGCAGCTTATGTGCAGTGGATCGAGACGATTGAGTGGGACCACCCGGCGCTAAAGACAAGCATTGGTGCACTCTTGGATCTCTTCCGCCATCTGGACGGACAGTACAAGGCGCTTACACGAGAGATCGAGGTTCTTGCAGCCACCGAGAAGTATCAGGAACGGGTTCGACTGCTGACGCACATCCCCGGCATCGGGATCTTCACGGCGATGGCGATTCTGATCGAATTGCAGGATATCGACCGGTTTCGACGGGCAGATCAGTTGGCAAGCTATCTCGGGTTAACGCCAAGTCAGCGCTCCAGTGGTGAGCGCATACGGATGGGACACATCACCCATTGCGGCAACGTACACTTACGGACACGGTTCGTTCAGAGCAGCTGGACCCTCATCCGGTATGACCAGGCTATGCGAGCACGATATGAACGCATCAAGCACCAGACAGGGAGCGGGAAGAAAGCGATCACGGCCATTGCACGAGGGTTAGCCTTACGAGTTAGGCGGGTTTTGCTCGATAAGGCTGAATACAAGCTGAACTATCGTGAAACGTTGGACAACGAACGAGCTCGAACCGGCCGGTTCAAACGTTTGGTTCTTCGGCCAGCGTGAGATGAGATGCACACCCGATGTCGAACAGACAAGCCAGTCCATGGTTATAAAGTTGTCGCATCGATCTGGCTGCAACGAGCCTGATCGGTACCACGCTAACAGAAGATGGCTGGCAATCTGTATCTCGCATTTAGTTAATGTAGAGGTCTCGCCAAAGACCATCACGAATAGGAGTTTGGTCACCAGGGTGTGAAGCACTGGACCGTTCTGACGAGAGAGGCTCTATCGATCAGTTGACTTTCAATATAGGACTTTATAAAAGGTCGGAGTCCCCGCCAGAAGGCGGCGGGATTTCGCTGAAAGGCGCTCAACAAGAGAAAAGTATTCACCCGTGTCGTTGCGACAGCAACGACCGTGTGCCTTGTTCTTTTGCGCCAGAGGCGCATCAGCCTCTGGCTGAGAAGACATCAGTCAAGAGCTGCACCGGCCACCGAGGAGACATCCCTGAATGAGGGGCACGACAGACTTCGAACTGGTCCCAAACATGCTTCGACTGTCCCGCTCGCACAACGAGCGGGATCGCTCAGCACAGGCTTTACCGGGCTTTGGCCTCAGCACAGATCTCCAGCACGTCCCAGATGTTTCATCGGCGTCGCACTCGTATCCCAATCAAACGGCAAGCCCCAAAGGCGTCGCCTGCGGATCAGCTTGCTTAGCTATCACGGGGCGCTTAGATCGGAGCGGCAGGGCCGCAACGGCAGTTTGCCGCGAACGTTATTTGCAATTGCCCCGCACACTGTGGCAATGCAACATATGCTATAACAGCAGACATGCGTGCCGGTTGAAAATAAAGTAATCTTGAGGGAATATTTATGAAAGCGATTGTGTACACAAAATACGGATCGCCGGATGTTCTTCGTCTCAAGGACGTAGAAAAACCAACGCCCAAGGACGATGAAGTCTTGATAAAGATTCATGCGGCGTCCGTGAACGCATACGACTGGCATTTCCTGACCGCTGACATATTCTTGATTCGCCTGATGGGCGGGGGGCTGCTCAAACCCAAGAACACGAGACTCGGCGCTGACATAGCGGGGCGGGTTGAAGCGGTTGGGAGAAACGTCAAGCAGTTTAAGCCGCGTGATGAGGTATTCGGGATGGTACGGGGCGGTTTCGCCGAATATGCATGTGCTCCTGAAAATGCATTAGTGTTGAAACCGTCCAATCTTTCGTTCGAGGAAGCAGCAGCCGTACCTATGGCGGCGATCACCGCCCTGCAGGGTCTTCGCGACACAGGACAGATTCAGCCAGGGCAAAAGGTTTTGATTAATGGCGCCTCAGGTGGTGTGGGGACGTTTGCGGTGCAGATTGCCAAATCGTTTGGCGCCGAAGTCACAGCCGTGTGCAGCACGAGGAATTTGGGCCAGGCGCGCTCGATTGGGGCAGACCATGTCATTGACTACACCAAAGAAGATTTCACCAAGAATGGGCAGCAGTATGATCTCGTTCTTGCGGCAAACGGATATCATTCGCTTTCAGCTTATAAGCGTGCATTAACTCCCAAGGGCATCTATGTTATGGCCGGAGGCTCCAAGGCTCAAATCTTCCAGGCGATGCTCATGGGGTCATGGATGTCAGAAACCGGGGGCAAGAAAATGGGAGGCGTATCGGCGAAACGAAGCCAAGAAGATCTGGTTCTTCTCAAAGAGCTTGTGGAAGCGGGCAAAGTCGTCCCTGTTATCGATAGACGGTATCCGTTAAGTGAGGCTGCTGAGGCGCTTCGGTATCTTGGAGAAGGACATGCCCGCGGGAAAGTAGTAATAACTGTGGAGGATCGAGTATGATACACTCCAGATGCTGGAGAATGAACACTCAACGTGCGGGGCAACTGTACATAACACGCCCAACAACGATGCTCCATCATCTGGCAAACAATAGGTGTTGTCGCTCCATTGTTCTCCGCCACGAGGAATGAGGCAGTCGTATGTGGCGGCTCGCAACGGCCCCGATCAAATGCGTCGGGGCCCCGAAAGAGAACTTCGGGGTAAATAAGCGTTTTGCCTAAACGCTGTACGCCACCGTCCCTGTACATGGAGGTGTAAGCTGAACGATCGAATGAATGCGAACCATCAACACAATAACCTGCTGTCCACTTGGCGAACCAATAACCGAGTGACAGAATTCTTTTTCGAGAATCTTCCGGGCGAATTATGGAGCAAGAAGATTCCAGGCGCCCCACAGCGGACGATCCGCATGATCGCAGGCCATATCCATAATGCGCGGTGTATGTGGATCAAAATGGTCGGCAAACAATACGCAATCAAGATTCCGAAAAGTGTTGACCGAAGGCGTGTCAGTCGAAAAGCATTACTCCAGGCCCTCAAACGGAGTAGCCAAGGCATCATCGAATTACTGAACGCTGGTCTCGATCATGGGGGAGTGCTGAACATTAACATTCCATGGACGAATATTCCCTCCGATGTGGTACACTTCATGGCCTACCTGGTGGCTCACGAAGCCCACCATCGCGGACAAATTGTTCTCGCAGCCAGAGAACTACGTCATCGACTTCCACAGGATATTACCGCTGGTCTCTGGCAATGGAAGAAACGACACCGAGAAGCTGCGTCACAACGAACGGGCGGCGGCGCATGACACTCTATGAAAGGTCTGAGTCAAGAGAAAACTCTTCGCCGGTGTCGTTGCGACTGCAATGATATTGTGCTTGTTTTTGAAGACATCATGCGGCAAACCGCCCCGCGAAGAGGTGAGGCAAGGCGGGTAAACGCTTCCGCCCATCCCGCTAAAGAGCAGCGGGACGCAAAAAACGCGAAAGATGGCGGACCCGCCAAAGAGCCTGTCGGGTAAACAAGTCCGCCAGAAGGTGAGGCACGGCGGCTCAACGGCTTGCCTCAGCCTGATGCGCGATTCCGCGTTCATACGAGGAAAGAGATGTGAATGATAGAATGGAGGTTGAGCTCGGAAAGATTCAGGAAACCCTTTTGTTGCCTTTGTGGGGAAGAGCTGTTGAATCGCAAAAGACAAATTCCAGATTGTATGATCGGATGGCTGTCGAAATTATCAAGAGGATAGACTATGATTTTTCGACAATGACAAGAAACATCGGCTGGATAACCCAACTTGCCTGGGTAGCGCGGAGCCTTCATGTCGACAAGACAGTCCTGGAATTTATCAGGGACAAGCCGAGAGCCACGATTGTCAATATCGGCTGCGGTCTGGATACCACCTTCGATCGAATCGATAATGGTCAAATCACGTTTTATGACCTGGACTTGCCGGATGTCATCAATCTACGAAAGACCTTCTTCCAGGAAACCGAAAGAAGAAAGACGATCTCCTGCTCCTTTCTTGAAGATGAATGGTTGAAAGAATTAGAAATGGACAACGGCTTGCTCTTTGTTGCAGCTGGAGTGTTCTACTATTTTGTTGAAAATCAGATAAAGAGTTTTTTCGTATCATTGGCTAACCACTTCTCCCGATGTGAAGTGTTTTTTGATTCAGCTTCACCGTTGGGGGTAAACGTCGCAAATAAGAAGGTGATAAAGGATGGAGGAATGGATGAAACCGCGATTCTGAAGTGGGGTATAAAGAGCGCTCGATCCATGGAGCGATGGGACGAGCGCATTCAGGTAGTGAAAGAGTTCCCCATGTTTCGTGGAATGAAAAAGGGATACTCATTGAAGATGAAATATGGATTATGGATGTCGGATTTCTTGAAAATAATGTCGATGGTTCATTTGAGAATAGGGAAGTGAGAGTGTCCGGCGGAATGCTCGAAACGTCTTTGCTCAAGCCACCAAACAACACAAAGACATGACCCGCAAGCCAATCCTTCCCCCCACTTTTTTCTGGGCAGCGGCGATCCTCTCGCTGGCGCTTCATTTCGCCCTCCCGGTTGTTTCTCTTATTCCCTTTCCCCTCAACCTGGCCGGAGCCGTCCCAATCGCATTTGGTGCCATTCTCAACATCTGGGCCGACCAGCTCTTCAAGAAACGGACGACAACCGTGAAGCCCTTTGAGCGTCCCACAGTCTTCATCATCGAGGGACCCTTTGCCTGGACGCGTCATCCGATGTATCTTGGCATGGTCGCGATTCTCTTGGGGATATCGCTCATCTGCGGGTCGCTCACAAGTTTCGCCGGACCGCTTGCCTTCTGTGTGATCGTTCGCCTACGATTCATCCGAGCGGAGGAACAATCAATGGGCGAAGTGTTTGGCGAGCAGTACAATGACTACAAGAGCCGAGTTCGCAGCTGGATATAGGTTTGGCGGACTTTGCCTTATAAGCGGCAAGCCAGGCATCCGGCTTGCGTTCAACGGGATTTCATGTTCCAGCCAACGTCCGAAGAGTTCAAGAAATTGAAATCACAAGCAGATCGTGTGATGTGGAGTGATCCCGAGGCATTTCGATTCACTCTTCCCTGAAGACTGGCTCATGAACAAAGACCTGCTCATCACGTTAGAGATCTTGCTGGTCGTCGTTACGCCTCTGCTGTTTCTCTACCTCAAGGGAAACTGGCCCTTACGGACTATCATCCCTTGTCTTGTCAGCATACCTGTGCTGTGGTATTTTACCTACGCCCCGCTGCATGAGTTGAGCCATGTTGCCGGAACGTACTTGGTCGGCGGCAGAGTCGTCGACTACAAGCTCATCCCAAGATTCTGGCTTGGCGAGTTCGGACGCGCGTGGATCACGCCGGACGGAATTTCACAGAGTTGGCAGCAACTGGTCATGACAGGCTCCCCATACATCCTGGACGTAGTCTGCATTGTCGTCGGCATATTTATTCTACGACGAGATTTTTCGAGGAATCCTCTTGTCCTTGGTCTGGTTTTCATGCTTCTTTGTCTCAGGCCGGCATTCGACTTCGTGTGCGAGCCTATCGCATTTCTCTCCGGCGATAGAGGCGACTTCTATGCGATACAGAGGATCATCGGAAGCACCCTGACCTGGTTGTTCATATTTTTCTCGCTCGGTCTGTCTCTGCTATCGGTCTTGGGAATCTTGAGACGCTTTGTTGGGTTTCCGGAAGCTTTGCCTATTCAAACAAAAACATAATCACGATCTTGACCCGCCTGGGGGTGCCCGAGGCGGGCATTTTCTCAAGAAGCCTGCCAAACCCTCAATAAGAAGATCAGGGAGAGAGCAATGGGCATACTGAACAAAGAAGACCCGAAATCATCGGGAGATCCTCAGAGCTTTGAGAAATCTCATCTGCAGGCTGCGGACAACCCTTGGAAAGGTCTCTACAAGGTCGCCGGCTCGGCTGCCTTGATGATGGCACTGTTCATTCCAATCCAACTCATCATCTTCGTCATCTGGCCGCCGCCGAGCACCGTTACCGCCTGGTTCACGCTCTTCCAGGAGAATAGGCTCATCGGACTTCTCGACATGGACCTCCTCCTGATTGTCGACCAAGTACTTATGGGGCTCGTCCTGATCGCCCTTTACGCTGCCCTGAAACGAGCAGGTCCATCGGCCATGACAATCGCTTTGACCCTCGGCTTGGTAGGGATAGCCGCCTACTTTGCATCGACTGCGGCCTTCGAGATGCTTTCCCTCAGCAACCAATATGCGGCGGCGACGACCGAGACGCAGAGATCCATCTTATTAGGTGCGGGACAAACGATGCTTACTATCTGGCAAGGCACTGCTTTCACAGTGGGGTACATCCTGGAGGGGGTTGCCCTGCTGATCATCGCACTGGTTATGCGGCGGAGCACGGTCTTCAGCAAGGCGACGGCCTCAGTGGGAATCCTGCTGGGCGTCTTGTCGCTGGTACCGCCCAGCGTCGGGACGATCGGCCTCTTTTTCGCGCTCGGCTCTCTCGTCCCGTTGGAGCTATGGGACATTCTGATCGCCCGAAGGTTCCTGCAACTAGGAAAAACGTGAGACGTGGCCAGGTTTTTCCGCGTCGTTGGCTGATTCATTTTGTCAAAAACTCTTTTACCTTTCGTTGCGACAACTTGAACACACCCCGCTCAACAAAAACGAAGGAGATACAACATGAAAGGCAACAAGAAACTGATCGCGGTCCTCAATGACCTTCTGGCTGATGAGCTGACCGCTATCAGCCAATACATGGTGCACTCCGAAATGTCCGAAAATTGGGGGTATCCCAAGCTCCACAAGGCGATTGAAAAACAAGCGATCGACGAGATGCATCACGCCGAATGGCTCATCCAGCGCATCCTCTTCCTGGAGGGCACGCCCGTCGTCTCGAAGCTCAACCCGATGAAGATCGGCAAGAGCGTGCTCGAGATCGTCAGCAACGACCAGGAGGCGGAGGTCGGCGCGATCCGCGCCTATAACAGCGCCATCAAGCTGTCCGGCGATGTAGCCGATCAATCCACAGCGGATCTCCTGACCGAAATACTCAAGATGGAAGAAGGTCACGTCGATTGGGCGGAGGTGCAGCGCTCGCAAATCGAGCAGATGGGCCTGGAGAACTACCTGGCCACCCAGTCCGAAGGCGCCGCGAGCTGATCGCAGGTTGAGGAAAGTCCCGCGCACCTCTGAGATGCGTGGGACTTTTTCTATCCGCGAAGGAGGGAAAACATGATCGCTTTCGAGGTTGTCTGTCTCGCTGCCCTCTTGTCTTCGGCGGGTATGACGCTGGTGGGCAGAGGGGCTGGAAACGAACACGGGAGCATTGTGTCTGCAGATAGCCTGTTCAGGGCGGGAAGGTTCGCCGAAGCGGAGAAGGTCTGCTTGAGCGTGGTCGCTGAAGATCCCCGGAATTTTCAGGCGATCCTTCGGCTGGGCAACATCGCGTTGCTCTCTCAGCGCCTGGATGACGCGCAGAAGTGGCTCTCCAGGGCGATTGAGATCAAGCCTGAGGAAGCGTTCCCGAAATCTCTGCTGGCGGAAGTCTTCTCTCGCCTGGATGATTTTCAGAGAGCTGCACCCCTGCTGCGCGCGGTCGGGCGGGATGCAGCCGCGGCAAAGCTCGAGAGTTTCAAGACAGAAGTACCTTATCAGATCGAGGGCGCCGCCGCGGTGACGCGTGTGAAGTTCGACCAGACCGATCCGCTCCCCGTTATCCGTGTGCGGGTCAACGGGAGCGAAGAGGTGAATTTCTTCATCGATACCGGCGCGTCGGAGATTGATCTTGACCCGGAGTTTGCAGAACAGGTGAAGGCTCTCCGGTTTGGATCGGAGACCGGCACGTTTGGCGGAGGGCGCCAGGCCTCCTACGAACATGGGAGGATAGACTCTCTGACGCTTGGTGACGTTGTCGTCAAGAACGTCCCGATCCATATCCTCGGGACGCGGAGGTTCTCTCCCATCTTTGGAGGCAAGCGCATCGACGGCATCCTGGGGACCGTCATGCTGTATCACTTCCTCCCGACAATAGACTACCCCGGAGGGGAGTTGGTGCTGCGGCGCAAGACGAGCGAGAACGTGATGCAGCTGGAGCAGGAGGTGAAGGCAGAGAAGCAAATCGTTGTGCCGTTCTGGATGGCGGGAGATCATTATGCGGTTGCCTGGGGGAGCGTCAACCAGAGCGAGCCGCTTCTCTTCTTCGTGGATTTGGGCCTGGCCGGCGGAGGCTTCACCTGCCCGGCTTCGGTCATCGAGGAGGGCAGGATCAAGTTGTCGGAGAGCCAAGCCGGGGAGGGAATCGGCGGAGGGGGGAAGGTGAAGATCGTGCCCTTCGTGGTGAGCGAGCTGTCGCTGGGGGATCTCACGAAGCGGAACATCCCCGGTCTCTTCGGAGCTTTTCCCCCATCGTTGGAGTACGCCTTCGGTTTTCGCATCGGAGGCTTGATCTCCCATGCCTTTTTCAGATCCTCTGCGATCACCATGGATTTCGACAGGATGAGGTTCTATCTGAGATAGTGCCGTCGGGGCTCACATACCGTGCTTTCGCTGCACTCGCGTTTTGCGCGCTCACGACAGCGTCCGCACAAACCTGGTCGCTGAGCGGCCAGGCCTCCGGCTGGCTCATCTCCAATCCGGACAAATCGCCCGTTTCGCAGACCGGCGTGCGCTACATTCCGGACCTATCGATTGAGGGAAAATCCATCGGGGGTATGGACGCCTACCTGGAATTATCAGCGAACGCTTTCGCGACCGCGACCTACGCGAGACGCCAGATCACTCAGTACGACTGGAGAGTCAAACCGTACCGCGCCTGGCTCCGCCTCGGGTCGAACACGTTCGAAGCCCGGGTCGGTCTGCAAAAAATAAGCTTCGGTTCCGCGACTCTGTTCCGGCCGCTCATGTGGTTCGACAGGATGGATCCCCGTGACCCCCTGCAGCTGACCGCCGGCGTCTACGGCCTGCTCCTCCGGTACTATTTCCTCAACAACGCCAACATCTGGCTGTGGGGGCTCTACGGCAACAATGAGACGAAAGGCTGGGAGCTCGCTCCGACAAGAACGAACAGGGCCGAGTACGGAGGAAGGGTGCAGACTCCCCTCGGAGACGGCGAGATCGGCCTTTCATATCATCACCGGCAAGCGGATTTGAGCCGGCTTGCCCAGACATTGTCGGGGAACGCCGAGAGCGCACACTTCGCTCCGGAGGACCGTTTCGGCCTGGATGGGAAGTGGGGTCTGGGGATAGGCGTATGGTTCGAGGCCGTGCTGTATCATCAACACACCGGCCTTCCCGGGACGAAGTATCAGCGGCAATGGACATTGGGATCGGACTACACGTTCGATGTGGGGGACGGCCTGACGGCCCTCACTGAGTTTTTTCGATCCGAGAACCCGGAGAAGCCTCTGGCCTCGGCAAACGGACTCGGTTTCTCCGCGCTGTCGTTGAGCTACCCGCTCGGCATCATCGATCGGCTGGCCGCGATCGTCTACCGCGATTGGACGAACCGTCAATGGTACCGTCTCCTCACGTGGCAGCGGACGTACGACAATTGGAGCTTCTATCTGCTCGGGTTCTGGAATCCCGAAACCATCCGACTCTATCAAAGTCAGGCCGGCAGCAACCCTTTTGCCGGCAACGGATTCCAACTCATGGTTGTCTTCAATCACTAAGAAAACAGACGATCGATCAAGAGTGCTGTTTCAAATTGACTTTCTTGTGGTTTTCGGGACTTTGAGATTTGAGAGAGTCTCATATTGGAGAGCGGTCGTTTCTCCCTGGTGCCGGAATCGATGGAATGAGGGTAGGCCGTTTGAAGGGTGCGTTTAATTCCCTGCCAATTTTTTGACTCGTTATCGTTTGTCTGTAGCTGGACGGCGGGGAATTTCGGCAAGCGGGAGGCTGATTCTTCCCGCGGGTTTCGATTCCGGCATAAGTTTTTGCCGCCACCTTTAATGAAATACAAAAACGGCGGCATCCCGTACAGCGGGACTTTCTGGCATCCGCCTTCGGCGGAAAAGTGCCACCCAGCGGGAAGGATGAGGGTCGGGTGAATCTCACGTGGCGGTGTTGTCCATTTCTTTTAGGAAAAGTCCCGCGGAGCGGGATCCACGAAACGGAAAATGGACAAAAGTCGCGTTGTACGGGATCCCGCTCATTCTTAGTGTTTGATTTTGTTGCGGGGAAGAGGTTGCCCGAAATCGGAACGCACGTGGTGGAGCGCTGACCGCGCGAGCCGAAAATTCCGGCCTGCGGTGGGAAGTGCAACTCCGTTCGGTCTCTACGATCGGCCGGAATTTAAACGCACGATGAAACGCCCAACGCACCTGCCGACGATTTCGGGGCTCTTTCCTGTCAAAACGGGTATTCCGTGAAATGAAGAATACAATATTACTTGTTCGAAATGGCACTAGCATGAAACGCTCAAAGGGACCACGGCCGACACCTGCACAGGATGTGCAGGATGAAACCCTGATAACAACGAAGGACCTGGAAAAGATCTACCCGCTGGGATTGACCACGCTGAAGGCGTTGGATCGGATCAATCTTTCCGTCAGG
>Ga0315282_10013534_pt1 | contig 12283 bp, 10 predicted proteins | sample YL17G07_20_MG_FD_203693 | JGI IMG/M metagenome (GOLD analysis project Ga0315282, IMG submission 203693) | Sediment microbial communities from Yellowstone Lake, YNP, Wyoming, USA - YL17G07_20 | ecosystem: Environmental > Aquatic > Freshwater > Lake > Sediment | place: USA: Wyoming | collected... | reverse complement strand
GCCCGCCTTGTACTCCTTCCCCAATTCAAACGAGCGGGTGAGCGGAAAGAGCGTCGCCATACGCGCCAGCGGCTGGACGATGGGGCTCGACCCATACTTGATCACCAGCGGCATCTCCGGGCGCGTGCCGAAGATCTGCGCGACGGGATTCTCATCGATCACCAGATCGTTGCGGACGGTCACATTCCATTCCGCGAGCATCTTCGCCAAGTCGGGAAGCTCCACGGCCGGGTCGAGAAGCAATAGCGCACGACCCCCGCCCGTCAGGTATTTCTTGATGGCATCGATTTCCTGCGGCAGATAATCGTTGTGTGGCCCCGCAATCACCAGCATCGAGCAGTCCGCCGGGATCTCGAGCTTCTGCAGCAGCACCAAGGTCTTGGTCTGATAGTTTTCGTTTTCGAGCGCTTTCTTGAGGCGGTCGTAACCGGAGCGCTCCGCGCTGTCGACGTCGCGCTCGCCATGCCCCTGGACGAAGTAAATGGTCTTCTGGCCCTTCAGCAAGCGCACGATGGCGTTGGTCACACCTTCCTCGGAATCGCCTTGGGCCTCAAAGTGCTTGTCCCCCGAGGCTGTGATGATGGTCCCGTAACTCCGCACGCCGTACAGCCTGGCGAGCGCCGGCTGACGGTCCGGGTCTACATACTGAACCTTCACTTTGGGCGATAAGACTTCATAGTTGTCGAGCAGATCGCGCCGCTCGCGGAAGCCGCGCTCGCGGTCGAAGACATAAATGCTGACGTCGCGATTCAGCTCCTTGACGATCTTCGTCGTCTGCGGCGAGAGGCTGTACTTCTTGTTTGGCGTCAGGTCCCAGCGATGATTGTGCCGGTCCACAAACCAGTTGACGAGCACGATGAGGGCGAGGCCTACAGCCGTATAAACCACCAGGTTCGCGCCCTCAAGAACCTTGCGGCCTGTTTTGCCGGTGATGGTGTCCTTCCATGCCATGGTTATGCCCTCCCCTTCAGGGCATCGACCGAGCGCGCGGTGAGGAAGATGCCCAGCACCGCCACCGACAGGTAAAAGACCACATCGCTCAGGTCAATCACTCCCTTGGCGAAATTGTCAAAATGCTTGGTCAGCGACATATAGGAAATCACTTCGCTGGCCGTGCCGGTGCCGTACGCGGTCACCCAGTCCATCACAAAAAGCAGTAGGAAGACCGCGAAGGCGACGACCCCGGCGATGATCTGGTTCTTGGTGAAGGTCGAGAACCACATCCCCAGCGCCAGCAGTGCCGCCCCGTAGAGCAGCAATCCCAGCACCTGCGCAAGCAGCGGCTTGGCGTTCGGATTCCCATAGACGAAGAGGAGGCCGATATAAAGGAACGTCATCGCCACGAGCACCGAATAAAGCGCCATCGCCCCCAGAAACTTGCCAAGAATAATCTCCAGGTCGGTGAGCGGTGAAGTGAGGAGCAGTTCGATCGTCCCGGACCGTTTCTCCTCGGCGTAAAGCCGCATGGTGATGAGCGGCACGAGCAGCAAGATGACCACCGTAAGGATTCCCGCCAGCAGTGGCCGGATGATGTACTCGTTCAGGTTCATCGGCGGCGCGCCCATGCCGCCCATGGCCTGCATGCGGAAGCTCTGCACGACGTAGGTTGCCGTAAAACTGTAGAAGAAAAAGCCCAGGAGCGCGGCATAAACCGTCATCACCAGATAGGCGATAGGAGAATGAAAGTAGGCGCGGAGTTCCTTTCCCGCGACCGCGAAGACATTACGCATGTGAGATTCCTCGATCCCTGGGAGTTGTCCGTTGCACGAAAGTTATGAGAACCAGTGTCTGCGAAGATCACGAAATACTGATAACTGACGAGTCCCCACTGGCGTCCGACCCTTCGCTCAAATCCTTCGTCGTCAGTTGCAGGAAGATATCTTCCAGGCTCAAGCCGCTGGTTTTGAGCTCCAGCAGCTTCCAGTGCGATTCCACGACGGCGCGCGCCAGCTCTGCGCGCACGTCCTGGCCCTTCTCGGCGTGCACTTCGAAGGTGACGAGCGAGTCGGCAGCGTCGCGTGGCTCGACCATATTCACACCGCCCACACGCTGGAGCCTTTCCATCATCTCGGCGGCCGGGCCCTCGGCGGTCAATAGCACCGTTTCGTATCCCTGCAGCCGGTGCGTCAGCTCGTCCGGCGTCCCGGAAGCCACGATCCGGCCCTGGTTGATCACTAGCACGCGCTCGCAGGTCTTCGAGACCTCGGGAAGGATGTGCGTGCTCAGCACCACGGTGTGCTGTCCCGCCAGGCCCCGGATGAGCTCGCGCGTTTCGATGATCTGCTTTGGATCGAGGCCCGCGGTCGGCTCGTCCAGGATCAACACGTCCGGATTGTGGATGAGCGCCTGCGCCAGGCCCACGCGCTGGCGGTAGCCTTTCGAGAGCTTGCCGATCTGCCGGCGCTGAACATCCGTGACGGCGCACTTCTCGCTGACTTCGCCGATGCGGCTCTTGATTTCCTTCCTCGGCACGCCTTTGATGCGCGCCACAAAGGCCAGGTACTCGACGACCGTCATGTCGGGATAGACGGGCGGCGCTTCGGGCAGGTAGCCGGTGCGCCGCTTGGCTTCCAGCGGTTCCTCGACCACGTCGTAGCCCGCCACGCGGACCTTGCCCTCGCTCGGGGAGAGATACCCGGTGATGACACGCATCGTCGTGGTTTTTCCGGCGCCGTTCGGGCCGAGGAAGCCGAGGACTTCGCCTTTCTGGACATCGAAACTAACCTCGGAGACCGCCAGGGTGGGGCCGTAGCGCTTGGTCAATCCTGCCACTTCGATCATGCCAGTCCGTCCTTGGTTGGTATGCAGGGACGAGGGTTCTTCGTCCCTGGCGATTTCAGTTATTCTGCCGACTTTCGCCGCCCGAGAGGAATCGCCCCTGATGGGCGTGGACACTCAGCCGCAAACTATTACGAATATCAGAAAGCTCGGTGGGTTGCCAAGGACTTTCACGCGCCGTCCGAGCGCTCTCTCCTGCCGAGCGCCTCAGGATGCCACGCAGCGGCGGATTTCGGTGAGCACTTTGCGGAACATCTGCGGAGTGAGCTTCCCGGTCTGCGTGTTTTGCTGGCTGGGGTGATAGGAGGCGAAGAGGCGCGGCAGTCCGCGGGGCAGAGCGTAGCTCGCGCCGTGCGCAAAGGGGAATTTCGAGCGCGACGGAAAATCCAAAGCTTGCGAGACCACGCGCAGGTAGGCGTCGAAGGCGATCTTGCCGAGCGCCAGCACCGCCCGCACACCCTCGAGAAGTTCGAGTTCCTTCTCGAGATACGGCTGGCAGTTGCGAAGTTCCTTGGGCAGCGGCTTGTTCATGGGCGGAGCGCACCGCAGCGCGGCGGTGATGTAGCAGTTCCGGAGCTGGAGTCCGTCATCGCGATGCCGGGACTCGGGCTGGCTGGCGAACCCGGCTGCGTGGAGCGCGCGATAGAGGAACTCTCCCGAGCGGTCGCCGGTGAACATTCGCCCCGTGCGGTTGGCGCCGTGCGCGGCGGGTGCGAGGCCGAGGATCAGCACTTCCGCCTGCGGATCGCCGAAGCCCGGAACGGGCCGGCCCCAGTATCCCTGGTCACGGTACATGCGGCGCTTCTCCCGCGCCACTTTCCGACAGTGACGGATCAGCCGCGGGCAGCGGGTGCAAGCGATGATCTGTTTTTCGAGAGCTTCAAGCTGGCAAGCTGAGTCAGGCATGAGAGGCGTTGCCCGTGGTCAGTGGTCAGTTGGCACATGAAACGGTCAGGTTTCGCGCGTATTCGCCAGGCGCAGGAGGAGCCGGCGGAGCAACTCGCGGTCGTGAGGCGTCATGTGGCTGAACTCGAAGGCGACGCCTATGCCGGGCAGGCGACGCTTGGCCACGGCCACGATCCGACTCGTCTCGTGGCCCACCGGAATCGCCATCCGTCCGATGGTGCCCAGTTCGATTTCCTGGTGGCAGCGCAGCAACAGTCCCGTACTGCTGATGTCCACCAGATCGCCGGTAAAGCGCATGCCTCCCCCCAGGAATGCGATGGGGATCGTAACCGGGACTCGGAATCTTTTCGCTCTTCTTCCCGCCACGTTAAAAGTTGGATTGAAGCCGGTTTCACGCGGCCCGGGTGTGCAAGAATTGGCGCCCTGCGCCGCTCGCCCCTCAGCAGCTACGGAGCGTGCTCGCTCCCCGTCGTGGGGGACGGACACGCGCGCGCCGCCAGACTACCACCGTTCGCCGAACCTGTCACTAGCCACGGGTTGCCGGTTCGCATGCGTCCGGCGATTTCAGCCTTCCCGTCGCGAGTACCGACGACGTCCAGCCCCGAACCGAATCGGCTTCCCCGTCATCCAATAACGGTGAAAGTCAGCCCCGGGAGAGTGAGTAACCGATGGCGAACATTCTGCACGTTCAAAAGGACAATTGGCAGGAAGTTCTGAATACCGCCAAGCCTATGCTCGTGGACTTCTGGGCGGGATGGTGCGCACCCTGCCGCGCACTCGCGCCGACATTTGAGAAGCTCGCAGAGAAATACGGGAACGAGACCGGCTTTGCCAAAGTGGATGTGGATAACCTGCCCGAACTCGCCGATCAGTTCGGGATCCGATCGATTCCCGCCCTGGTGCTCCTCCAAGGAGGCGAGGTCATCGAGCAGGTCGTGGGGCTACAGTCCTTCGAGAAACTGGCCAACCTTCTGGACCGACACACGTCACCCGCGGCGCGGAACTAATCGCCCACGATTCGCAGGCGAAGCACCGTCAAGCTCCGGGCCGGGCGCCGAGTACGTTGGGCACACCCGCAAAGAAACCCTTGGGCGTGCTCACGTAGCCGGCGATGCTGTCTTTCCCCAGCTTGTTCACGACCAGTTCCAGCGCGCTCGACGCACCCTGGACGTAGAAGTACACGGGCTCGTTAATGGCTTTGTCTTTGCGCTCCGTCCGCTTGTCGTCGAAGTAGAGGTTGACGGTGAACTGGTTCTTCTTGGGGTTCGTCTTGGTGAGTTCGAGTATGACCGTTCCGACCTTCTGCTTGACGTTCTTCTTCCCCAGGCTGAATTCGAAATAGTCGCGGTCGGTGCGATGGGCGAGCGCGACGAGCTCGTCGTGCGTGCGGGCGATCGCACCGGTCAGTTCTCCCTTGGCGCCGGTCAAGGCCTGCTTGGTGACCTCGAGATCCGCCTTGGTGCCGGCAAGGTCCCCGGTAAGATTTCCGAACTTGGCGTTGGCCTCCGACTGCAGTTGGTTCACTTCCTCCGCGCTGGCTTTCTTGGAGATCGCCGCGTTGAGCTGCTGGACTGCCGCCTGCTGCTGCTTCTGGACGTTGGCAGCGAGCTGCCGCGCCCGCGCCAGTTCGTCCTGCGTCAGCCCCAGCCTCTCCGTGGTCACCTGAAACTGGCCGCGCAGTTGCGCGTAGCGCTCGTCGCCCGAATCCACACGGCGGGTAAGGAGGTTCATCTGGTCAGCCTGCTTCGCGGCGTGGTCGGCAAATTGGCGGCGGGTCGAAATGATCAGATAGAGGTTTATGCCGGAAACCACGAGTAACGCGATGACCAGAAGGATCAGGATTTGGCCACCAGAAAAGCTCCACGGCGAGGGAGGCGGGGCCGCCGCATAAACCGGCTGGCTCGGGCCCGTGGTCGGACTCTGTCCCTGAGCCGCGCCCGACGAAGGATTGTTCAAGCCGAACATTGCGTGCGCGGCATCGCGCTCATTGTTCTGGTCCACCATCTCTGCACCTCATGCCATAGTCATCTTGCATTCACCAGGAGGCTTCGGTCCGACTCACGGACCGCTCTCACCCGGCGCTCGACGGACCGTCGTCCTCAAGCCGTCGAAGATTATACGCTAACACGCGGCCTCACGGTTGTACGTTTGGGCCGCCTCCCCGGACACCCGCGGGCTCAAGCGGGACGGATTGGTTTTTCCGGAAGCAATAACCCTTCGGTTACCCTGCCGCCGCTCCCGGACCGACACCGGGAGTCATTGGAACTGCGGTTCCTGGCGCAGGCCATCGAGGTTCGTGTCCCGCCCGTACCAGCGGTAATTCGGGTATCCCGGTTTCGCTGACGGCGCTGCATTTTACACTGCCCGGAGCGCTTCCGCCCGCCGAGGGCACGGCGGCGCAAATCCAGCTCATGGAAACTCAGGCTGGGCAAACCAAGAGATTTCGTGTATACTGTTAATGCTTGATCAGTTTTTGTGACCCAAGTCCAGTACGAAGGCGGCCACAGAATCCTTGATTTTGTGGCCTTTTTGCTTTTGGCGGGTGGTTACGAGAGCGGAACAAGAAAATCCCAAAATATGAGGTTTTGAATCAGAACATGGAAAAAGAACAAGGCAAAGTGAAGTGGTTTAACGACGCGAAGGGCTATGGATTCATCCAGCGCGCTTCCGGCGACGACGTTTTCGTGCACCACTCGGCCATCCAGGCGACGGGGTTCAAGTCGCTGAGCGAGGGAGAGACGGTCGAGTTCACCGTCACCAAGGGTCCCAAGGGCTGGCAGGCTGAGAACGTTGTGAAACTCTAGCTTTTCGGGGAAAGCTCGCCTCCGCGCTCGCGGAGACGCAACAGCGCGGAGGGGAGCCGCCCCAATCCACCCAATCGTCAATGAGCAAAAGCTTGGTCATCCAATACGTCGGATTTCAACTGAAGCCCCGCGGGCGGGATTACTCCTACCGCGTCGTGGACCCCAAGAATGAACCGCGGGAGTTCACCTTGACGATTTCCAACCAGGCGTTCGTGGAGCGGCATGTGCCATACCAGGATGCCGCCGACCTCTGCTACCAGAAGTTGCAGAAAGAACTCTCCGCAGAAAGCGCCGAACATCCCTTGCAGCGCCACTTTACGATTTCCGACCAGGAACTTGACGAGTACCGCGAGAGAAATCGCCCCGTCAAGAAGCGCCGATAAGTCCTCCCCAACGCTGAGCGTCTCGACCTGAACTTTCACTTTTCCCTTTCCCGCAATTAGGTTTGCTGTTCTCGCCACGCTTCGGCTAAGCTAGGCCGACCTGTTGGTCCACAAGGGGCCGAGCACCGCACGCCCGAAGGGGCCGCAACATGCCGAAGTATGTTTTAGCGCTCGACCAGGGGACCACCAGTTCGCGCGCCATCCTGTTCGACCGTGAGGGGGAGGCGCGCGCCGCGGCGAACCAGGAGTTCAAGCAATTCTACCCGCAGCCCGGCTGGGTGGAGCATGACGCAGAGGAAATCTGGCAGTCGCAACGCGCCGTGGCGGAGAAAGTGATCCGCCAGGCGAAAGCCGTACCAGAAGACATCGCCGCCATCGGCATCACCAACCAGCGCGAAACGGTTCTGCTCTGGGAGCGCGCCACCGGCCGACCGATCCATCACGCCATCGTCTGGCAGTGCCGCCGCACGGCGCCGATGTGCGACCGCGTCCGCGCCGAAGGCTTCGACAAAACTCTGCGTGAGAAGACCGGCCTCGTCACCGACGCTTACTTTTCCGGCACCAAGATCGCCTGGCTGCTCGAAAACATCCCCGGCGCCCGCGAGCGTGCCGAGCGCGGCGAACTTGCCTGCGGCACCATCGACACCTGGCTCATCTGGAATCTGACCCACGGCCGCACGCACGCGACTGACGTCTCCAACGCTTCGCGCACGCTGCTCTTCAATCTGAAAACTCTCACCTGGGATGACGAGATTCTGAAGTACTTCCGAATTCCTGCTTCTCTCCTGCCCGCCGTGAAATCTTCCAGTGGACTTCTGGGCGAGACGGATCTTTTCGGTGGGCACATTCCGATCGCGGGAGTGGCAGGAGATCAACAGGCGTCGCTCTTCGGCCATCAGTGCTTCGAGCGCGGCACGGCGAAGAACACTTACGGGACAGGCTGTTTCTTGCTCATGAACACCGGAACGCAGATCCCGCACTCAGACTCTGGCCTGGTCGCCACTGTCGGATGGAAACGGAGCGGCGTAACAACGTACGCGCTCGAAGGCAGCGTGTTCATCGCCGGCGCAGCCATCCAATGGCTGCGCGACGAACTGCAGATCGTCCGCGACGTGGCGGAGACGGAGGCGATGGCGCTCGCCGTCAAGGACACAGGCGGAGTCTATTTCGTCCCCGCGTTCGTGGGATTGGGCGCGCCACACTGGGACGCTTACGCGCGCGGAACCATCGTGGGTATAACACGCGGGACGAACCGCCATCACCTGGTGCGCGCGGCGCTTGAATCCATTGCGTACCAAACACGGGCTGTGGTTGATGCTATGGCCCACGACTCCGGCCTCCGCCCCGAAGTCCTGCGCGTGGACGGCGGCGCGGCCCGCAACGATTTCCTCTGCCAGTTCCAGGCCGATATCCTGGGCATTCCCGTCGAGCGTCCCGCCACAACCGAATCCACGGCACTCGGCGCGGCGTACCTGGCCGGGCTCGCCACCGGCTTCTGGAAAGACCAGCAGGAACTCACTGCCCAACTCAAAATTGCGAAGCGTTTCGAGCCCCTTATGCCCGCCTCTCGCCGCACGGAGCTTTACGCCGGCTGGCAGCGCGCCGTCGAGCGCGCCAAAGGGTGGGCTACGTAGCGTCGGCGTTTCGAGCGGACGCAAAGTATCGGAGTCCAGCGCACTCCGATGTCGGGCGGAGTTGGGCTTCTATTCCGACTGCTATGCGCTCGCTACTCGATATGCGTCGCAAGTTCCTAGGCATCCTCGCCGTGTCTCTAGTCGCGGGCTTTGGACTCTCTCGGGCGGCCGTCTGCCAGACCGGCCAGCAGCGCTCCCGGCCGTTCACGCCCGGCACCTGCGGGCGCGTGGATCCCACCTACATTCGCCTCGCTGAGCAGACGGGCGGGCAGCCCATGTTCATGCAGCCCTCGGAAATGGCTGCCGCCGGACACCTGATGCGCGAGGCGACTGCAAACAACACCGACGCGCTCCTCTACGCCACCACTCACCCTGGCGGCCAGTCGCGCGAGTACACCGTGCCCACCGACTCCACCGTCAAGCGCGTGACGTTTTCGCTCTCCTTCGACGCGCCAGGAACGAAGATGACGCTCCAGCGGCCATCCGGCGCCGCGGTCACTTCGGGTGAGGGCGGCGTGGAAGTGTCCGAATGGACCTGCGGGCGCATCGTGACCCTCGGCTCGCCCGAAAAGGGAATCTGGCGCGTGCAGTTGATCGGCACAGGGCGATTCTGGCTGCGCGCGGTGGCGCAAAGCGAGCTCTATATTCTGAGCGTCGAGTTCGTGCGATTGGGCGGGCGGCCCGGCCACGAAGGCTACTTCAAGATTCCCGGGCAGCCGCTCGCCGGTCGCTCGCAGACGCTCCAGGCCACGGTGAGCGGTGCGCTCCAGTCCGCGAAGTTCAAGCTGGTCTCTGTGGACGGCGAAACGATTCAGCCCGCAACCATGCAGGAAGAGAGTTCCGACCCTGAAGATCATGAGTACCTGGGAACCCTGACTCTGCCCGATCGGCCTTTCCGTGTGGCCGTGAGCGGGCTTGACGGGAACGGTCTTCCCTACCAGCGGATGTATCTGACTCAATTCCGCGGCACGACGGTCGAAATAGCGCCCAGCAACCGCATTGAAGACCTGGGCGCCGGCACAACGAACACGCTGACCTTCATCGTCCGCAACTACGGCGAGACGGCTTCCTTCCGCATCCTCGCTGTGGACAATCGCGGGTCAATCCTTCCGACAGAGCCTGCCGAAGTCGCACTCGCCTCGGGCGCCTCAGCCCAAATCAAGGTGGACGTCAACGTCCCGCCCGGCACCGCCCCAGGCACGGGCGTCAGCGTCACCATCACCGCCACGAGCACGACGAACCCTGAAATCAACAATGGGACCTCCGCACAACTCTCCGTAGGCGGCCCGTAGAGCCCCGAACAAAAGGGCACACTACGACGGCCAAGATTCTTGACCATCGCCCGCCCGTGTGTGTGAAGATAGGCGTGGAGAATTCCCATGAATCAGGATCGCCGCGCACGTTATCTACTCGCGCTGTTTCTCTTCCTCCTCGTAGTGGCCCCGCTGCTCAGCAGCGGCGTGGGCCTGCTCGTGGACTGGCTCTGGTTCCGCGAGGAAGGCTTTCGCGTCATCTTCTCGAATATTCTCAAGGCGCAGATCGAATTGAGCACAATCGCCGGGATGGGGTTCATGGCGGTGGCCGCGGTCAATCTGCTCATCGCCCGCGCCCTCGCCCGCCGCTTCGGCTACCGCGCCTACGGCGAAGTTCTGGAACTGCCTGCGCTCGACCGGTTCAGCGCGCTCTTCCGCGGCTTGATCTGGGTGGGCGTGCTGCTGGTCGGCTACATCCTCGGCCACTGGGGCATGACGCACTGGCAGGAATACCTGCTGGCGCGACAAGCGGCCACGATGGGCCACGCCGACCCGCTGTTCGGCATCGACCTGGGATTCTTCCTTTTCAAACTGCCCTTCCGCTGGTTCTTGTTTCACCTGGCGCTCGTCACCGTCATCGGCTGCCTCTTCAGCGCCATTTTTCGCTACCTCGTTGATGGCGGCGTCTGGGTGACGCCGCGCGGCCCCCGCCTGGCGCCCGCGGCGCGCGCGCATCTGATGACGCTCGCGGCTATCGTCATGGTCCTGGTGGCCTATCGCGTGCGCCTGGGAATTTACGGCCTCCTCTATTCCGACCGCGGCATCATCTTCGGCGCGGGCTACTCGGACGTAAATGCCACGCTGCCGGTGCTGAGAATCGTGCTGGTGCTGTCGCTCGTGACCGCGCTGCTCTTTCTGGTGGGCGGGGCGCAGGGCAGCCTGCGGCCGGCGCTCTACGGTGTGGCGGTGACGCTCGCGATCGCGGTGCTCGGCGGCACCCTTTATCCCGAACTGATCCAGCGTTTCATTGTCACACCCAATGAGATCGACAAAGAAACACCCTACATCGCGCGTGCCATCGAGTTCACGCGCAAGGCGTACGCGCTCGACCGCTTCGAGGAGCGCGAGTTTTCCGCCGTCGCAGACCTCAAGCTGGATGACATCCGCGCCAACCAGGCCACCATCCGCAACGTCCGCCTGTGGGACCACAAGCCGCTGCTCACCACCTTCGCGCAGCTCCAGGAAATCCGCAGCTACTATGACTTCGAGCGCGTGGATAACGACCGCTACTGGATCGACGGCATCTATCGCCAGGTCTCACTTTCGCCGCGCGAACTGGCGGCGACGAGCCTTTCCAGCCGTACCTGGATCAACGAGCACCTGACCTACACGCACGGCTACGGGCTTTGCCTGGGGCCCGTGAACGAACTCACCAACGAAGGCCTGCCGGAGCTCTTCATCCGCGATATCCCGCCCGTCTCGACGACCTCGGTCCGAGTCCAGCGGCCGGAAATCTATTACGGCGAACTGCCCAACGATTACTGCTTCGTCCGCACAGCGGCGCAGGAGTTTGATTACCCCGCCGGCGACAAGAACGTCTATACGAGCTACCAGGGCGAGGGCGGCATCCCGGTCAGCAGCCTGTGGCGAAGGCTGCTCTTTGCGCTGCGCTTGGGCGAATTGAAGATTCTGCTCTCCACGGATATCCGGCCCGAGAGCCGTCTGCTGATTTATCGCCGCGTCCTCGAGCGCGCCGCGCGGCTGACGCCCTTTCTCCGTTACGACGAAGACCCGTACCTGGTCATCACCGACGACGGCTCGCTCGTCTGGATGCTCGACGGCTACACCACGTCGGAGTGGTATCCCTACTCCGACCCGAGCCCCGGCGGGGGAAATTATCTGCGCAACGCCGTGAAGGCCACCATCAACGCCTATACGGGGCGCGTGAACTTCTATATCGCCGACCCGACCGATCCGCTGATCCAGGCCTATGCGCGCATCTTCCCCGGCGTCTTCCAGCCCCTCGACGCCATGCCCAAAGACCTGCGTGCGCACATCCGTTATCCCGAAGGGTTTTTCTCCATCCAGGCGCGCAAATACGCAGTCTTCCACATGACTGACCCGCGCGTGTTCTACAACAAAGAAGACCTGTGGCGCGTCGCCCAGAGCGCCGCGCGGGGCGAGGGCGAGGGCGCGCCCATGAGCCCCTACTACACCATCATGAAACTGGCGGAAGTCGGGACGAAGGAAGAATTTATCCTCATGGTGCCCTTTACGCCGGCGCGCAAGGACAACATGATCGCCTGGTTGGCGGCGCGCTGCGACGAGCCCAACTACGGCAAGGTCCTCGTCTTCGCCTTCCCCAAACAGAAACTCGTCTATGGCCCGCAACAGGTCGAGTCGCGCATCGACCAAGACCCCGGGATCTCCCAGCAACTGACGCTTTGGGACCAGCGCGGCTCGAACATCATTCGCGGCACGCTGCTCGTGATCCCCATCCTCAATTCGGTGCTCTACGTCCAGCC
>Ga0315282_10013533_pt1 | contig 12284 bp, 8 predicted proteins | sample YL17G07_20_MG_FD_203693 | JGI IMG/M metagenome (GOLD analysis project Ga0315282, IMG submission 203693) | Sediment microbial communities from Yellowstone Lake, YNP, Wyoming, USA - YL17G07_20 | ecosystem: Environmental > Aquatic > Freshwater > Lake > Sediment | place: USA: Wyoming | collected... | reverse complement strand
CGGCTTCTGTCAGAAGCCGGGTTTCTCATGTAGGAGGGACCTTGCTGGAAATCATCTATGGGCGCAATGCCGTGTACGAAACCCTGCGGGCCAAACGCCGCCACGTGGAAAGCATCCTCCTGGCGGAGGGCGTCAAAGAGAACAGCACCGCTGCCGGGATTCTGAGCCTGGCCGCCGAGCAGCACATCCCAATCAAACGCGTCCCACGCCACCAGTTGGATGAACTGGGCACCGACAACCACCAGGGCGTGGCCGCGCAGGTAGGCTCCTACCCCTACGTGGAGCTGGAGGCTCTGCTGCGCTTGGCGCGACAGCGCAACGAAATGCCTTTCTTGCTGCTGCTGGATTGCCTGCAGGACCCCCAGAACCTGGGCACGCTCCTGCGCACAGCCGAAGTAGTGGGCGTGCACGGCGTGGTCATCCCGCGCCATCGCGCCGCCGAGGTCACGCCTGCGGTGAGCAACGCCTCCGCGGGCGCCGTGGAACACCTGTTGGTGGCCCAGGTGACGAACCTGGTGCGCACTATGGAGGAACTCAAGGGCAAGGACATCTGGGTGGTGGGCCTGGAGAACATCCCCCAGGCACAGGACTACCACACCGCCAAGCTGAACATGCCACTGGCTCTGGTGGTGGGCAGCGAGGGGCAGGGACTGGGCCGCCTGGTGCGCGAAAGCTGCGACTTGTGGATCAAGCTGCCCATGCGAGGGAACATCAACTCGTTGAATGCTTCGGTGGCAGGTTCCATTGCACTCTATGAAGCGTGGCAGCAGCGCCTGAGCAGCCAGGGCCGGTAGGCCCCGTCTTCTCTGACACACAGAGCCCCTTTGCAGAGAACCAGGAACCCGGTTTCTGTCAGAAACCGGGTTCCTCGTGTCCCTAGTCCGCGCTTCAGCGCGTCTGACTGGCCCCCCCAGGGGGTGCTACGAACGGCTTACTTCTCGTACGGCTTGCCCTCCGCCGCCGGCGGCGTCGTGCGGCCGATCAGGCCGGCCAGCACGATCATGGTGATGATGTAGGGTGTCATGCCCAGGAACTGGTAGGGCACGGGCACGTTGAGGATCTGGAACTTGATCTGCAACGCGTCGGCAAAGCCAAAGAGCAGCGCGCCCAGGAAGGCGCCCGTGGGGTTCCAGTTGCCAAAGATCATGGCCGCCAGGGCGATAAAGCCCTTGCCGTTGGTCATCACGTCCTCGAAGCTGCCCACCGTCTCCAGCGAGAACCAGGCCCCGGCCAACCCCGCGATGCAGCCTGCCAGGATCACGTTGATGTACTGCGTGCGAAAGACGTTGATGCCCACCGTGTCTGCGGCACGCGGATGCTCGCCGACGGCGCGCGTGCGCAGGCCCCAAGGCGTGTAGAACAGCGCGATGTTGACCACTACCAGCAGGATCAGCATGGCATATACGATGGGCTGGCTGCGGAAGAAGATCGTTCCAAGCACGGGGACATTGGCCAGCAGTGGGATCTTGATCAGGGGCAACGTCTCGCCCACAAAGTAGGCCTTGACCAGGTAGGCGCGCCGCAGAAAGCCAGAGGCGCCCACGGCCAGAATGTTGATGGCTGTGCCGCTCACGATCTGGTCGGTCTTGAAGCGGATGCACATCAGCGCGTGGATGAGGGCCATCAAGCCGCCCACGATAATAGCCACCAGCACACCCACCCAGATGTTCTTGAAAAAGAGGCTAGCACCAAAGCCAAAGGCCGCGGCCGAGAGCATCATGCCCTCGATGCCAATGTTGACGATGCCCGAGCGTTCGCATAGGATGCCGGCCATGGCGCCGAGCGCGATGGGCGTGCTCATGCGTAGGCTGGAGGCGATCATGCCGACCAGGTCGATGCTGGCTCCCTGTGCCAGCGCAGTCAACAAGCCCAGCAGCGACACGAGCAGGCTGACCATCAGCAAGGCGTTGCGCGGCTTGCTGCACAGCAGCGCGACCACTCCGGCCAGCGCGGCCAGGGCCCCCAGCACGGTCACGGTCAACTGGCTTGGCACATCCTTCTGGCCCAGCTTGTCAAAGCCCAGCGTGGAGATGTTGGCCGGATCTATCTTGAGCCACGCCACTACGACCAGCAGCAAGCCCACCAGGATAAAGACTACTGCCAGTCCCTGCAAACGAGAGAAACGAGAAATGGTTGTTTTTGCCATTGTTTATCCTCTCCTTATCTACCCCAGCCGCGGGTAAAGACAACCTCTCGTATCTCTTCCTTGCTCTTGCGGATGCGGTACAGCCAGCGGATGATCTCGTCGGCCGCGATGAAGATGATGACCAGGGCCTGCACGATGTTGATCAAGTCGATGGAGATGCCGGCACGCACCTGCATCAGGCCAGCGCCGTTGCGCAGTGCGGCCCACAGGACGGCTGCGGGCAGAATCCCAAAAGGATGGCTCTTGGCCAGCAGGGAGATGGCGATGCTATCAAAGCCATAGCCCGAGATAAAGGCCGCAGGCAAGTTGTGGTTGGTTCCTAGGACCTCACCGGTTCCGGCCAGGCCAGCCAGCGCACCGCTCAACACCATGGCCAGCACGAACCTGCGCGTCACGCTCATGCCGGCGTACTTGGCGGCATCGGGGTTGGCGCCCACCGTGCGAATCTCGAACCCCAGGGTTGTCTTCCACAGGAACCAGTACACAAACACAATGGCCACCAGCGCAATGAGCAAGCCAGCGTGAAGCCGGAGGCCGGGCAACAGCGGCGGCAGCGTGGCCGATGGCAGGACAACCGGAGTGCGTGGAATGGTCGAGACCTTATCGCGCATGGGGTTCTTGACCAGATAGTCCACCGTCTTGACGGCGATATAGTTCATCATGATCGAGTTGAGCACCTCGTTGGTCCCGATGCGGGCCTTCAGAAAGCCAGGGACAGCCCCCCAGAGGGCTCCGCCCACGGCTCCCGCAGCCAGCGCCAGCGGCAGGTGCACGTAGATGGGCAGTCCCTTGATTGAATAGCCGACAAAGACCGAGGCCAAGGCCCCCATGTAGAATTGGCCTTCCACACCGATGTTGAACAGTCCGCAACGGAAACCCAGCGTCACGGCCAGTCCCGACAGGATGTAGGGCGTCGCGATCACCAGGGTCTCGCTCAAGTTGCGCAGGTTGCCAAAGGCTCCCTGCAGAAGCCCTTTGTAGGCCAAAATCACGTTCGCTTTGGATGCCCAGATGATGATCGCACCGATGGCTAGCGCCGTGAACACAGACAGTACTGGTACTGCCAGGTCCGCGAGGGCGCGCGCCCACGGAGCGGCAGGTTTGGATGCGATGTGCTTTGCCTCAGCGGTCAACTTGCCTCCTCCTTTCTAACTCCAGCCATGAGCAATCCCAGACGCTCAGGAGTGGCCCCGGCCGCTGGCAAGGTCTCAATGATGCGTCCTTTGTACAAGACGGCGATGCGGTCAGATAGGGACAAGATTTCGTCCAGTTCGACCGAGACGAGCAAGACGGCGCAGCCCGCGTCTCGCCTCTCGACCAGCCGCCGGTGGATGAATTCTATCGAGCCGACATCCAGGCCACGCGTGGGTTGGGCGGCGACGATGAGCTTGCTGGGACGTGAGAACTCTCGGGCGACGATCACCTTTTGCTGGTTGCCGCCCGATAGGCTGCCTGCCAGCGTGTACGCGCTGGGCGTCCGCACGTCGAATTCTGCAATCAAACGCTTTCCAAACTCATCGATCGCGTTATGGTCCATGACGATGCCATGCGCAAAGGGAGGCCGATAGTACGTCGACAGCACCAGGTTGTCCACCACGGGGTAACTCAACACCAGGCCATCTGTCTCGCGGTTCTCGGGCACGTGAGCCACGCCCGTCTCGATGATCTTGCGGGGAGAGGCGTTGGTCATGTCGTGACCCAGGATCTCAACATGGCCGGCCACGACAGGGCGTAGGCCGGTGATGGTTTCCACCATTTCGGTCTGCCCGTTGCCTTGCACGCCAGCGACGCCGAGGATTTCGCCTGCTCTTACCTGCAAGCTTAGGCCGTCAACGGCCATGTAAAGGCGGTCGTCGAGGACTTGGAGGTCTTCCACCTTGAGCACTACGTCACCCGGCTTGGCCGGGCCTTTCTCGACCGTCAGAAGTACCTCACGGCCCACCATCATCTCGGCCAGTTGTGACTCGGTGGCCTCGCCAGGCGTAGTGGTTCCCATCACGCGTCCTCCACGCAGCACCGTGATGCGGTCTGAGACGGCAAAGACCTCTTTGAGCTTGTGGGTGATGAAGATGATGGACTTGCCCTGCGCCGCGAGGGAGCGCATAATGCGGAAGAGATCATTGGCTTCCTGAGGGGTGAGCACTGCCGTGGGTTCGTCCAAGATCAGGATGTCCGCCCCTCGATACAACGCCTTGACGATCTCCACTCGTTGCTGGATGCCCACAGGCAGCTCGTGGACGTAGGCGTCCGGGTCCACGTCAAGGCCGAACTGGTGCGAGAACGCGCGGATGCGTTTGCTGGTTCCCGCGCGGTCCAGCAGGCCGTTCTTGGTCATTTCCATGCCCAGCATGATGTTCTCGGCCACGGTGAAAACCGGGATGAGCATAAAGTGCTGGTGCACCATGCCGACGCCGTGCTGGATGGCATCGCGTGGCTCGTTGATCCGCACCTCCTGCTCGTCGAGGAAGATCTGCCCTGCGTCCTGATGGTAGAGGCCGTAGACAATGTTCATCAGGGTGGTCTTGCCAGCGCCGTTCTCACCCAGGAGAGCGTGGATCTCGCCCTTTTCCAGTTGGAAATCAACGCTGTCGTTGGCTTTGACACCAGGGAAGGATTTGCAGATGCCGCGGCATTCCAAGGCTAGTGTCATGCATCTCTCCTTAAGGCAGAGTTCTACTTCTGTCACTCTGAGCCGCCCTGCGAAGCGGGCAGGGGAAGAATCTGTCCTTCGCCGGGCGGGACCCTTCAGAACGTTCAGGGTGACAGGCGTTCAGGATGACGACTTCAACTACAACGATGGGTGCTGTACTGTCTGGCAGCACAGCACCCATCCACGGCTCAAATCAAACGATCCCGACTAGAGTTTGACTCCGGTCGTGATCTTGCCGTCCTTCATGTCCTTGGCGATCTGCGCCAGCTTGTCCTTGACTTCCTGAGGAATTGCGTTCTCAGTGTCATGGAATGGAGCAAGCCCGACGCCATCGTTCTTCATCTCGAACATGAGGTTGCCGCCCTGCCACAGGTCAATCACGGCATTGCGGATGGCAGTATAGACGGCCACGTCCACGCGCTTCATGGCGCTGGACAGCAGCTTGTCGGCGCCCTTGCGAGTGCCCTTGGTGAAGGTGGTCAGGTACTCATCCTGGTCCACACCGATCACCCAAACACCCTGCTCGGCCGCAGCGGCGATGCCGCCGGAGCCGGTGGGGCCGCCCGCGCCAAAGATCACGTCCGCCTTCTCGGCGATCTGGGACAGCGCAGCTTCTTTGCCGCGGTCAGGCGCGGTGAAGCTGTCGATGTAGACGCCCAGCACCTTAGCATTGGGATTGGTGAGCTTGACGCCGTTCTCGTAGCCCTTGCGGAACTTCTGCACGGGAGGAATCTCCATGCCGCCTACGAAGCCGACCACGTTGCTCTTGGTCATCAGGCCGGCCAGGCAGCCCGCCAGGAAGCCCGACTGGTCCTCAGAGAAGTTCAGGCCCGCGCAGTTGGCCACATCCTTGGCCTGGAACTGGTCCACGCCAGCGAACTTGATGTTGGGGTACTTTTCGGCCATCTTGACCGTGGCATCGCCAATCATAAAGCCGACGGTGATGATCACGTCGTACTTTTCCGTGGCGAACTGCTCGATGTTTTTCTCATAGTCGGTCGGGGCGAGGGTCTCGATGAAGGCGTTCTCGAGCTTGAATTCCTCGACGGCCTTCATCATGCCCTTGTAGGCAAACTCGTTGAAGGTACCATCGTTGACCTTGCCAACGTCCGTTACCAGGCCGACCTTAACCTGCTTCTTGGCGCCGAGGCCAGCTTCCTTAATGCAGCGATCAGCGTCTTCCTGCATCTTCTTGGCAGCAGCGGCAGGCGTGTTCTTCACATCGGCGAGTACACCCTGCTGTCCGGGGCGAGCGCTATCCCAGAAGCAGCGCAGGTGCGGGGCGGCAGGCATGCCACGGCCGTAGGACAGTTGCTCGGCAGACCCCTTCAGAATCGGGTCGGACTGGATCAGAGGCGACTTGGCCACGTTGACGTTCGAAGGCAGCACCTTGCTCTTCTCGAGCCAGACCTGCTGTGCGTGCTCGCCGGTCATGAACTCGACGAACTTCTTGACGGCATCGAACTTGGGCGTGCCCGGCTTGACGTCCTTGCTGATCATGTAGTACTTGCCGGAGGTCATGGGTGAAGGCCACTTGCCCGTCTTGACGATCTTCGGGATGGGGGCCGTGCCAAAGTCGAGCGCGAGCTTGGGATCGGCGTACCCGGACAGCGACCAGTCGCCGTTGATGATCATGGCGGCCTTGCCCTCTTTGAAGAGGGTGTCGGCAGTGTCATAGTCGCAGCCCTTGGGGACGATCTTGTCCTTGAAGGTCAGGTCCTGCATGAACTGCAGCGCGTCCACCATGGCGGGTGTGTTGAGGGTGGGCATGTCGGTGGCGTCATCCAGTACCCAGCCGCCAAAGCCGCCCAGGAACGGGGCCAGCCAGAAGGGTTCCTGCGTGTTGAACGCGAGGCCCCAGGTGCCAGCCTTCGCATCCGTCAGGCCCTGCGCGACCTTGATCAACTCGTCGCTATCGGCCGGTGGGGTCGGGACCAGCTTCTTGTTGTAGATCAGCATGAGGTGGTTCCCGGATGAATCGGGAATCCCCCACAGCTTGCCGGCCACAACACCACCCGCCACCGCGCCGGGCAGCAAAGTGTCCAGGTACGTCTGGTCAAACATGTCCTTGATGGGCAGCAGGATGCCCATGGTGCTGAACGGGCCAGCAAAGTCGTTGGGGCAGCGGATGACTTCCGGGGCCGATCCAGCCAGAGCTGCGGTCTGGAACTGGGTGCGCAACTCCTCGTTGCCATAGTTCGTGACGTCAACCGTGATGTTCGGGTTGGCAGCCATGAACTCGTTGACCAGTGGGTAGAGAGCCGCATCTCGCTTGGCCGCGTCTTCCTGCTCCCACATCGTGATCTTTACCTTGGCGGGCGGGACTGCGGTCGGTGGAACTGCGGTAGCCTGAGGTGTCGTAGGCTGAGGCTTGGGTTTTGGCGTTGGGGTGGGCGTGGCCTTGGGGGCGCACGCCGCCAGCATCGAGAGCACGATGACCAGCGCCATCAGAGCGGAAAACCACTTGCGCATTGCTTCTCCTCCTTAGGAAAGTATCAGGTAGTCAAGTATCAACACAAACCCTTGGGTCACTTCGCTGTGATTCCCACCTCCCTTCTTGAAGAGCGCCAGCAATTGACTGTGCAACGCAGCGCCTATAGTATACCCATTTACGCAGTCTTGTCAATTCGGAGACACTTTTGGACGGCCCGCTGTGCTCAGCAGCCGCCCGGCGGGTGCCCTATGCTGCGGGTTTCTCCCGCGTCTGGAAGACGCGATAGTCGATGTCGGCGAACGGATTGTCCAGGTCGGCGATGGTCGCCAGGAAGTGCTCGTCGGTGGGCGTCACCGCGCCCGAGTCCGCTACTGCGGCCAGATGGCTAAAGCGCGCCAGATGCTGCTGGAAGCGTCCGCTGGCATACTCCTTGGCCTGGCCAGTGCTGATCAGGAAGGGCCAGTCGCTGCTCTCCAGCAGCAAGAGCTCGCGCGCAGCCTGATTCAGAACGTCCAGCAATTTGCCTTCGGCTTTCGGATGCCCCGCGACGAGTTGCTCCATGCGCAGCTCGGCGCTGTGCACCAGGGGCCAGATCCATTCCGTGTTCGGGTTGAGCCAGGTCCAGTGGCCTCCACCCGCGCCCCAGGAGCTCTCTGGCAGGCTGATCACTTCCTCGGGCGGGAAGGCCTCCAGGTAGTCGCCGGCTGAGGTGAGCTTGACCGCCTCGTGCTTGTCCAGGCGGCGCAACACCTCCTTCAGCCAGGTAATGCCCTCGAACCACCAGTGCCCATACAGCTCGGTGTCGTAGGCCGAGACGACGATGCCGGGCTCGCCGCTAGCGGCGTGGTAGCTCTGCACTTCGTCGCCAATCAGGCTCACGAAATGGTCGGCGTGCATCTGCACTTGACGCAGGGCCAGCTCGGGATCGTAGAGCTGCTTTTGGCCCAGGTCCACCTGCGGTCCTGTGATGCGCCAGTACTGCAGCCCGGAGTGCGAGTCCTTGCGGTGAAACTCGCGGTACTGGAAATCGCCGGGGTAGCCGTGCGTAGCCGACCAGACCTGCAAGCCGGTGCGCTCGTCGCGCCCGTAGACCGCCACGTTGCCGGAATGGACGTAGTAGGGACGCATGGTGGTGCGTTGCGTGGCCTTGGGGCGCTCGTCGGTGTGCACGACCCACTTGCGCTGGGGCAGTCCGCCGTAGGGGCCGATGGCGTCGCCCGTGACCTTGCCCACCAGCTTGCCACCCACGATCACGTGCGTGTCGGTGAAGAAATAGCCCAGGCTGAGCTCGCCCAGATACTCTTCGATGCCGGGCTTGTACATGCCGCCCTGTACGAAAGCGGGGCGGTAGCCGCACTCGGGCAGCCAGATGCCCCGCGCCGCGCGGCCCAGGTGACGCCGGGAGGTCTCGGCGCCCACCTTGAGCTGGGCGTAGACCGTAGAGTTGCGCTCCATGAGCGGCAGGTAGCCGTGCGTGGCGCCGCTGGTGATGATGTCCAGATTGCCAGCGTCCTGCAGTTGGCGGAAGGCGGCCACCAGGTTGCGCCCGTAGCGCTCCACAAACGATTGCAGGATGCCTTTGTACCAGACTTGGTAGAACTCGGCCAGGCGCAGCAGGGCCTCGTCGTGGTCCTTTTTGTGGCGCAGGATGTCGGCTTCGACCAGACTGAGCCTCTCCAACAAGTAGAGTTCAAAGTGGTCCAGCACGTCGGAGTCGGCAAGCTGCTCCAGCAGGATGGGGGTCAGGCCAATGGTGAGGTGCGGCTGGCAGCCGTCTTGCTTGAGCTCGAACAACGCGTTGAGCAGGGGGATGTAGGTCTCGGCGATGGCCTCGTGGATCATCTCCTCTCCGTGGGGCCAGCGTCCGGCCTTGCGCACGTAGGGCAGATGGCTATGCAAGACGAAGGTAAAGGCACCTTGCTCCATGCAGCACCTCCCGGGTCAGGGATAACCCCATTATACCCTGCGCCACGACATATGGCAAAACGAGCAGCGGCCATGGGGGCCCAACCTGACCCAATCCTGACGATTCCTTTATCAGAATCTCATACTCTTTTGCTACAATTGGGTTGCCGATCGGAAGACCGGTCGAGCATGGCAGAAAGAGAGGTAAGAAGAATGACCAGGAAATGGCTGATGTTGGTCGGCGTGGGGCTGCTGGCGGCTGTGCTGCTGCTTGCGGTGGCAGTGCCCGCCTTTGCTCAGAATCCCACGCCAGCGCCGGCGGTACCCAACGCTCTGCGTGGCTGGGGACGGGGCTTTGGCATGAGCTTTGGTGGCTCATGGGACACCTATGACGCCGCCGCCAAGGCGCTGGGCCTGACCCCCGAGCAGCTTTTCAGCGAACTGCACTCTGGCAAGACCCTGGATCAGGTCGCCACAGACAAGGGCGTAGACATTCAGAAAGTGAATGACGCCATCAAGGCCGCTCGCGTCGAGGCAGAGAAAGCTGCCATCCAGCAAGCGGTCAAGGATGGGAAGCTGACCCAGGAGCAGGCCGACTGGCTGCTCAAAGGCGTGGACCTGGGGTTCATGCCGTTCGGGCGCGGCATGGGCCGCGGGTTCCGCTGCGGTGGCTGGGGCAAGACTTCCTCCGGCACGACCGCTCCGTCCACCTCCCCCTCTGTGACGCCCAGCTCCTTCTAAAGGCGCCACGTCCTGCCAACTCGCGGCCAGCATGGGAACGCCGGCCGCGAGTTGGTCTGCGCAGCGCCAGGGGTGATCCGTGACGAGTGTTGCGTGAAGCCAAGGTTGCTGCTGGCTGAGCGCGCCTCACGAATCACGTTTCACTCGCCACTCGTCACTTGGCACAGCCAACGGAATGTGCTATACTATGCGCCGCAACACCCGCCCCTGTAGCTCAGCGGATAGAGCGAGCGCGTCCTAAGTGCTGCGTCGGGGGTTCGATTCCCTCCAGGGGCGCTGGAATACCGTGTCGGATCTTGGCGCGGACCCATTGATCTATGCCTGAACTGCCCGACCTAGAAGTCGTCCGCCGCTTCCTCGACCCACGCCTGGCTGGCGTCGCGATTGCCTCGGTGCAGGTCCCGCGACCCCTCATTGTTCGCAATCTGCTCGGTGGCGACTTGGCCGCGCATCTGATTGGACGCCGTTTCTGTGGCGCCGAGCGGCGGGGCAAGTTCCTGCTCCTACCACTACCAAGCATCCCTGGAGCGCAGCGCAGGGGACTGCAAGGCGGTCTCACACTGGTAATCAACCCCATGCTGGCTGGCCGTTTGCGCTACGGCGAGCCATTGCCACGCCTCAGGGCGCGCGATGCGCTGGTACTTGGCTTGGCAGACGGGCACGAGCTGCGCTACCATGATGCAGTCGGGATGGGCAAGGTGTACCTGACTGATGATGTCCAGCGCGTTCCTGGTTTCGTCGGTCAGGGCCCCGAAGCCACCGATCCTGGCCCGACGCTGGATGCCTTCCGCGAGCGGCTGCGTGGCCGCCATGGGGAGATCAAGGGCATCCTGTGCGATCCATCGTTTGTGGCCGGGATCGGCAACGCCTACTCTGACGAGATCTGTTGGCGCGCGAGGGTATACCCATTCCGGAGGCGAGCCAGTCTGACCGAAGAGGAGGTCGCCCAGATCCACACAGCTATGCGCGACGTGCTGGCTGAGGCCATTGCGGTTCTCGAGCAGCGCGTGGGCGACGACATCGACGTCGAGGTGCGTGACTTTCTGCTCGTGCATGGCCAGGCTGGACAGCCCTGCCCACGTTGCGGCAGCCCAATCAGCCAGGTGAAGCGTCAGCGCCGGGCGACGTGCTTCTGCCGGACCTGCCAGCCGGGGTTGATGGTTGCCGGCAGGGATCGTCGTTTGTAGGCAGGCCGAATCCCCAGTGCTGGTGATAGTAGATGCCATGCAATTCGGCTACTCGACCGATCGAGCCGGGGACATAACCTCTCGCTATCTGGACGCTGGGTATCAGGGAAGACAACCATATCACCCCATTTCAGGTTAGCTCCACACTAGCAGCCACCGTGTAGCGCGTTCACTCCGATTCCACAAACCGCGCCAGGTGAGGCACCGCCCGTGCCAGCAGCTTGAGCCCTGCTTCGCACTCGCCAGGTCTCTCACGTTTGCCTCAACCCATTAGTCGGTCTGCTCGTGCGTCGGCCCTCCGCCGCGGCAGCGCCTGCCAGCCATGCCTCGCCATCTTTCACCCATGACTAACCTGTAGTGCCTTTGTGCTCTCCCCAGGCAACGCGCGAGATGCTGCACGGTCTTGAACAAATCCTGACACTCTCCGGACAGGATCTTCATGATTGAGGAGATATGATAAGTTGTTACCGATATGACCACGCCACGTTGACCATGGGTGACGTGATGCGGAGCCTGACAAGGCGTCGTGGCCATGACAGCAATTCCTGAGGGGATCGGCTAAATCCTGATGCGTAGACGTTTCATGGGCTCTCTGAAAGCCGCCGTGAGTGTCGGGCTCGTGATCTTGCTCCTGGCACGGGTGGGGATTCGGCAGGCTGTGGCAACCCTGACAGCGGCCCATTGGCTACTGCTCTTGTTAGGGTTGTTTCTCTATGTCGCCGGCATTGCCCTGCGGGCTGTGCGCTGGCAGGCCTTGCTCCATGCGCAAGGCATCGCTGTTCCTCTGCCTCGGCTGGTCGCTCTCTACTATGAGGGCAGTTTCTTCAACATCACGCTTCCGACGGGAGTGGGCGGTGACGCAGTGCGGGCCTACGAGCTCGCACGCACTTGCGGATCGGGCACCCTTGTCGTGGGCACCGTGCTTGCTGATCGTGCCGTCGGTCTGCTGGCACTGTTCCTCATGGCTGCGCTCGTACTGCCATTCAGTATGCATCTACTCGATCCCTGGCTCATCGCCGTGGTGCTTGCTCTGACGGTGGGTGGCTTTGGCGGCATGGCCCTCTTCCTCTGGCCACGGCCGCTGCGCAAGGCCTTCTATGCTTTGCCTGCCCGCCTGCGGCAACTGATCGATCGGCCGACTCTGCGCAAGCTGCTCTCCTCATTCAGCGGCTATGATCGGCATGCGCTAGTTGTGGCAGCAAGTGTCTCAGTGCTCTTCAA
>Ga0315282_10013532_pt1 | contig 12284 bp, 5 predicted proteins | sample YL17G07_20_MG_FD_203693 | JGI IMG/M metagenome (GOLD analysis project Ga0315282, IMG submission 203693) | Sediment microbial communities from Yellowstone Lake, YNP, Wyoming, USA - YL17G07_20 | ecosystem: Environmental > Aquatic > Freshwater > Lake > Sediment | place: USA: Wyoming | collected... | reverse complement strand
CATCAGGCTCGACGGGAGTTCGGCGGATCTGGACGCGCTCAAAAAGGGCCTGACGCTCTCGCTTTCGGAGGAACCGCTGCTGCTCCTCTTTGATTCCGCGGAGATGAAGCTGGCCCAGAAGCTCGAGAAGCCGCAGGTTACGGTCGAAGGGGCCCTCGACGCGGTCATCAAGGGCGGCACGGTCAGGCTCTCGTTCAAATGCGATGGCATCTCGCCGGCGGACGTCTCCCTTGTCGTGCCCCCGTTCTGGACCGCGAAGCAAGCTGGGACCGATGGCCAGGTTGCGACGTTTGACGTCTCCGCGCCGGAGAACACTTCCGCCCGCGAAGGCCGCAAAAGTGGCTCAGGAAAAAGAACGCCAATGGCGAACTCTATCTCCCGCTCCCCATTGCCGGGAAGCTTGCGGTAGATCTGCTGCCTGTGCCATTCAAGGACGGCTCCGCCGGACTGAAGTTCAGCGTGAAGAACAACACCTCCGAGAAGCAGGAACTGCAGTGGAAGGTCTCGCTCACACAAGAGTTCCCGATGGCCAAGGGCACGTTTGACCTGGGTGCCCCGAAGAGCTTCTCCCCTGCCTTCTCCGGTCCGATGGAAGGGAGGATGGTTGTCGAGGCGAAATCCGGAAAAGAGAGCACGCTGCTGGCGCCCAACTTCAACCCGCTGAATATCTACAGCGCGAAGATCGAGGTCTCCGACTCCGCCAGCAAGACGGTCTCGAAGGAACGGGCTATCGGCGGTTTCGCCGGCGTGCCGAAAGCGCCGGCCCCGGTTAAGTTCGACGGCAAACTGGGCGATCCCGCCTGGCAAAGCGCGCAGGTTCTGAATCTCAATGAGGAGCGGCAGTACTTCGTCCTCGCCAAGGAAGCCAAATGGAAAGGGCCCGAGGACCTTTCCGGCAAGCTGCGCTTCCTCTGGGACGATCAATACCTGTACCTGGGCCTGGAGGTCACCGACGACGTCTTCTGCAATCCCGCGGAGGACGGCGAAATCTGGCGCGGCGACGGCGTGCAGCTCATCGTTGATCCGTGCCGGGAATCCGCGGAGAAACCCGGACGCTACGACTACGCCTTTGCCCTCGGCAAGAAAGGGCCGCAGGCCTGGTGCTACTTCTCGGCGAGTCCCACAAGCCCGTTGGGTGAAGCTAAAGACGTCCTGCTCAAGGTGACGCCCAGCGGCGTGAAAGGCGGCATGGTCTACGAGATCGCGATTCCGTGGACGAGGCTGGCGCCTTTCAAGCCTGCTGTCGGCAGGAACTTCGGGCTCGGCGTCATCATCAACGAGGACGACGGACCGGGCCGCGGCAGTTTCATAGGCTGGTTCGGCTGCGCCCACTCCAAGCAGCTTGGCATGAACGGCGACTTGATTCTCGAAGGGCCCAGGTAGGCGGCGAAGGCGACGTGGGGTGGTGTCGCTCTGGCTCCTTGGCAACAGTCAGCCTCCCCCAGACGCCTACTTCACGCCGGAAGAGGCGCCCTTGACGTCACCGGCCTCGAGCGCCACGGTGTAGACCTCAAAGCTGTCTATCCGCCCTCTGAAATACCCACCTTCCCGCCCGCGACCAAGATAGCATTGCGTGGCCCCGATGTCCTCAGGGTTCAACGTCATCGCAGTGTCCGTGGCCACGACTGCGCCGTCAATGATCAGCTTTCCGGTGTCCCCCGCCAGCACGATCATGACCTCAGCCCATTTGTCACGAGCCAGCGCAGGCCCCTCCAGGACCTGCCGCTTGCCTCCCTTGCAGATGGCGAACACGCACTTGCCGCCTGTGGACGGGGAAAGGGAAACGACATCGCCCTTGTCGTTTGAGAATTCGAAGATTCGCTCGTCCGGCTGGCCCTCCCAGTTCACCTTCGTCCTGACGGTGATGTCGCACATATCAGCGACATCCTTCGGCAGCTCCACGAATTGGTCATTGCCATTCAACACCAACACGCCGCCGGCAGCGCGGACCCGTCCCTCGGGGTAGTCCGCCTTTGCGACGAGGTCGGCGACCTTGGAAACGCCGCCCCACACGCGCCGGCAGATGCCGGGCTGTTTGCCGTCCGGCGTGACCGAGAGATGGGGCGCGCCGATGATCTGCGGCTTGTCCGAACCCGGCCGCGTCCAGGCGACAGAGAGGGAATCGCCCATGTGCCCGTCGCCATGCAGCACCTGCAGCGGATACGCCTTGCCCTTCTCAAGCCGCACGGGCTCGGACTTCTGCGAAGGGAACTTCTTGAAGTTGTTGCGCTCGGCATAGAACGGGTTGCTGCAGAGCTTCCTGTCGGCCTTGTCGCTGCCAGCCTGGCCGAGCCAGAACTCCCCTTCGTCGTCCGCGGCGATCCAGAAGGTATAGTCGCCATCGGCCTGCGGCAGAAGATAGCCGACGAGCAACTCCGCGAAGTTGTCCGCGAAGTTCACCTTGCCCTCGAGGGACTGGACGATGCCTTGCGGCTCCATGAGCGTGGACTTGTAGTTCACGAGATCGGACGCCGTGGCGTACGTCGGGTTGCCGACCAGGTATCCCCAGGTCGCGCCGAAGTCGTCGGCCGCCATCCAGGGGTGCGGCTCCTCGAACGTCATCCGCAGGTAGAGGCCGCCGAACTCCTCATCCACTTCACCCAAGTTCTTCCCCTGCCCCCAGCTCCAGGTGAACCACTTGCCCTTGGTTATCTCGTTGCCCTTGGCGTAGGAGCCGTCAAGCATGGCAGAACCGCTCTGGCTTCCGCCATACACATTAGCACCCCCTTTGGCCACGACATTGTCCGAACAGGTCTTCTTTGTAGCGATTGAGCCATGCTCAAGAACCTTCGCGTTACCCTTTACCGTCGTCCGATCCTTCACCACTGCGAAATCGCGGACCTTGGCGTGCTCCGCCACGGTCGAGTCTTCGGTAACCAGCGCGTGACCGGAAACAACCGCGTTGTCTTTCACAGTGGCATTCTGGACCACGGCATAGTCCTCAATCCGTGCATTCCCGAGCACCTTTGACTTGCCCAGCACCTGGGCGTTCGGCCCCACGTACGCACTGGCTTCCACCTGCGCCCGGTTCTCCACGAAACCGCCGCCGTTCGCATGGGGAGCGCCGGCCGCCGTCGGCTTCACCGGCACCAGCACGTCCAGGGGCTCGCAGCCCTGCAGCTTCACCTTGTAGGGGAACGGCTCCTGCTCGAACGAACGGAAATCGCCTGTCATGTTGATCGCCACAATGTTGGTGGGTACGGCGCAGACCGTGAGATAGAGTTCCTTGACGCCGTTTCCCGTCTGGAAGCGCAAGGTCTTTCCGGGACCAGCAATCTCGCCATAGGTCGGCTTGCCCTGTGCGTCCACGCCCACGAAGGCAACCCGCCAGTCCGAACCGCGCTTGGGGTTCACATACCCGCGTAGCTCCGCCGTCACCGTCTCCGCCCGGATCTTCAACGGGCAGATGTTCCAGCCCAACTGCTGCGGGCACATCTCCTTGGGCACTCGCCACCATTCCTTGTCATACGGAATCCGCTCGAGCACGATGCGCGCATAGCGCAGGATGTCGGCCTTGCACGCGTTCGCGTCGGCCTGGTATCTGTTGGTGGGACTCACGACATGATCGTTGCCGTATCCCGTGTTGCCCTTGCCGCCGCGAGCATCGTCGAAGGTCGTGTAATCCCACGTCACATTCCGCTGGACCATCCGCATGTACTCGTAGGCCAACGGTGTGCTGGGATCAGGGTCAAGTCTGGTGAACGAGGTCCACGGATACGGGTTCTTCTCCGTTTCCGTGGCGCCATCGTACCAGAGCTTGGCGATGAACATCGGGCCGTACTCCGGCGTCTGGGCCAGGTGCTCGAACATCAGGCGTTCGTGGTAGTAATCCCTCCCGTTGGCAGGGAAGTACATGCAGACCCGGCTGCAACAACCCGGCGGCATGGTCTGGTAGATGCCGTTGTACGTCTGAGGGAAATTGGCGTGTGCTTCCCACCAGTTTCCCTGCACCGCCCCGCCGGTCTGAGCCTGCCATCCGTGCACCAGCTCGTGCGGGTTGATGAAGCCCGCCCCCTGGCAGGCCCATCCGAAATCGTCATCCACCCCCATGAAACTCCCGCCGGCGGGCTGGATCGGAGTCTTGTACCTGATGCCGTCTCCCCGCTTCTCCGGCCGCCGGCTGACGACGGACGAGCGCATCGCCAGCCTCTCCGAATAGGTGTGGTAAATCAGCTCGGCAAGGTCGAACATCCCGGGGACACGTTTGTTGAATTCCTGAAGCTGCTTCTCCGACCACTTCTTCATCTCCTCCTTGTCCACACAGTGCCGGAAATGCGCGGATTCCTTGACCCACCACTTGTCCGGTTCCAGGCGCCACCAGGAATACAGCTCGGTGCCCAGCATCACGCCGCCTTTGAAGTTATGGACGATCTCCTCCTCCGTCATCGCGGCGTCGTGCAGGCGCACCACAGCCAGGTCACCGTTGAAAGACGGACGGCTCGCACACGCCCCGCCCAGGACCATGCTGTGGCCCTCGGCAATCACCATCGCGCGTTTGCCGCTCGATACCTTCTGGCCATCCAGGTGCCAGTCCTCGCGCTCCGGCCTGCAATTGACAACCAGGTGCCGCCATTGGTCCGACCCAGTGAACTTCTCGGGGTAACCCAGGGGCGCCGAAGTCTCCTTTCCATCTGCGGACTGCCAGCCCAAGATGACCTCCCCCTTCTCCGGGGCCGCGTCGCGCAGCCAGACCTCAAGCGCCATGTTCTGAGCGGCGGCGATGTTTTTCTCGACAGCGAAGTTCGCCTTCATAATGTCGTTGCCGTCAAAGCGCACAGCAGGCACCTGGTCCACGGAAACCGCATGCGGGTACCTCTCGTCGCGCTCAGTATGTGGCACATGCAGGCCGAAATCCCCGAAATTGCCGCCGACCTTGTTGTAGTTGCCGCCGCCCGAATAGCCGCAGTTGTACCAGTTTAGCACGGTGTTCTTCTCGTACGTCCGCGACACCATGAACTCCGCGTGGAGATCCACGGAGAGCCTGCCCGCGACAGCCAACTGACCGATGGGTTTGCCCGTCAGCAGCGAGGTTTCTGGCTCCAATCCTTGCGCACTTATCGTGGCGCTCAGAGCCAAGGCTGCGATGCCTATGCAGACCTGCGTTCTCATGTCGAGATCCCCCGAAGCCAAGCAACGGCACCGAACTGCGGCAGGGAAAACAGCACCATTTCAACCGGCGTGCCTGCCTGCTCCATACTACACCCAAATCTGTAGAGGAACCGGCTCAGATGCCAAGGTGAACGCTTCCATCGGACATGTCGTAACTGTAAGCGGTAGCTGGCAGACAGCAGGAATGCCCGGCAGCGCAGCAAGCCATGTCGGGGCGTGGTATAATCAAGGCCGTGCCAGAGGAGCCAGCAGATGAGGGCCACATCATCCCTGCAGGAGTTCTGTCGCTTCGTCCACCTGGCAACCAGCCGCCACATGCGAAACGCAATGCTGGCGGCAATCTGCGCATACGGCTGGTTAGCCTGGACGCCGCTGGCCGTTGGCGCCGGCAGTAGCCCGCCGGCGGATGCATCCGTCATTCTGAACGAGAACAGCATCTGGCGGCAGTACTACTGTTTCGATGTGAACCGGATTTCGCCTGCGCTCATGAAAGCCGAAGGCGCGGCCCTCCTGGGGCCCAAGCTATTCGACAAAGCAAAGCAGGACGCCGAATTCTGGATTGGGAAACTCGGGCTGGCTAAAGCCGGGGTGGCCTGGCAGGACCATGTCCTGCTGGCCAACAGGGGTACGCGGGAGTTCCTCCCCACGCCCGCGCCGCTGCCAGCTCCCGATTGGGCGAAGGCCGATTTTGACGACAGCGCGTGGGTGCGCGAGCGCCACCCGTTCCAGGGCGGAACGGCGGCTGTTGTCACTAACGAGGTTCTGGGCCAATACGAAGAGTCCGTGGACTTGAAGCTCCAGGCGGCCTTCTATCGCGGGCGCTTTCTCGTGGATGATCCGCAGAAGGCCGGCCCTCTCACAGCAAAATTGAGCTTCAACGGCGGCGCGCGCGTACTCATCAATGGGCGCGAGCTCGGCCGGAAGCACCTGCCGCCGGGCGAACTCCCGCCGGGTGCGTGTGCTGACGAATATCCGGCGGCCACGTACGCGCAGGGCGGCGATGCAGCGCGCCGCAGCTTTAGTCCGCTGCCCGTGCCGGCTGAAGCCCTGGTCAAAGGCTGCAACGTGCTCGCCATCGAGATCCGCGCGAGCAACATCCATCCAGTGTTGTTGAAGAACCCCATCCAGCCGAATTGGGGCGGCCCCAGGAGGCCGTTCCCCCACGGGCGGCTGCTTAACGTTGAGTTGCGCGGCAGTGGCGGCGACGTGCGCGCGGGCAGGGACGCCGGCGCCGCCATGCAGGTGTGGGTTGAAGACATTCACCACCGCGTCGAGACCACGGACTGCCCGGTGCCGGGCGAGTTGCCCGGTGCGGTGCGTTTCGTCGGCGCGCGCAACGGCGCGTACTGCGCGCAGATCGTGCTGCGCGGCGGCGCGGCTTTGACAGGAATCAAGATCACGCCCAACGAACTCGCGCACGCCGGCGGGGCGGCCAAGCTGCCCGGTGCAGCGCTTACGGTAGCCGGTCTGGCGCCATATCCCCTCGACGAATTCACCGCCGCGAAACTCGGCGACGAACGCGGTTTGAACGCCACATTCCCGAGCCAGGCCGCGCTGGCACAGGCGGAATCGGCCGCTGGGAGCAGACCTTGTGTCTTCGATCACCTGACGCCCGAGCCGCCGGCGACGGTCGCAGCAAATGCGGCCCGCCCGTTCTGGCTGGCGCTCTCGGTGCCCGCCGATGCCGCGCCGGGAATGTACAAGGGCACAATCGAGGTGTCCGCCGCCGGCGCACCCGCGGTCAGCCTGCCGGTTGTGGCGGAGGTCGCTGATTGGGCGCTTCCGCAGCCGCGGGATTTCCGGACGCTCGTGGGCTGCGAGGAGAATCCCTACGCGGTGGCCAGGCAATACAACGTTGCGCCTTGGTCGGAGAAACACTTCAAGCTGCTTGAGGCCAGCTTCAAACAGTTAGGCCGCATCGGGAACAAGTGGCTCAACGTGCCCGTGCTCCGCAACACGGAATTCGGGAACAAGGATGATTCGCCGATCAAAATCACCAAAAAGCGAGACGGCTCGCTGGCCTTCGATTACACCGTCCTCGACAGATACCTTGATCTGGCGCTCAAGCACTGCGGCCCGCCGCGCGTGATCCACGTTATCGTCATGCACGGCATGAAGCCGGCCGGCAACGCGCCCGCGCCGCCCGAGGTCAGCGTCTTCGCCGAAGGCGCCACGCAGCCGCAGCCGGTCAACGCGACTTCGGGGCCGGGCGCGCAGCTCTGGACGGCCTTCGCCAAGTCGCTGTACGGTCATGTGCAGGCGAAAGGTCTTGAGAAGGCGCTGTTCTGGGGCGCGCCGCTGGAGGCGGAAGCCGATCCCGGCTTGAAGACGGTCCTTGCCGCCGCCGTTCCCTCAGTGGGCTGGACTGCCGGGCCGCACGAGATGATGTATAACGGGACGTTCGCGAAGGCCGAGCAGTTCTACACACTGGTCGCGGACATCCGTTATCAGGGCGGCTGGCAATCGTTCAGAGACGACCAGGGCTGGAAGAGCAAGACCATCCACCTGCTCAACCCGCGCGTCGGCGGCACTTGTTTCGCACTGCACACGACCTCGTACCCGCTGGCCTACCGCGTCTTGCCGGACCGCGCGCTGGCCATGGGGCGCGGCGGCTTCACGCGCGTGGGCGCCGACGAGTGGGCGGCCACGCACTACAACGCCATGGCCGTCCCGAAGTGGCTCACCGGCATGCCCGTGCTGTTCGTGCTGTGGCCGGGCAAGGACGGCGCGGAGCCGAGCGCCCGATTCGAAATGCTGCGCGAAGGCATCCAGGAGGCCGAGGCGCGCATTTTCATCGAGCAGGCGCTTGACGCCGGCAGAACGCCGCCGCAACTGGCGGCGCGCGCGAAGCAGGTGCTGGCGGACCATTTCCGCGGCACCGATTTCTTCATCGGCAACTCGGTGTTGTTCAGCTTGGAACGGAACCACTACGGCTGGCAGGAGCGTTTTGCCAGGCTCTTCGCCATGGCCGCTGAAGTGGGCAAGGTGGCGAAATGAGGGTGCGACGAACGCGAGCGCTGCTGGCGGGCTTGTTGGCGACGGCGCTGCTGTCGTCCGTGGCCGTCGCGCTGATCAGCCCCAAGTTTACGCCGGTTCATCTGGTCAAAGACGCGGACGTGATTCTCCACGGAACGCTGGCGCCAGCCGGTGAGACGGAATGGTCGCTGGAGGGAGCGGCCGCATTGAAAGGCAAGCTGGAGGGCGCGCAGCTTTTCAGCGCCGCCGCTTTCAGGAAAGAGCAGCACGAGGAACTGCTGGCGCTGCTGAAAGCCCGCCCGCCGGCCGTGCTCTTTGCCTGCCGGGCAGCCAAGAACGAATCGAAGGGCTTCGTGCATGCCGCGGGACGCTGGCTTGCGGCGAAGTCAGCGGGCGCGGGCAAGTGGGACTTGCTGGCTTTCGACCCGGCGCTGGACGCCACGTTTGCGGGCGGGACGGACATGCTCGCGAAAATGTCGCGCTACATCCTCGAGGAACCCGGCGCCACCGTGCCGGTTTCCGCAGGCATGACTTTTGACGACTGGGCGCCCGTCACGAAGAGCACTGCGCCCGTCGCGGGGCTTGCGGCCGTGCAGACGGGCGGCAAGACGTGCCTGTTCGTCGCCTCGCACGGCGGCGACCGGTTGTTTGCTCCCGCGGGCGGGACGCCCGCGCAACCATTTGAGGAACTGAGCGCGCGCGTGGGACTCGACACGCGCTCAAAGAAATTCGCCTGGCTGGACATGGACGGCGACGGCCTCTCCGACCTGGTCAGCTTCGATGGCGCAGTGGTCTCGCTCCGGCTTTTCAAGAACGGGAGACTGGAACCCGCCGGCACGGCGCGCACGTTCAAGCTGGACGGCAACTGCCTGGGCCTGGCGGCGGCGGGCATGTCGCCGCGCGGAACGCCACGAGTGCTGGCGAGCACCGAAGCCGCGCCGCGGCTCCTCGAATGGAGCGTGACCGGCTGGACGGATTCCGAACTGCCACGACCGCAGGGCGCGCAGCTCGGCAAGGTCGCCACGTGCATCGTCGCCGATCTGAACGGCGACGGCTGGGTGGACGTGTTGCAGCCCGGCGAACACTTGGGCGTGTTCTGGGCGGGCACTGCCGACGGTTTCGCTGCGCCGGTGCTTTCGGCGGTCCGTTGCCCCGGCGCGGAGAGCTGTTTCGCGCTGTGCGATGCCGATGGCGACGGTTCGTTGGATATCTTCGCCAGCGGCCCCGCCGGGAACGAGCTGTGGGAAAACGACGGCCACGCCGGCTTTCGCGCGGTGCTCGCGCATTCCGGCAGCCTCAGCTACAAGGCCGAATACCGCGCGGTGGCCGCCGTTGCCGCCGACTTGAACCACGACGGTCGGCCGGACCTCGTGCTGGGTTCCGCCGACGCCGGCCTCGTCTACCATTTCAACCGGGGATTCCGCTGCTTCGGCGAACAGGGGGAAGTGCGGCTCGAACAGGTCCAGCCGGTGCCCACGCTGCCGTCGTGGGGCGTGCAGGCGCTGGCCGTCGCGGATTTCAATAACGATGATTCCTCGGACGTGGCCGTCGCGTTCGCCGGCGGCGAGATTCACTGCTACTTCAACAGGCTGGTGGACGTGCCCGTCTGCCGCCTCCGGCTGGCCAAGGGGATTGCGGGACCGGTCACGGTCAGCGCCTGGCAAGGCGCGAAATTCTCCGTGTGCACGGGGACGTGGCTTGCTGTCAGTTCCGATCAGCCCATCACGGCCAGCCTGCGCGGACGAGGCAGGTTCCTGCTCCGATACACGCTGGCCGGCCGCCCGGCCCGCACCAAGGAGGCCGAGCTTGGCACGGACACTCCCACCGTCACGCTCGATTAGCGCCACTTCCGGCCGCACGCTGGGTCACTGTTTGAGCGTATAGAGCCCCACGCCGCCGGCCCAAAGCTCATTGGTGTCCGCGTCGAAGCGCAGAACGAGCGGCTTGCGGTGCGGGATGTCGCCGGTGATCTCCTGCCATGTCGCGCCGCCGTCGGCCGTCTTGTGGACGCCACCGTTCGCCGTATCGCCCCACGGAACGCGCGAGATCCAGATTGTCTTCTCGTCCTTCGGGTTGATCTCCAGCCCGACGATCGAGATGCTGTCCGCGAACGCCGTGATCTTCTCCCACGTCGAGCCGTGGTCGCGGCTGCGCCAGAGGTTCGCGCCGGGCGCGTAGACGACGCCGGTGGGCGACACCGCGACGTTGAAGAGCCACGTCTCGTTCTTGAAGACGTGCGTCCACGTTTCGCCCGCGTCGTCGCTGCGATACAGCCCGCCGCCGTTCCCGCACGCGCCCCAGAAGACCCGCCGCGGTTCGGTCGGGTCCACCACCAGGCCGAAGAACATCCGCCGGCTGCCGGGCTGCTGCGGGAGCGCCTTCCAACTCATGCCGCCATCCAGGGACCTGAAAACCCCGCCGCCAGGCCGCTTCTTCGCCGGGTCGGGGTCGCCGTCAATGCCCAGGTACAGCACGTTCGGGTCTTGCGGATCGGCCGCCAGAGCGCGCGCGTAGCCTTCACCCCACATGCAGTTGGCCGACGGCCGCACGCCCGGCAGTCCTTCCTGGACCAGCTTGAACGTCTTGCCGCTGTCCTCGCTGACCAGCACGCGGTTGAACGGCTCTGCCCACGGCGACGACGTGGAGACGATCCTCATCGCGCCGTCCGCCTTCTTCGATACGGCCACGCGCCACTGGTGGCCGCTGAGATTGTTCGCGTACTTGAGCGGGCAGAGCTGCCGCCAGGATGCGCCGTGGTCCTCGCTGACCAGCAGCCCTTCGTCCATGGCGGTGACGTAGGTCTTGCCATCGAGGAAGCGGATATCCGAGACGCAGGTGATGTCCGCGCCGGCGTCGCGCTCCTCCCATGTTTCGCCCGCGTTGCTGCTGAAGCAGTTCCGCCAGTTCCCCGAGACGAACACCTCCTTAGGGTTCGCCGGGTTCAGCGTCAGGTTCGTGAGCGTGCTGAACGACCCCTTGCCGTTGCCGGGCCATTCGTCGGGCAGCGTCGGGTTGGCATTGACGTCCGTCGCGATGGCTTGTATGGCCTCCCACACCTTGCCGCCGTTGTTGGATCGGTAGAACGAACCCTTCCAGTCGCTGTTGGCGATGGCGTAGACGGCGTCCGGTCTGGTCGGGAAAACGGCGACCTCAATGACTGCGCGATCCGACTGAATCCCGAGCCTCGCCTCCTGCCACGTCTTGCCGCCGTCGCTCGACCTCCACACGCCTTCTTTGCCGCAGGCCGCATAGATGATCTGATCGTCGCTGGGCGCGAACGCCGCGTGGCTGACGCTCTTGGGCGTCTGCAACTCAGTCCAGTTTTCGCCGCCGTCCTCGCTCTTCAACAGGCCGCTGCTGGTCGTGGCGGCAAGGAGCAGCTTCGAGTTCTTCGGCGAGACCGCAACGGACACCACGCCGCCCTTGGCCTTGAGCTCGTAGAGCATCTTCCATGAACGGCCGCCGTCCTCGCTCTTCAGGACCTTGCCCTTCGGCGTGCCCGCGTAGACGGCGCCCGTGGCGGGGTCCACGGCGAGGCCGCGGACGCTCTTGTTGCGTTCGGCGGTGATAGCGAGCGCTTTCGGGCCGGTCTGTTCGAGGAACTCCCAGTGTTCACCCGCATCGGCGCTCCTGCACACGCCGCCCGGCGTGCTGGCATACACGGTGTCCGGGTTCTTCGCGTCCACGGCCAGGGAATAGACCGCGTAGTTCGCGATGCCTGTATTGCAGATGCGCCAGTGCTTGCCGCGGTCTTCCGACTTGTAGACGCCGTTGACGTCGCCGCCGAGGTAGATCACGCCGTCCTTTGCCGGATGAAAGGCGCAGGCCCAGTAGAAACCGCCGCCGCCCCAGCCGACGGCTTTCCAGGACGGTCCGTCGGCGCTCCACGCGCCCAGCGATAGCAGCAGGGTCAGAGAGCATGCGGCGAGCGCGACGCATGGTGGCATTCGATTTCCAGTTTTCGCGTTGCAGTTCTCGATTGTGCACCCCCTTGGTTTCGGTTCCGACACTTCGTTAGCATTGACCGCTGCCGCCAAACCGAGCCGCTCGCCAGCCGTGGGTGGACCTCACGGCCGTTCGATGACAGGGGCGGTCGAGACGCGGGGACGGATGGGCAGCCGCTCGATGCCTGGGAAGTTCGGGTCTCCCAGGGCACGGACCTCCTCCTCGCCCATGAAGGGACAGTTCGCGTCTACCCA
>Ga0315282_10013531_pt1 | contig 12284 bp, 6 predicted proteins | sample YL17G07_20_MG_FD_203693 | JGI IMG/M metagenome (GOLD analysis project Ga0315282, IMG submission 203693) | Sediment microbial communities from Yellowstone Lake, YNP, Wyoming, USA - YL17G07_20 | ecosystem: Environmental > Aquatic > Freshwater > Lake > Sediment | place: USA: Wyoming | collected... | reverse complement strand
TAAAAGTTCTTGGCCGGCATCAACTCGACGATGATATTGTGGATGGAACGGAAAAGTTCTTCGAGGTTCTCCACCGAATTCACGGCCTCAGATATTTTGTAGACGGCGTCTTTGACCCGGTCCGCCCGCTTGTGCTGGGTGACATCGGTCATCGTGCCGATCATCCTAAAGGGCCTTCCTCTTTTGTCTTTGAGGAAGATGCCGGTGTCTCTCATCTCCCGGTACCGTCCGTCCCTCACCTGAAAACGGTATTCAGCCAGGTACCTCTGGCCTTTTCTCCTGGCCTCGGCAAGAAGCCTCATGGCCAACCCCCGGTCCTCGGGATGAATTCTTTTCTCCCATTCATCGATGTTGAAAACAAATTCTTGGGGCGCATACCCCGTCACTTCCCTGATAGCTCCACTCCAGGCAATGTCTCCCGTCTCGATATTGTAATCATAGATCACTTGTCCGGTTTCCTTGGTGACAAGGGAATATTTCTGTTCGCTTTCTTTTAGCTTTTGCTCGGTGAGCCTCCGCCCGGAAATATTACGGACGTATTCAATGACTCCCCGGGTCTTCCCTGTCAGCTCATCTTTCAGAGGGAAGGAATAGAGATCAAACCATCCCAGGACCTCTCCTGCCTGCCCGGTCAAGGGGACAATTTCATAGGCTGGTTTTCCCGTCTTCAGGGTTTGGCGCGAGGGACAAGCCTTGCAGATACGGCGCCGACCCTGATAAGCCGCGTAGCATTTTTTCCCCACCAGGGGCATGGCGTCCGCATACCATTTCTCCATGGCCGGGTTGACCTGGATGATGCGGAATTCTTTGTCCAGGATGCTGATCCCATCCTGAATGCTGCTAAAGATACTGGAAAGAAAGCGCTTGCTTTCCTGGAGTGCCTGTTCGGCCTTCTTGCTCTGGCTGATGTCGCTAACAAAGGCGACGGTCATGAGTTCGCCCTCAATTTCCGCGTGCCGCGCATTGACCACGCAAGGGAAGATTTCCCCGGTCTTTTTTTGGCCAAAGGTTGCAGCCAGGATCTCGCCGGCTTTCCGCATTTTTTTAAAGCCCTGGCGGAACCGGGTTTGATTCTTCTTCGGGACCAGGTCGACGGCGGATAATTTGAGCATTTCCTTTTTACTGTATCCGAACATCTCACAGGCTGCTTTGTTGCACTCGATGATAGGCCCTTCGGATGGCTGAAGGAAAATCGCATCGGTGCATGTTTCAAACAGGATCCGGTATTTCGATTCGCTTTTTTTCAGCTCTTCCAGGATCTTGAGGTGCTCCTTCTGCATCTGCTTTTTTTTGGTTACATCCCGGCCGCTGCCAACGGTCCCGATCATCCTGCCGCGTTCGTCCAGAAAAGGCGCTTTGTAGACATCCAGACAAAGGAATTTGCCTTGGACATTGCCGAATTCCTCAAACCTCTGAGGTTTTCTCTCCTTCATCACGACGGCGTCGGAATCCCTGCAGATCTCGCCGAATGTATGGTAACTCAAGTTTCTGGCGTGTGAAGTCCGCTCGCGTTGGGCAAAGAACATGTCGGTTTTTCCGACCGGCTCACCCGTGCTCTTGGCGTTGAGAAGCTTTTGGCAGATGGCTTTGTTGGCGAAGATGAACCTTTTCTTGAGGTCCTTTGCCCAGATCATATCGGGGACGTTATCGCACATCAGCCGGACCATCCTGAAAAGCTCGCGGTCGCTCCCTTGCGGAGGAACCGGAGAATCCTGCTCTTTCCGAGGGAATGCTGAGCGGAGATGGGAAGACTCTTTCTTATTCCGATTTGATGATCTCTTAAGATACTTCCCAGGGCGCGTTTTTTTGTTGGCCATGCTCGGATACCTCGAAAGAATGTTTTCTTGGGCCCGGGTCCGCGGATTCCGGCGGAACGAGCCGTCAGAGCTCGATTCAGTTTACAGGCCATCGCGAGCCGAGGGGAATAGCCATTTAGAAGGATTCGGGGGGTGATTTTTGAGATGTTTTCATAACCCCAAGGGGGGAGAAAGAGCAGAGACGGGGTGATAGCCTGGCTACTGGCAAGAATCTTATAACTGCGGGCTGCAACCCGGCATCTTGCCGGGGCAGGGCGGGGTCTAAGCTAATTTTCAAGACCGAAACACCTCTCAGAATTCACCTAACGACATTAATCTCCCTTATCCCCCTTGAAATATCACCCAAACGCCTCCAAGACTCTAGTGTAAAGTTATTAACCTCCCCAACCCCTCCTAGAAGGGAAAGGATCAACACTTGTTAACATTTTATGATTTAGCCCGAAACGCTTCCAAGATTCTGTTCGTGTTTATTAATCCCCCTTATCCCCCTTGAGCAATCAAGGGGGATTTATAGCAGGAAGGCGTTACGGAAGCAGGGTGGGCGGTACTGGGTTCGAACCAGTGACCCCCGGTTTGTAAGACCGATGCCTTATTTTTGGGTAGACTGATGCCCGTGTGACACCCGCCAAGTAGCGATAAAGAATAAAGAATCCCCAAAATTCGTGCAATCCCCCCGGAAGATGTCGGCGGTAATGGATGTAATCAAACTGCGAAGCTACCTGGAGCTGCCCATAGGCGCCGGGGCTTCGCCTACATTTTTCTCAAGTGGAAAGTAAGACCGAATGATAGGCCGCCGTGCTTCTCGGTCGGTCCGCTGCGACTGGTCAGAATGTGATGTCTCGGCTTCGTTCGAAGGGTACCAAAATGTGCGCTCCCAACGGGACATTGAACTAATCCCTAAATTATATTATAAGTATCTCTGGGTGCGTGACATGTTAGGGTGTTACGCAGGTTAATCGACAATCGAATGGTCGGGCCGCCATTCATATCGTTCAGGGTATATCTTTTGCCATGCCCTGAGAACATCGCTTAGTTAGAAGCGCCGATATGGAGGCAGTCATGGCCACTCGTAATCACCAAGCATCAGAACCTGAATCGCAAGGAGGATGCCTCCCCGTATTAGTCCGCCTGGCATGGATATTCGGGGGGAGTCTCTTGGCTTTTTGCGCCGTTTTTGTTGCACAACGCAAGGCCCCTATTCTCGCCGACATAACATTTTTGCTATTTACTATCGGGCTCATCCTAATCCGGTTCATTGATATACGGTTTCTTCATGGGGAGACAATGGATAACCACCCGGCGACGCTTAAGCATTGGCTTCGATATTCAATCATGGTACTGATAGCAGGAGGATTATTATATTCTCTAGCAAAAATCATTGCTCATCTTAAATTGATCTAATGAGCATATCCTGAGTATCCCGGGTTATTACAGGGTTCCTGCGGCTGGTAGGCGTTTTCTGTCGATCATAAGGTCGCAAACAGATGTCTTCGATACCTAATTCACCAGTACCAGCTACGGCCATCGGACTCATGGCTCTCGTAGCAACCATTCTAATTCTTCCTTTTTTCTTTAAAAAGATTGAAAAGAACTTGGAACTGTTCTTCCTAATAATGGGCGTATCTGCCCTAACTGTGTCCGGCCTCTGGGATGGATCCCTTGTGTGGGAGGCCTTGAAAGCCCCCGTTATGATCGGTGCGCTGCCGATCGGGATATTTCAGGTAGTCCTTGCCTTGGGACTGCTTATGCACGCCTTCAACGTCCCTTTTTCGCGCTGGGTCTTGCACACGGCCAAGACTCTCGGGCACCGGATTTTTATATTTTTGCTCATCGCCTTGGTCGGCCTCCTCTCAAGCGTCATTTCCGTCATCCTGGCGGCATCCATACTTACGGAGATCGTGGCCGCCTTGCCCTTGGCCCGGCCCGAGAAAAACCGGCTGATCGTGATCGCCTGTTTTGCCGCAGGTATGGGAGCGTGCTTATCCCCCCTTGGCGAACCCTTGTCGACGATTCTGGTCGCTAAACTGTCCGGACCGCCGTACCATGCCGGCTTTCTATTCCCACTTAAGAATTTCGGCGTTCCCATTATTGCCGGGGTTCTCGGCCTGGCCGCTTGGGGCGCGTATCGGCTAGGGCCGAAAATGTCGCTACTTGCCCGGGGGGCCCATGCCCATGACATCGAAACGCCGAAGTCCATCTTCATCAGGGCCTTGAAGGTCTATATATTCATTGCGGCGCTTGTGTTCATTGGCGAAGGATTCAAGCCATTAATGTTATGGTACCTCATCAAAATCCCCTCCGCCGGGCTTTATTGGATCAACATGAGTTCTGCCGTGCTTGATAATGCAACGCTCGCCGCGATTGAGATCGGACCAAGCATGGCTCTCTCCCAGGTTATCAGCATCGTTCTCGGCCTTTCAATCAGCGGGGGAATGCTGATCCCCGGGAACATTCCAAACATCATAGCGGCCAGTCGGCTCAAGATCAGCATGAAAGAATGGGCATCAATCGGGATTCCTCTTGGAATGAGTCTTTTGGCACTCTATTTCATTATTTTGTATGTTTTGTAAACTGTAGCAACATGTTTTTAAGTTATAGTCTATCAAGAAGTAGAAGCAGCAGGGATTTTATTAAATATCGAAGGTGTGCCTGGTCCAGCAGCGTACAAAGAAAAATTGTATAAATAAGCCAGCACTATGATGCATTTTAAGTCCCTTGGGTCCCTGCATCAAAAGAGACTTCTTCCCGAGTAACAGCTGTGTCACAAAATTGACTGAAGAACGCTGAAATTACGGTATTCGGATTGAAAGGAAAACGAACCGGAAATGCCTTATTTTACCGGCGAATAAGAGGATGGGCGGTACTGGGTTCGAACCAGTGACCCCCGGTTTGTAAGACCGGTACTCTTCTTTAGGATTCTAAGGCATACTTCTCCTGTGAGCCGTGTGACAAAATCGATTGAAAAACGCTGAAACTACGGTGTCAAGATTGAAAGACAAAAAAGGATCAAATCAGGGGAAAACGGGGGAATAAGGCTGGCTGGGAAGCGAGGATTCCAACCTTGATCACATGATCCAGAGTCACATGCCCTTGGAAGAACCCTCTTTCTTCCGCCCTTGGTTTTCTCACCTGTAATAGCACTATTTTTTGGGTCTATCTTGTCCTAGGTCAAACCCAAAACCTCTCAATAGCGTTCATCCGTGTTGAGAGCAATGATAATGATCGATCGTAGATAATCAGGAACCAACCCAAGTAGTCGCTGTTCCTCCCTTCGTAACAGAATTCGCTGACGATAGTTGTCATTATTGCTAAGTTATTGGCAGTAAGTGATTGGGGTCGGATCTGACTTTCCTTTTTATCTTTAGCAAGATAACTTTCTGGCTTAAATGCAAGTTTTTGAGGCCAAAAGAGGCTTTTAAGGGTTGCTCTTTGAATTCTTGCGCGCCTTGCCACGCACCCGCAATCTGGACACTCGCCGAACTCTTGCAGTTTGAATTACGTATAATCATTCGGTGCTTCTATCTAGACTCATAAATCAATAAGAAAAAATGGAGGTAAGTCCAAATGTGCATTTTAGGAAAATATGGATTGTGTGATCCGATAAGGATGGTCCCATGAAGGTCCGGCATCTGTCTGTTGGGTTGCTGTTAGTCGTCACGGTCTCTGTTCTGGCCTCGGCGCAGGGGACGCGTCTGTTGCGCCGTCCCACCGTGAGCAAGGATTTGGTGGCCTTCAGTTATGGAGGGGATTTGTGGGTGGTGTCCCGGAACGGTGGGGATGCGCGCCGTCTGACAGCTACGCCGGGAGTGGAATCCGATCCACGTTTCTCTCCGGACGGTTCTCGGATCGCGTTTACGGCCACCGTTGCAGGGAACACGGATGTTTACGTGATGCCGACAGCGGGGGGCAATCCTACCCGGCTGACGTATCACCCTGAAATTGACGTCGTCCGCGGCTGGACGCCCGACGGTCGCCGCGTGATTTTCGCCTCGAGCCGTGGGTGCGTGCCATCGACGCAAGTCAGCTCATACTTCCGTTTGTGGACGATCGGAGTGGAAGGCGGGCTTCCGGAGGCGCTCCCGATGCCCCGCGGCTTCACAGGCGCCTTTTCGCCCGATGGTCGCCGGGTCGCCTACGAAGAGTTCTCCACCACGATGCTCCCGGCGCTGTGGTCCCCTAACCAGAGCGCTCAGTGGCGGCATTACCGTGGCGGACGCACGCACCCAATCCGGGTCATGGATCTTGAGAACTTCTCGATGGAGAAGCTCCCCTGGCAGAACAGCAATGACACGTGTCCGATGTGGGTCGGTAACACCATCTACTTTCTTTCGGACTGCAACTTCACGATCAACCTCTTTGCCTTTCGCCCCGACACGAAACAGCTCACACAGCTCACCCACCACGACGACTATGACATCATGAATGCGACGGCGGGCCCTGATTCTATCGTCTACGAGCAGGCGGGCTATATTCACCTGGTTGATCTCGAGACGGGTCGGTCACGGCAGCTTACGATCAATGTGACAGGGGACTTCGCATGGGCGAGACCGCAGTGGAAGAAGGTGGCGGGGATGATCCGGAGTGCTTCGCTCTCGCCAACAGGAGTGAGGGCGGCCTTCGAGGCGCGTGGAGAGATCTTCACGGTGCCTGTTGAGAAGGGAGACATACGGAACCTTACGCAGAGTCCGGGCGCGCACGATAGCAGCCCGGTATGGACGCCTGACGGGAAGCAGTTGGCATGGTTCTCAGATGCGAGCGGAGAGTACCAGCTTTTCTTGAGAGATCAGAGAGGAATGGGGAAGCCTCGGCAGGTTCAGCTGCCTTCGGCAGCGTTTTTCTCTGCGCCCTCGTGGTCGCCAGATGGAAGTCACCTTCTGTTTCAGGATAACCATTTGAACCTCTGGTTGCTCGAGGTGGAGAGCGGGCGAGCTACGAAAATCGATACAGAGCCGTACCCGGAACGCCCCTTCGATGCTGCGTGGTCTCCAGATTCGCAGTGGGTCGCCTACTCGAGGAGTCTCGAGAACTCTATGCGGACGATCTTCCTGTACTCGCTGACTGAGGGGAAGAGGTACCAACTCACCGACGGGATGGCGGAAGCGACCTCGCCGGCTTTCGATTCTGGCGGTAAATACCTCTACTTCCTGGCCAGTACGAACTCCGCGCTCAGTGAGATGAGTCGGCCTGTGACGCGGGCGATCTACCTGGTTGTGTTGGGCGCGCATGAGCCGTCACCACTCCTGCCTGAAACGGGTGATGAGCTCGAGGCCGCACCGGATTCGGTCGCGAATAAGTCGAACAGTATCCGCATCGACTTCGAGAGGATAGGTCGGCGAGTCCTGGCCCTCGACGTGCCGGTCGGGGAATACAATAGCCTCACGGCGGGTCCGGCGGGGACGATCTTCTACACGGAGCAGGTTAATGCCGGCGGGGGACGCGACCTGCTGCGGTTGCAGCGATATCAACTCAAGGAGCGCTCGGCTAAACCTTTTCTCGAGGGGATCCTCTCCTACACACTTTCGGCTGACATGAAGAAGTTGCTGTATCAGGCCGGCGGAAACCGCTGGGGGGTCGTATCGACTGATCGGCCGGCCCAGGTGGGCGAAGGAGCGCTCGCGGTGAGTGAGATGGAGATGCGAGTCGATCCCCAGGCAGAATGGCCCCAGATTTTTCGAGAAGCGTGGAGGCTGCAGCGAGAGTTCTTCTACGATCCGAAGATGCAGGGAGCGGATTGGCCGGCCATCTACGAGAAGTACTGGCCGTTTGTGCCCTACGTGCGACACCGGGCCGACCTCGGATACTTGCTGGCCACGGTGGGGGGAGAGCTAGCGGTTGGGCACTCGTATTTGACCGACGAAGGAGATTTGCCGAGCGGAGATCCCGTGGCGGTGGGCATGCTTGGGGCGGACTTTGCCGTTGAACATGGACGGTACCGGATCCGGCGAATCTACACCGGAGAGGAATGGAACCCGGATCTTCGAGCGCCGCTCAGTGCGCCGGGGATCGAGGTAAAAGAGGGAGATTATATCCTGGAGGTTAATGGCCAACCGTTGGAGCCGCCCACGAACGTCTACAGCCTATTCGAAGGGACGGCCGGCAAGCAGACGTTGATCAGGGTGAACTCTAAACCGTCGCTTGAAGGCTCAAGAGTAGTGAGTGTTGTGCCTGTGGCCAGCGAAGAGGCTCTGAGGACACAGGCTTGGGTGGAAGAGAACCGCAGAAGAGTCGATGCTCTTTCCCATGGCCGGCTGGCGTACGTCTGGCTGCCAAACACGTCGGAGCCCGCGTACACGGCGTTCGTTCGCTACTACTACGCTCAGCAGGACAAAGAGGGTGCAATTATCGACGAACGGTACAATCAGGGCGGCAGGATCCCCGACTACATCATACACGAGTTGGAGCGGCGGCACTTGGGTTACTTCGTAGGACGCGACGGCAAGCCGTCGACTATCCCGCCCTTCGGAATCTTCGGTCCGAAGGTGATGATCATCAACGAGTCGGCAGGCTCGGGCGGCGACCTGCTGCCGTACTGTTTCCGTCTCCGAAAGCTCGGACCTCTGGTGGGGACACGTACGTGGGGGGGGCTGGTCGGCACTACCGACTACCCGCGCCTGATCGATGGCGGCGGCATCACAGCGCCCAACCTGGCCTTCTATGACCTTAATGGCAAATGGGCAGTGGAGAACGAGGGCGTGACTCCGGACATCGAGGTGGAACAAACCCCGGCCGAGGTGATCCGGGGGCGCGATCCGCAACTCGACCGGGCGGTCGAAGAGGCGCTGAAGCTACTCAAGCAGAACCCGGGGCGGCGGCTGCCGAAGCCCGCCTCGATAGATCGGACATCCAAGGAAAAAAATCATGGAAGGGAGAATGAGGTATGAGTGCCGTAACTAAAAAGCGGCTTCGGGGAGCGATACCCTTTTTGAGCGTGTTCGGAGCGCTACTCTTTTTTGGGGCCCCGGTATCACTTCTCACTGGACTGGAGACCGCGAATCCGATCTTCACCCGCACAGAACATATGATCCCGATGCGGGATGGCGTCTGCCTTTACACACAGGTCTTCGCGCCGACGCAAGCCAACGAACGGCTCCCCATCCTGCTGTTGAGGACGCCATACGGGACCTCCGACCTGACCCCGGAGGCCCTGGCCAGTATGACCAGGGAGCTCACGGCGGACGGGTATATCATCGTCTCCCAGGACATTCGGGGGCGGTTTAAATCGGAAGGGAAATTTGTCATGCTCCGGCAGCCGCGCGATCCCAAGGATAGGGACGCGATTGATGAAAGCACCGATACTTATGACACGATCGAGTGGCTGCTTGAGCATGTGCCGAACCACAACGGCCGCGTCGGGATGGCCGGGACGAGCTACGGCGCCTGGTTGACTGTGATGGCCATGCTTGATCCTCATCCGGCTCTCAAAGCCATTGCCCCTCAGGCCTCGCCGGCGGATCAATGGATCGGCGACGACTTTCATCACAACGGAGCGTTCCGGTTGAGCTACGGCTTCGAGTACGCGTATTTAATGGAAGCATCGAAGGAACAGCCCGAGGTCTCATCCGTTTTCGATCGGTACGATGCATACTTGTGGTATCTGGATCTCGGCCCGCTCTCAGGCATTGATGCGAAGTTCTTCCATGGGAAGATTCCGACGTGGAACGACTTCGTAAACCATCCCGATTACGACGCGTTCTGGAAGCGCCAGGGCTTCGCCCCCTGGCTCAACCGAGTGACTGTGCCGACGCTCAACGTGGCCGGATGGTGGGATCAGGAGGATTTCTACGGTCCGCTCAAGATCTATGAGCTGCTTGAGCGCCATGATACAGAGAACAAGAACTTCCTCGTCGTCGGACCGTGGAACCACGGTGGCTGGAGCGGCGAAGGGCGCAAGCTGGGCCGGATCGAATTCGGGAGCGCGACGGGAGAATACTACCGTAAGAATGTGCTGGCGCCGTTCTTCGCGTACTACCTAAAAGGAAAAGGCAGCCTCGTGCTCCCAGAGGCATTGACGTTCCGGACGGGCCGGAACGAGTGGGTGCGGCATGACGCCTGGCCGCCGAAGCGCAATGTCGTCGAGAAGCCGCTCTACTTCCAGGCGGACGGGAAATTATCGTTCGATCCGCCTCCTCCCTCGGCCGAAGGAGCGTTCGACAGCTATGTCTCGGATCCCGCCAACCCCGTGCCTTATCGGGCGCGTCCCATCCGACCGATGTTAAGCAGCGGCTCCGGTTGGAGCACGTGGCAGCTCGAGGACCAGCGGTTTGTCGATCATCGGCCTGATGTCCTGACGTGGGAAACGGACCCGCTCAAGGACGACACCGTTGTGTCTGGAGAGGTCGTGGCCAACCTTTTTGCGGCAACCACGGGTACGGATAGCGATTGGATCGTGAAGCTCATCGATGTCTACTCGGAGGACTTTAAGCCCGACCCAAAAATGGGCGGCTACCAATTGATGGTCGCGGGCGATGTTTTCCGCGGCCGCTACCACAACTCCTTCGAGAAGGCGGAACCGATAGTGCCGGACTCGGTTGTGCACTACACGATCAAGTTCCCCGGCAGCGACCACGTCTTCCTGAAGGGACACCGGATCATGGTGCAGGTCCAGAGCACTTGGTTCCCGGTCATCGACCGCAACCCGCAAATATTCGTGCCGAACATTTTCGTGGCAAGAGAGTCGGACTTTCATAAGGCCGTCCAACGCGTGTTCCGCTCGGGCAAGAATGCGTCGCACATCTTGTTGCCGATTTTGGTTCCTGAACAGAATTCTGTTGTAATGCAAACGGGGGTCCCGAGGGCAAGCCGGGATTAGAGCCGGGTCGGACCGAGAGCCGGGGCTGGGAGGGAGGCTCGTTTAAATCGAAAGAGTTATCTGGCGGGGCCGACGAGACTCGAACTCGCGACCTCTGGCGTGACAGGCCAGCGTTCTTGCAGTCTTCTGCCCGTGTAACAACTGTGTCACAAAAATAGTTGACTAGCGCTGAAACTACGGTATTAGAATTGAAAGGAAAACGAACCGGAAATATCTTATTTTACAGGCGAATAAGATGGTGGGCGGTACTGGGTTCGAACCAGTGACCCCCGGTTTGTAAGACCGGTACTCTACCGCTGAGCTAACCGCCCGTGTTTCTCGGGATTTGCCCCTCAGATCCTCCCTAAAGTAAGGAAAAGAAAGGGCTTTGTCAACCCCTCAAGAAGTGAGCCGTGAGCACTGAGGCGTGAGAAGTCGTCATTCTTTTTTTTAAAGTCATATTTGTTCTAACGGCTTACAGCTCATACCTTTATCTCGTCGTTTTCCAGGCGCGGGGAACAAGGCACGATGGGCGTTTGAAGTATTCTTTCTTCTTTGAATGTTTTCCTGACCTACAAAACGGGGAACGCGGTACGAGGCGCGGGGTACGTAACCAATTTGACACAAAAGCTTCCCTGTGCTAAATTTAGCATCCGGTTTCTATATTTACATAAGGAAAAACCATGTTCGCAGTGATTAAGACTGGCGGAAAACAGTACAAGGTTCAGGAAGGAGATGTCCTCTCGGTGGAGAAGCTCGGCGCGGAAAAAGGAGAAAGAGTCGGGTTTGCTCGGATTCTCCTGATCGACGACGGCGAAGCCACGTTTGTCGGCACCCCGGTCCTTGAGAATGCTCGAGTTCAGGCAGAAGTCCTTGAGAATTTTAAGGATGAAAAGGTACTCATTTTCAAGAAAAAGAGAAGAAAACAATACCGGCGGACGAGGGGTCACCGCCAGGAGCTCACCCTTGTCAGGATCGAAAAGATAGTCCCCGATTGGAGCGGTTTGTCCGAGGAAGAGAAGGTCAAGCTCGAGAGCAGGGTGATGACAACAGAAGTGCCGGGAGCCGAGGAGAAAAAAGTCGCCAGGAAGGAACCCAAGGCTAAAAAGGAGATCAAAGCCGGCCCGGCGGAAGCCGCCCAAGGGAAGCCGGTCTCCAGGAAGAAAGCGGTCGCCAAGCCGGCGGCCAAACCCAGAAAGCAGGCGACCAAAACGAAGGAGTAAGACGATGGCTCACAAAAAAGCCGGCGGGAGCGCGAAGAATGGACGGGACAGCCAGGGCCAAAGGCTCGGCGTTAAACGCTTCGGCGGACAGAAAGTAAACGCCGGGAGTATTCTTGTCCGTCAGCGAGGCACACCTTTCAAGCCCGGTTTCAACGTCGGGAGAGGGAAGGACGACACCCTCTTTGCCAAGATCACAGGGATTGTTCATTTCGAAAATAAAGGCAAGGGACACAAGATCGTTTCGGTGCTCCCTGCATGACTGTGGGCGGCCTAAGAATTATCAACTCTCACCTTAAAAAAGCGGAAGGGGCTAAGAGTCCAGGCATCTCCCAGGATGTTTATTGATCAGGTCAGTGTCATCCTCCGGGCCGGCAAGGGAGGAAATGGCTGCGTGAGTTTCCGGAGGGAATACCGCGTCCCCAAGGGGGGACCGGACGGAGGCCGGGGAGGTGACGG